>Ga0247832_1006266_pt1 | contig 13170 bp, 7 predicted proteins | sample LaCruzMarch2015__10_FD_192407 | JGI IMG/M metagenome (GOLD analysis project Ga0247832, IMG submission 192407) | Freshwater microbial communities from meromictic Lake La Cruz, Castile-La Mancha, Spain - LaCruzMarch2015_4m | ecosystem: Environmental > Aquatic > Freshwater > Lake | place: Spain... | reverse complement strand
GGACCGGCTGTCCGCGTGCCATGGTACTGCATCCGGGAATCGTGGCCGTGCAGGCCGCGCCGGACTTTTTCTGTACCGCATCGGTCCTGGCCGAATACTTGCTCCGTGATGATGATGATGATGATGGTGGCATCGATGACGAGGGTATGCGGCAGCAACAACAACAACAGCAACAACAGCAACAGAAGAAGAAACGAGGGATCAAGATTATACATTTAGTACGCAATCCATATTCCCTGGCGGTGAGCAATTGGGTCTATCACGCCCAGTATCCCACGCCCGAAAAATGGGTCAAGGACGTTCATCCGTGCATCGAGGAACGTTGGTTCGATGCTCAGGCGTATCGCGATCTCGTGCAATCGACGTTATTGGTGGGAAACGACCCGATTATGCGATTTGCCGACTTTGATGAACTGCGTGCCATGTGCACATTGCTGTATCAGACCGGCGATGCATCGAAGGGGGGGTCGAAGAATAGACCGTGGAATTATTACACTCATTTACGTCACCTGGATCCGCGGGATGCGTTGGCCATGGCGACGGGTCATATGCTAATACAGGGTATTACCGGCGGAGATATAGTGCGCATGGCCAACAATGTCGTCAAGTTGGATCAGGTTATGTATTTAGAGGACCAAATACGATCATCGTCACGACGACGACGACGACAACACGATGATAATAATATCGTGCCCGTTGATGATGATAATAATGACAAGAAGGAGGACGAGAGGATGATACAGGTTATGACAATGTCGATGGAGGAATTTACACATGAACCACATGCGGCAACGATGCGTTTCTTAGACTTTGCTCTCGAAGGATCATCATCATCTGCAGTAAAGGAACAGATAGCCGTGGAATACGAAAAGTCGTATAATGACAAGATTAAAAAGGGAGATAAGCATATAACGAATGATAAGTCAATAACCAATGGAGGAGATATTAATATTGCCGAGAAGAAGGAGGAGATGATTGAGTATTTACGAAAACACAGACTATTTGGTAGAGTATTGGGGAATATCGAACGATTAATTGATGACGCGTTAGAGAAAAGTAGCAGTGGTACGACGACATCAAGATCATGACACGAATTGGACCAGACCCGAACACAGCAATCTTCTTCTCTTCTCTTAACAACTGTCGTGTAGTAACAGTTTCTTAACTTGCTCCTCAATATTGATTTTTGAACATTCTGCGTCATGCTTAGAATCAAACGTTGTAAGGATGATCTTATTCCTATGACGAAGATGCATACATCCTTCATGTCTCTGTGTTGCGTGACTTCTCCTACTACCCTCAAATCTCTTATTCAATGCATCCATTTCTTTTTGATGTTTCTTCATCAAGTTCTGCTGCTTTAATAGGAAAGAATTGTCGGTATTTGTATCGATTTTCAATCGTTCCTTCTCTTCCAAAATGTCGGCCATCTGTTTGATGGTTTGAGCTTCGACAAAGTTTTGATTCCTGGCATGCTTCTCTTGCTTCTCGCGAAGTTGAATCAACTCGATTGACCATTTCTTTTTAGGCTTCGACTCGACGTTGTCTGCTGTGTCTAGCATCTCCGCTTTCAATTCATCCAACTGCTCTTGATGAGTTCGACTAAGCTCATTGACGTGCTTTTGTGAACTCTGTTCAAACTCATCCATGAAGATTGTCCATTTGTCCTTATACTCTCGAAATTGCTGCTCGTGAGCCATGACAAGCCTCGTGCGATCATTATCGTGCTTTTGTCTCAACAGACTAATTTGCCTTTCCTCCTCCTCTTTCCGCAAAGAGAGCTCAGCCTCCATGAACTCTTTGGCTAATAGATATTTCCCTTCTGCATTACATCGTTCTTGATAGTCACGTAGCAACCGAAGTAAATGATACCTCAGTGATGTAAGATCTTCGGTTTTGTTAGATTCGTCGCTTGTCTCGTTTATTATCAATTTCCTGCCATGATCCAAGATTGTCAAGAAAGAGATGGTCTTTGGTGTTTGATCGTCGATAGACGAAGACAATAATTCTTCGACTGCTCTTCTCATACAAGATCGCTCAAGGTGGGTCCGACCAAGGTCGTTGATGATCGCTAGGCAAATGACGGAAGTTGAGGCATCTTCATCGTCGTCTTTGTAATAACTGAATAATGATCGTAATGCCTTCGTTTCATTGAGAGTAAAGTATTCCAATTGCAGCAATGAAGTCGACATTCTATCTCCTGTGTCATACACACTCGACGGCACGAGGGTTTTCGTCGGATCTGTGGAGGTTGGTTTTGAATTTAACAAATTAAATGACAAGTGAAAATAAACACCCTTAAGCTGGATGTCACCACATTACTCCTAGAGTTATTTATCGCTCTTGTTGAAGAATTCACGCACACTACACATCATATCGTAGTAGGCAGTTCAACTCTAGTGTTATAAATTGGAAGCATCACCAAATTCAACCAAATTCATGAGCGGGTTCAATTTGAGCAGGGAGAGCTTCGATGAAGATTATGCGCAAGTCGCTGATGGAGTGTACACTGTGAGCGAAAGGCACAAGGCTGGAGGCGCATCATTCTTTCCTGATATGAACAACCGTGGGTTTATTTATCACGTGACAAATGAGTTCGGTGTGAAGCATCTCCTTCTCAATGGTATCCCAGGACCTAGTTGCATTCCCAAGGTACAGAAAATCGAAAAGGACACTGGCCTGGAGCTCACCCTCATTGTTCTTTCCGGTGACTTTCATCATATGGCCATGAAGAACTGGCTAGATGCATACCCACAGGTCGAGGTGGTGCATTCTGCACTCAAGTTCCCCACGACCCGAAATGGGATGGCCATCCTCGAGAACCCTGATTACAAGGCGAGGATAGAACTAGTTACTGGTCCTGACTTCCCTTCCTTGAAGCAGTACGAAGACGTTGTGCAGTTCTACGGATTTGACCAGTTTTATGTCTCTAGTGACAAGCCATGGATGTCCAAGGATGCGCAAAACAAAACGAAAGCAGGATTGATGGGGTTCATGGAAAACTTTATGCAGACGAAGCCTGATCAGAAGTTCTTGTGCGTTTGGACCTATCATGTTCCTTCGAAGCAGCTAGTTTACGAGCACAATTTCGACATGTTCGTCACAAAGGAGGTGCTGGACGAATTCCCATTCATGATGAAGATGATGATGAAATCATGCAACTTTGGGTCCGTGGCCAAGGGTCCAATGCCGAAAGGACCAACAGCCCTGGGCGAGTGCAGAATTCATTGCGGCCAAATGCTACGATTCTTGACTTGGATGTTAGGGCTGCCGTAGACTACCACTCTCATCCCGGTGTCATGTCAAGGACATGGAAGAGCAAGGCAGAATTTCATGAAGATTTTTACAAGGTGCTGAAGAATACGGCTGAGCATGACCCGACGGGCAAGGGAATGGCGAAGAAGTTGGGAGGTGGATGCACTATTTCGTAGTGCAACAATACTCTTGCTTCCTTCTCTCTAATTTTTGATTGGGAAAAAGTTGAAATTGATGCAGATGCCAGCCAAAACTCAAAGCCGACAATGAGATGAGGAGATCCTGCCATGTTATTAGTCGATACGGTTGATGGTGTAATAGATCGAGGAGAGAGAGACACAGACATAATCGATATCTGTTTTAATCTCGAGATTTGCCGTATGTACTACTAGTAGGTAGATATACTTACCATACTCCCTAAGAGTTTGTTCTAAAATCTTTCCAACCCCTCGCTACAGGCAAACAAGTTTCCCACCACCACCTCAAAAGGCCATTCTCAATTCATCATTATTCTACAGGTAAGAAACAAGAGTTCGTAATGTATTCATTCAACTCGATGCTTCAGGGGGAGAACATGCTAATATTTGTATCAGGAACACTTTCTCATCTAAGCCTCACTTACGTTCTGCAATTCAGATTGAGTCATTCGACACACACCTTTGCCTGTACACGATGAAAATCACTTCCATTTACCCCATCGCTCTTCGTCTGTCGCTGCTGGTCACATGTGAGGTAGCAGCCACTGATGAGCGTCGTCTTAAATCATTCGGTTCTTCTCTTGAGATTGTACCAAACTTTCTCAAACACCAAGCCATCGGACCATCGGTATCTATCGTTGAAGAGGCAATTATTCGAGGTGGAAAGCTTCGTGGCAAAGCTAGGGTTTCGCGTTCTCTGATTACTAGCGTCAATGATGTTTTTCACCTACCCGGGATGAATGCTATGGAATACGATGAGGCAACCCTTTTCAATACCCAAGTGATCGACGCTACTACGGATAAGCACGTCGACAGTTATCTTGTTCCTGATGGGGAACGCCGCCTCGTCGAGAATGATAAGCGCGTGGCATTTGTGTTCCTCAACACGAATCAAGATGCCCACTTTGTGCATGACGATGTGTATGTTCCTGTTGTGGAGGGTACACTAGTTCATTTCAACGGCGCTATTCCGCACCAAACTATTGTCAATTCTGGAGTGGTTCGGTTGCTTGGTCCAATTTATTCCAACGACTTTACGGCTACTGTCGGGACATCTTCCCCCACAGCATTGCCCACTAAGGCCAAGTCGACCAAAACCCCAAAGGCAACCAAAGCTCCTGCTAAGGCTAAGGCAGGAAAGCAGGGAAAGGGAGTCACCTCGAGTGTCCCTGATGACAACAGCACAGGAGATTCGAATGGTGAGATCGAAATTCCACTCGATGCCTCCATGTCCACGTCCTTGAGTTTCCCTGCTGGAGAAGATTTGTCTGGTGAGATTGATACATCGATCGAAATCCCACTCGATGCCTCCATGCCCACGTCCTTGAGTGTTCCTGCTGGCGACATTCCAGGAGATTCGTTTGGTAAGATTGACGAAATCCCTTTTGACGCCTCTTTGTCCATGTCGTTCTGAGTAAAACAGGAGAATCATTGAAGAGTACACGGACTTTCGATGTTGACAAATGGTTTAGTTATATATTGTTTCGAATATGTATGTTGTGATGACTGCGGCGGGTTGGACGGAGACTAATGAGTTATTGCTAGACGGGGACAAAGACGATGGATACAGTAAACAGGAGACTATTCATATGGAAAAGAAAAAGAGAAATTTTCATTTATTTACATTTATCATCGTTATCAGTATTGTTTTTACCTTTTTATACGATCTTCTCCTCGAACGAGAGGTTCTCTTATGAAAAGACAACAAAGAGCTATGCCCAAATTTTGAGATTTGTATCCCACGATCCCGTGCAGAGGGCATCGCCCTTCCCATTAATGCCTAGACAAGATACTCTATTCTCATGAGGCGTTGGTAGCGCGTACGCAGACTGGGACGAGTCTGACAACGTGTCCCATGCATAGGTGCTGAAGTCATCATACCCACCAAACATGAGACGTCCGGACTTGCTGAAAGCCACCGACGTAATACCGGCCGTGATGGCATCGTGCTTGAACTTATTTACCTCACCGTAGCACCTCATATCGAACAATCGGCAAGAGGAATCATCGGACCCGGTTCCAAAGGCATTGCCATCGGGAAAGAACGCGACTGAGTTGATATCCTGGGTATGCCCCTTATGTGTTTGGACACACTTGCCAATACGTAGGTCCCAAACCTTCGCGGTAGTGTCGACACTGCCCGAAACGAATATGTTGGAATTGTCAGGACTGATAGCCACAGACATGACGTCACCCTTGTGATCTGTAAATGTCTTGAGAACGTCGCCACTGTTCACATCCCAGTATATACAGCTAGAATCGCCAGACGATGTTACTATATGACTCTCATCCACGAAGCGGCAGCAACTGAGATAGCCATCATGTGCAACCAGTTCCTTCGTCGCGCGTGCATTCGACGTCGTTTGTTGGATGTTGTAAATTGAACACACGTTGTCAAGACCGCCACATGCAATGAGGTTCCCCTTTGACTGTTCGAAGGCGCAGGTCATGACCCATGACGAACGAAGGGGTATGGCCTGGACCTTGTTCGTTGTGAATGCATCCCATATGATGAGCTTGCCATCCTGCGATGCTGACACGAGTGATTGAGAATCGCCTGACCAGTGCATGGCGTAGACCTTGCCAAAGTGCCCCTTGAGCGTCCGACGCAATTTGATCGGTTTTCGTATCTCTCGCAGTGGGCCACCCGCGGCCGACGTCTTGGCCATGGAGATGTTCTTTTTCTGCGCTCGGATTGTTTCTATTTGCTGCTTCAGGCTGGCCACCTGTAGCAAAAGATGGACGACGGAGCGAGGATGGGGACAAAAGAGAATAAAAGGAAATGGTGTTGGGGCCGTGATAAATCAATGGAAAATGAAATGGCGTCGAGAAGGCATACGAAGCCAGAAACCCCACGTCGACATCTATCATTAAACGCGTATGTATCTTGTGCGCCCAGAGCTCGACATCGATCGCCTACTCGGAGCTCATTCAAAAGAAAATGAGACGCCAAACGCAATCCTCATGAAAACACACCCGACTGGGGACAATCCATCTTCTTCCTCCTCCTCCACTCATAATGACAATAGATGCGGATGCTCACCTCTGCTTCCGCCGCGGTGATTCGTTCATCCATCTTGCCGCTGCTTTTCGCACCCGATGTTGCGCACGCGCGTGTTAAATTTTGAAACGATTGCCGCCAAATTTAAAAGTCAAATGAGAGGAATATCTCATAATGGTCGTGAGCAACCATCATGTGGTTCTAACTGCCGCGGCTGTTTTAATCGTAGTCTTCGTCACTTCGTTCCAACAAGCTCTCCCATGTCATCGTCAGCAATATCGTCGCCGGACTGTTTTACTATGGGAATCATCAACTCAATTTCAACTGGGAGAAGAGGTGTTGGTTATAAACGATGATGGCGTCTCATGCTTCACTGGAATGATTGAACAGAAGAAGGGTGGATGGTACACCATCCGGAATGTACGCGATTCGACCAAGTGGATGAAACGACGTGCGTCTCAGCTCCAACGGAGTACTGGTACTACGCTGGATACAGAAGAAGGAACCCAGCCTCGTTACGACTCTCGAATCGGAGACAGAACTAACCCACTATCAGCATCAGCATCATCATCATCATCTGCAACAAAAATGTCCGCAAATCTCATAATTGACCTTGACTCCATTATTTTACAGTCATCTGCGGTGGGCTGTACCAAAGACGAAAGCATGAACAACACTATAACCGACGAGAAACGTACAATAATTTCATTAGAAACCATACAACAAGTTACTAATTGTCATTCACAATACCACCGGTGGTTATTATTCTCTGACCTGCATGTTATGCCATCAACACTTTCTACGTGCATCACAGTGCTGGATACTGTACATGAAATTGCACTCAAACATGATTCTGGGATTATATTTCTTGGTGACTTTTGGCACCATCGTGGCTTTGTTCAGGTAAATTGTTTAAATGCCATACTGGCATCAATGTCAAATTGGAAAGTACCAATAATTATGATACCAGGGAATCATGATCAGGTGGATTATCGTGGTTTGGAGCATGCATTAACACCACTAAGTAATGCCTATCGTATAACTTCTTCGAATACCTATAATGACTTGGATCACAATACGGACTCTACTACTTTTACTACTAAGCAGCAACAATATACTGGTCCACTAATACTATCACATCCAACAAAGTTTATGAATGCATTATTTATACCACATATACGTGACAAGGAGTTGATGAAATCAATATTAGGTTCCACCGAGGCAATTACATCCTCTGCATTATTTGTACATGCCGATGTAAAAGGTGCATCGATGAATGATCTTATTACATCACGGTATGGATTATCAGAATCGATCTTTCCAACTAATACACATATTTATTCAGGACATTTTCACAAACCTCATGAAATTCAAATCGGGAAGAAGAAGTCACTTAAATTCTCATCGTCAACATCATCATCATCATCATCATCTATACGTTATGTTGGAAGTCCCTACCAAACATCCTTGTCGGAGTCAGGACAAGTCAAGTCTTTATTACTTGTAGATTCCAACAAAGGGTGGCAATGTATTGATGAAATACCAATAGATGTAGGACCAAGATATCATCGTGTATCTTCATTACATCATTTTTTAGACTACAATAGTCAAGCAGATATCCGCACGGGAGATAAAGTTGTCGTGACAGTTGATCAACAAGAGTTGGAAGAGATGCAAATCACCGCCGACAAAGAGGAGTCTATGACAGTAAATAAAAGATCTCTATTCAATGTCAAATTAGAAGAATTTCGACAGTCAGGGATATCGGTTGAGATTAGGGACGTTCAATCACAACAACAGGAGGATGTAGAAGTATTATCGTCATCATCGTCGTCATCACTGAGTGATGAGAAAATAGAGCTAGAAGATCAGTCTCCAATGACTACTTTTATTACATATCTCAGCAGTGAAGTCAATCGTAGCGAATTAGGAGAGGCCACAGCGAAGAAACTTACAAGCTACGGTGAGGACTTGCTAAGAGAAGCAAACGATGGTGGTACTCGAAAGGGTGGTGGATTGGTAACTCCAGGAATCACGGCAGGTGTATGTGAATTGGAAATAGAGTCAGTATCTGTTCTAGGTTTTGGTTCGTTTCGCCAGGAGGTACTTTATCCACTGACAAATCGTGGGGTAGTATTACTCAAGGGTGTTAACAAAGACGACATTGGATCAGACAGTAATGGGGTGGGAAAATCTACACTAGCAATGTCCTCTCTTTGGGCACTGTCGGGATCGTTGGACGCACGTCCCACACAAGATGGTAAGGTCGCAGACGTAGTTAATGACTCAAGTATGAATGCCGAAGTTACACTTCGAGGTTTTCTTAACTCCGAGCCTTTTGTTCTGAAGAGGATCAAGAGCACATCGGCTAAAGACTCGTCTCTAATTTTCAACGTGGACGGTGAGAATCTAACACAGCAATCAATACAAGGCACTCAGCAATTGATCGATCAGCACTTCAACATTGGAACATTAATAAGGACTGTATTTCACGGTCAACATTCGATTGGTGGTTTGTTAGAATCCTCTGATGCCAAATTCAAAGAGGAATTATCATACCTTGTATCACTCGAAATATGGCAGCAAACGGCTTCCCTGGCTCGTTTGAAGCATCGTGAATATTCGAGAAAAATCGCTGAGGTAGAGGGTATGCTTGTAATAAGAGAAAAGGACAATTTGCGAGCACAGGGGAAAATATTGACTGCAAAGGAAGAAATGACAAAGAGGAAGGAGATTCTTGACAACGAGTGTAAAGTTTTGTCACAGATGGATGAAAATATGCCACACAAATCAAGTGTCACTGATATCGAAGCAGCCATGGAATTGGTGCAAAGTCAACTGAATGATTGCCAGAACGAAATTGACCAGTTGGAATTGGAGTTGTCATTACTAACTGAGTCAAACAATGACGACATAGTGAAGCTTAAATCCCAGCTTAATGAAAAGGTGTTAATAGAATACAATTCAAGATTAAATCTCCAAGCTTGTGAGCGTGAATATGAACTAGCGACATTGGGACTTAAATCTTCCAAGAGTCGTTTGGACCATCTAGAGACTGAGGAGAAACTTGGCAAGAGCTTGAAAGAGGATACATCTAATTCATCATTCTCGTTACCTGATAAATGTCACACTTGTGGTCAAACAATTTCATCAACTGAGGCCCGAGAGCATGTACGAGAAAGTATCATGGAAATGTTGGTTGCTGCAATACGTCAAAAAGACGAATCAAAGGAAAAAGCAAGTTACTCGGAACAAGCATTTGCTAAAGCAAAGGAAGAAAGAGATCAATCAATGTTGGAGGTGCAGTCGATCACAGCAATACTCCATTTGGCAGAAGAAAAGTGTCAACTCGAAACCGACGGCGTACTGAATAGAATAAAAGAAGTTCGAACCAATCAATCAAGATTATCACATGAATTTGCAACTCTTGCCAAAAAGATAAACGCAGCTTCTGGGTATGATCTTCACATTTCTCGTATGCAAACCAGTTTGAATAGACTTGAAGTTGCTTTTGATGCTTCTGTCACTGCCTACAACGACTGTATCATTGACAAGGAATCGATTCAATCTAATATACTGGACCTCAAGAAAGAGAAAGAGGTAGCATTAGATGCGCTATATCATTACGGATTGCTGGCAGATATGTTTGGACCAAAAGGAGTGCAGGCCTTTGTCCTTCGTAATGTGATTCAAGCGTTACAGATTTGCTCACAATCTTATTTGGATGAATTAAGCGATGGGGCATTACATCTCCGCGTGGAAGTTGGCTCGAACGATAGCATCCTCAAACAAGCTGCCGTTCGTAATTTAGATGGAAGTTGGCGGTACCGACCCCTGTCTTCATTATCCGGTGGTCAGTGGAGAAGGTGCTCATTGGCATTAAGTTTGGGTTATGTAGATTTGGCATCCAAGCGAGGGAAGATGAGGAGCTCCTTACTCGTGTTAGATGAGCCACTTACTCACCTTGACTCGGCTGGTCGGAAATGTGTTGGGAAGCTATTAAGGAAAATGGTATGCCAGGAGCTGAATGCTCAAAGAGGCAGCAGCTTTAATTCGTTATCAACAATACTTGTGATTCTACAAGAAATTGCAGCGGAAGAGATTGAAGATTGTTTCAATGAAATTGATGAAGTAATCAAGCTTGGTGGAGAGAGCTTTGTCGTGCTAGATGAGAATCGAGATGAATTGCTTGACAATTATTACTCATGATTGAGATGAAAAATTACATTGTTTCATTGACCTTAAAACTTAATCCTCATTATTCTACTTCATGAAAAATGCTTGGGAATATGTTCATTACTAAAAGAGTCCAGTAGACAGTTTATTTTATATTATGTGAGTAAATCTCCCCTCAAGTCGTTCGTCCATAGTTTAACAACTGAATATCACACACCATTATTTTCTTATTATACCTTATTACAGAGTTATAACTTGTGTGATTCGTATCGGCTTATCCATATCGCTCAATACTTTAATAGCCAAATAATTCGTCTCCAACTGCTGCTGTGCCTCAATTGTAGTAAAATTCTTCATCAAACGTGTACATTTGCCATTGGGATACACATCCATTTGATCTAGCTCGATAACCAAGGTATTATAACTAATTTCAATATTTGTATTATTATATATAGGTGATTCCATACCACAGATAATGAGTAAGCCGACAAGCATTTGTGGTAATCGAAATACGACGCTGCCATCGGCAACAGTTTGTGCTGATATTCCACCACATGCATCGTTGTGACGACATACATTTCTATCCTCACGATCTTGGTAGTATGCCTTATCATCTTGATTTGTCATATACCATAAATCATTGGGCGTATGCCACATGGTCCAATTTTGGAGTTCGTCTTTGTATGGATTTAGATTATCATTTGTTGGATTCGCGGTATGACCAGGACTTTGTAACTTGTCAAAGTATTCCTCGAGTGGGGGGAAATTGCCATGTTCGACACTTGCACCTGATACGCCAAATGTGGGTAATTCAAAGTTGAGACATTGCGGTGGTTCATCTGCAACACAATATTCTGGATCACACAATATTGGTGTTGGGAGATTGTCTTTCGTGATAGTTAATCGAGTAGATTCTGACCATGTATCACGAGGATCAATCCCATTATTCATATCTTGTTCAATCAAAGCAAGTGCCTTTAATAGTGCTATTGTGTAGGTATAGGTATATACATCCGACACGGTTTGAAACCCTAATGGTCCCGGGTGCCAATTCCGCATATTAGTACCTAAACTATGTTTACGTATCTCCTCAAGGTCTTCGCCGTATCGTGTAGTATTATGATACCCATCGCCTACATATCCCCACCCAAATCTATTAAATCGTTTGGTTTCGTCTGGATTATTCTCCTCGGCTGTGTAATTATGTCCCCCGTTGACCAAAGCCTGTTGCTTGTATACCATGTTGAAGCCTACTTTGCTATAGTGCTTGGCCAATTCATTCCATGCCCCATTGTCAGGTCGTAGACCAAGCTGTAATCCATGCACCGAGGGTCGTTTGGGTAATAATTGTGTCCATCGTATCAACATTTCCATATCCACCGATGCCTCGCCAAAATAAGTCCATGACCAATGAAATAAATCCGAATTAGGGTTGCCATTCTGCATAAAGCAATAATTCTGATTCGCGTAGGAATCGCCGCATCCGCCGCCCTCGCCGGCATTTTGGAAAACGAATTCCATATCGGCGGCATGCCATACCGGCGACCATAGACGTTCCATTTGACTTTGATACGAATCGTAATGACAATTGTCATGTCCAGCGAATACGGAAGAGCCGATACCGCTAATTAGGAATGTATGTTGATCATCGTTCACGAGCGCACGTGCCAATGTATCAATAAGTTTGATATTACGATCATGTTTCTCATTGTTGGTCATATTATTCTCCCGTGATGATACTATCGCATCATCATCATCATCATCATCATCATCATTGAAGGACCATGGATCAAGCCACGGTTGCAATAACATATTGTTAGTCTGTTCTTTACTAAAGTAATATTCTTCGAGTAGCGTTATGACCTTCTGTGCCTCAATTCTTGTAGCTATAAGATGTTCCATCGTGAATGACCCAACCCTGCCTTTCTTCGTCTTCTTTGACTTCTTTGCTGCTACCTCACCGTTCCGAACAATCGTTTCATCCTTCGATTCGAGCAGGCCCAGATAGTACACGCCGCCGAAAACAAGCACGAGTAGAGTCACCAGCAGACCTACGCGTTTCTTCGTAACCACGCTCGACGCGCCGAGCTTGTCGAATGACGATCCAACACCACCACTACTGGACTTGAATCTGGACGCCGATGCAGCAACGTTCCAATGCGAGGCTGGCCCTAATGGTCGTGATACTCGACGTGCGTTACTGCTCCTCGGATCAACGACGAGGGCTACGCCCTCCAAGTCCTCCAATTCGACATCACAATATCGCTCCTCGATCACATCGTCGGCTGTTCCGAACCCTTCCATTGCTGCGTTGGTCGTCGTCCTTGGAGTCTGATGACAACTCTCTCTAGGTAGGATCACCCCCATACCATACGCAAGTTTTGTAACCTCCCAAAAGGCTTTTTGTGTGTCTATTGAGATTGAGGGATTTCGACAATTTCTACAAACAGCTCAAACATACTGCGAGGTTATTTACACAACATATTTTTCCTGAAAAGTATGTCCAAGGCTTGGATTTAAACATAGCTATTATCTATTACT
>Ga0247832_1006259_pt1 | contig 13181 bp, 11 predicted proteins | sample LaCruzMarch2015__10_FD_192407 | JGI IMG/M metagenome (GOLD analysis project Ga0247832, IMG submission 192407) | Freshwater microbial communities from meromictic Lake La Cruz, Castile-La Mancha, Spain - LaCruzMarch2015_4m | ecosystem: Environmental > Aquatic > Freshwater > Lake | place: Spain... | reverse complement strand
CATTACTATCCGGACCCCATACGTAGGAGAAAATACATAATTACATAATTATTGGGGTCCCGAAGTCCGAAAGTCGGGTTTTTTCTCCCGCCTGCGGACTTTGCCTAAAACACACAACGCAACGAAGGCACGCATGTTGTAGACCACAACCTGAACCCTTTAATACACCACACGACCATGATCCCTGTTCGTATCTTCAGCTACTCGCCCTCCTACAGGCTTGTTGTTCATGTCCAGGGTGTGGCGAAATGTTCCAATCTTTATTCATGCCGTGGGGCCTCCTTTTCGTCGCACGCCACTGGGAAGATCTTTCGTCCATCTTCTGCCCGATGGATCGGAACGGTGTTGACTACTGGGTGTGTCTGGACTATGGTTCCCCCAGGAAATATTCGGAGTAGTTCGAGTAGAGCTCAGTGCGATGTCGCCTTGACAAAAGATACTGGAGACGACGAATTCGTGAACATCAGGCACACATCCACCAAAAAATCCACATGGACAAAAGTGAAACGGGCAACGCGATTGATCAGACGTGTAATAAAGCTATTTTTTACGTTGTCACCGATCGTAGCACTATATCCGCTTCACTATTTGCTGACTATAGCGAATCCGCTTCCTACAACTGACGAAGAGACTGAGACAGATGATGCACATAAAAAAGCATTGGCGTGCCTAACAAATTCGAATGGGAATATCGGTTGGTATTATCGATTGTGTTTGTATTGCGTCGAATGTAGTGGGGCTGCTGCAATAAAAATGATGCAATGGGCAGGGTCTCGTCCAGATATGTTTGGTTCTACCTTCTGTCGTGTATTTTCCCAACTCCAAGACGATACTACACCTCACGCTTGGGCGCACACAGTACAGTCACTAGTTTCCGCGTATGGTGACAACTGGCATGAGTCTCTTCAACTATCAAATATTTTAGGAAGTGGATGTATCGCTCAGGCTTACAAGGGTAAAATTGAGCACAATGGCAATGAACGTCTTGTGGCTATCAAAGTGAAGCATCCAAATGTAGATGATGATATTGATTCGGACCTTGATATCATGCGTCTCTCTGTGTACATTCTAGAGCGTATCCCATTCGATGCGTTCCGAAATTTACGCTGGTTGAATCTACCTGGATTTGTCGAAGAAATGGCAACGATGCTAAGTATTCAATTGGATCTTCGTAGAGAGGCGGAGCATCTCAATCGATTTAACAATAATTTCAAGAACAATGATGTTATACTTTTCCCAAAGGTACGTTACGTCATTTGTGTATTGTTTGAAAAGTTGCGCCATGCTCAAAGATATAATTTATCTGACTGTACCAGCTCGTCGAGGGCTATGAGCCGACTAGAGAAGTCCTTGTGGAAACGTACTGTGAAGGACAACCAATCAATGAATTTGTGCGAAAGAACACTATGAATAAGTCCACATTGCGTAACATGTGCAAATCTGCGGTCCGTGCTGTATGTCAGATGATTTTCATTGACAATTTTATTCATGGAGACCTGCACCCAGGTAATGTCCTCGTCAACGACGAGAATAAATTCGTTTTACTTGATGTTGGTATTGTCGTGGAGAATAGCAGAAACGATCACCGTCTAATTAGCGACGTTCTTGCCGCATTTATTAGGCAAGATGGTCGAAAAGCGGGTCAACGTATGATGGATGACTCAAACTCACGTTTGCAAGCGCAAGGCGTTTACGCGTTGGAAGAGGAATGTTTCCTTGAAAAGATGGAAGATATAACAATCAAAGCCAGTGCCGAAAATTACTTTATGGAGCATTTGGGAGTGTACATCACCAGAATATGCAATGCTGCTGTAGAGCACCGGGTCATATTGAATCAAGCATTCATATCTGCTGCCCTTGCTGTTAAAGTCCAAGAAGGAATAGCATTAGCACTCGATCCATCAATACAAATATGGAAAGTAGCCGCTCCAATAATTTTAGAGGGAGAGCGGCGACATGGTTATATGGCAGATCATGCGAGGGAAATATTCAACTTTGATGTGTTAATCAATTGGCTACGAGATAAGACATTGCAAACAACGAGCAAAGCAGAATCAAGTAAAAGCGATACGAATGATCCGGTGAATGCGACAGCATTGTCGACGTGAAAGCTACACAAGTAATAATAATCACAACAACTTAAAAAATAACACTCAGGATTAACTACCTGCTATATAAACAAAACAACTCCTGAAGACACAGTGACATAGAAGAAAGGAAAGAAGCGAGTATACCGTTCTTGATTGAACAAATACAGCTATTCTATTCATTTATCTGCCTCATACACGAAAAAAAACTGACCACGAATATACAAGTACTACGTAAATGCGCAAACCGCACTCACCGCCATCGCCACCACCTGCACCACCTACCGGTACCCCTCTTACCTTTCCTTTGCACGATGACTGCGCCTGGGACTTCCGGACGGTCGCCAAATCCTCCTCGTGGAGCAGCAGCAGCAGCAGCAGCAGCTGGTGGTGGTACAAATGCCGCAGGTCGATCGAGCATTGGCAGCATTGCATCACTCTCATCGGTTCAGGGGGGCGGTGGGAATGGTCCCCGCTCGAGCATTGGTAGTAGCATTGCCGGTGGTGGTGGCATTGCAACGACTAGGGGTACTCGATTATCATACGGAATGGGCAGTGCTGCTGCTGGCGGCAGTGCGATTACTTCTTCTGGAGCAGGGGGATCATCCGCCATGACAGCGGGTGGAGGAATTACCCCAGCTCATCGTCGTCCAACATCTCCACCGTCGACGTCGTCCACGAACGATGATGATGGGGAACCACAGTCTGATTTCTTAGCGGCATTAAGTCCCACCACGGCCAAATTTCTACGTGGACGTGGATTTCCTCGTGGCGGAACAGCAGCAGCAGGAGGAGGAGGAGGGGGGGTGTCAGCCATGACAGCGGAAGCTGGTGGAGATGCTTCATCGTCGTCGTCGTCGTTGTTGTCGGCGTCTGATGTCATGGAAGGCAACATTAACAACAACAACAAAGATGATAATGATGATGTCAACATGACAGATAATAATGTCGAGCACAATGCTGGCGTAAAACGAGGGTCACGACAGCCCAATGCTACGAATAATGATCAGCGCATGACGACCAACAATAACAACAATAACAATGAGAGTGAGACTGACCAATTACGCAAGTTTGTACGTTCACTCCTTGGGATGCACCTACCAACAGCAACAACCGGGTGTAATCATGCACCAACCATGACAACTCCCGATCCAGCAACTGCGGCATTCTTTGCGGTGGCATTACTTGCCAAGACGGATGCCTCGTCGTCGACTACTTTCTGCGACGACGAAAATGAAAATGAAAACAACGGAGGTGGTGTAAGTAGAGTTAGACAACATCAACAGCAACAACATGGGTGTCGATGGCGTCCAGACGATGCCTACCTTGCCGCACGTGCACTTAGTCTTATGGGAGAGCACAAAAGAGCAATTTACATACTTGACAAGGTTGGACTTATTGGCTTTGGTATTGGTGCTGGTGGAGAGGGAGATGTGAGTGGTGGTAGCATCCTACATGCCACCGCAACTACCGCCACTGTTGGATGTGATAATGGTAGACATACTGAGTCTTCCGTAACAAGCAATGTTGCCGGTTTGCGCAATGCCTTACTATTACGTGCTGAATCGGCACTCCTTGCAGGACAATGTCTTATACATGCCGGTGAGTACGAACGTGCATTGACGGTGTATGAAGAGGCAATGAGATATCCACCTCCACCACCTCCAGTAGAGTGGGGACTCTTTGGCTATGGCTATCGTCTTGATGGACATACTCGGCGTGACAATGACGACGACAATGACGGGAGGGACGACATGGGTGAAGTGGAGGAGGAGGAGGAGGAGGAGTTGAATGCCCGACTAGCCGATGGATCTTACATCCATGCCTGGCGTGAGCAATCTCTATCCCACATGGCACTCATCGACGATGGTGATGATGAACGACTAGTTCTGCTCGCTGCCAACATCCGGCCAATGGCATTCTCCTCCTCCCTGGTAGATGTTGATGGTCACCATCAGCATGCCTCTGTTGCGGCAATGGCGATGCATGGGATACATCCAGTAGCACGTCTTTGCGTGGCCCGGGGCATAGCGTACGATGCCATTTCGAATCCGCACAGGGCGGTGAGCTTCCTAAAGGCGGCAATGACCATTGATGCACGGTGCGTCGAGGCATTGGATTACGTCGTAAAACGTAGACTGCTCACTCCGGAAGAGGAACGTTCGTGGGTATCCAGTTTGAACTTTGGGGGACTGGGTAGTGACAGTATGAGCATTTCATGGTTACGTGATTCCTACCTAACAAGATTGCGTGGGATGGGATATGTCAGTACGCCAACGGGTGCGTCGGTGAATGATGAAGTTGCCGCCACCGATAGCATGATATCGCCAGTCCCTCGCACAGATTTGTTATCACCATCAATGTTATCGCTTAGCTCTCCCGACTTTGCAGGCGGGGCTGTAGACGTGGATAACAATGATGGCAATCAGCTACCGGTGGGGGGTCGGTTTGTCTCTTCAAACAATCAGCTATCTTCTGGTAGAACTACGAGTCTGACTATTGATGGGGCATTCCGAAACCTTGCCATCGCACACAAATTAGGTCGATGCCCCGACATCCTCTCCCATGCTGCCATACGATCGTACGCACTCCATGACCTCAGCTCTGCGTTGGCATACTGCACAGCCATTGACGCGATCGACCCATTTTGTCGAACGGCCGGCTATGTCCATGTCGCCACATTAGTAGGGTTGAATCTCAAACGACGGCTATTCCATTTGGCACATCGTTTGGTCGACACGGATCCGAAAGATTCGTTGGCATGGTTCGCCGTGGGAAGTTATTACTATGCCTGTCGTCGATTCGACTTGGCACAAAGGCATTTTAGTCGAGCAACGAGACTTGACCCCAGTAGCGCTGAATGTTGGATTGGGTTTGGCTGCTCGTTCGCGGTTTGCGATGAGAGTGATCAGGCGTTGGCATCGTTTCGTGCTGCACAGAATAAGTACTCCGGCAGCTCTGTTCCTCTGCTGTACATGGGGATGGAATACTTGCGGACAAATCACCTTAGCCTTGCGGGTCACTTTCTCAACTCGGCTCAGAGAACTGACCCTTGCGATATGCTGTGCTGCAACGAGCTGGGCGTTTGGTGTTATAGACAGGGGAATCTCGAGGATGCATCATTCTGGTTCATGAAGGCATTGAGATTGCACGTACGCGCCGAGAGTTCGGTGCTGAGGTCGACTGATGAAGGTTTGGGAATGGATGGTTACATTTTGCTAACGGGTTTACCTTCTACCGCAGTAGATGGGCGTGCAGATGCTGCATCTCACCATGATTACGCGTCCACTCCTCATTTACATAGAAGATTCAATAGCGATGGACCTCCGATGTCTAGTGTCCTGTGCGCTGTCAAGACACCTTCAGGAAAATCAATTGCCGCATCGTTCTTCAGCGACACTATTGATATAGACAACAATGGTTTGACGGATTTGGAATGTATTGAGAGATGTATGGATCAATGCTGGGAGCCTGCAATATTCAATCTGGGTCAGAGTTATCGAAAATTGAAGAGGTATGGAGAGGCAATTGTCTGCTTTGAGAAGTGCACATCGTTAAATCCGGTAAGTTGGTCCTCGTTGACGGAGTTTGGTAATGTATCATTCGCTCTCAACATGTCTCTCACTAATATTATTCGCGAATTAAAAACTTAGGGGACCTACGCGGCCTATGCAGCCTTGGGTTTTGCTAGACACTTAAGTGGCGACGTTGATGGTGCTATTGATTCCTATCATGAGGCCCTAAGTCGAAAGCCAGAGGATCCATTTACTTCAGAAATGCTCACACGGGCCTTGTCAGAGGCTGTTACATATCCTCCGTCGCTCGCAATGCTATCATCATTCCCTAGTCAAGAAGAAGAGGTCTCTTTTGGGGGGATTGGGAGCTCCATATTTAACTCCAGAAAAGTATCTGCAACTCAACCGGGTGAGAATGATCAGGACTTGTCAATGATCGCATCAAATACAAGTGACGTTGATATGAGCCTAGCTTAATGTTCACGTGAATGGGCTCTGTGAGAGTTGGCTGAATGTGCACGTCATGAATAGGACCAGTGGGGGAGGCGGAACTCCGTCCACCTCAGCCTTGGTTTTTAAATTTCAACTCTTGGCGAAATTCAACTTCTCTTGAAGAACTTGACTTCATGAGCCACGACTTGCATCAGACAATAGAAGCAGCAAGTAAATCTACATCTTCGCCTGCAAATGTAGAGATGAGTGAGCTACACATCGCAGTTACTCGCGACAAACATGAAACTTTGAGGTCTATACTCTCAAGCACCAAACCACAACCTCGCGACGTCATTGTCCATGCAATCGATTCCAATGGTGATCAACCTGCCCACATTGCAGCAAGACTTAATCATGTTGAATGCATGAAAGTCTTAATCGAATATGATGCTTATTTGGGTAGGAAGAACTTTAAAAGCTTGAATCCACTGGGTGAGGCACAGATGAATGGCAATAATGACATTGTGTCGTTGATCAAAGATAACTACACAACGAATGCATCGGAAGAATCTGTTTGGAATGACGAGTTGGAACAGGAGACAGACCTATGGCACGAGATCTGGGATGATGGTAAACGAAAGATGAAGTGGTATCGCCTCGGATCAAACGGGGAAGAGATTGAAATTTCTGAGACGCCACCACCGATTGATTCTATCCAAAGAGTCATCAAAGCTAGGGATCTGCATCACGGGAAGAATATGGTTCGCAGGGTTCATCCCAAATCATTGCCATCGATGAAACAAATTGAGTACGACAAGCAACGTAGGTTGGAGAAGGAAAGGATAAAGATGATTTTGATGAGCCGAGCAAGAATTAATGAGCACAATTGCGCTACAAAACTACAATCACATTGGAGAAAAGTAAAAGCAAGACTACTTGTTGAGCAAAGATTAAGAGAGAGGGTTTTCTCGACTCGAATTCAGAGACGATTTCGACGCTTCATAGACTGCAAGAAGACAAAGGCGGTTACACTTATTCAATCCATTGTACGCATGTTCCTAACAATGTCATATTTTCAATCGTACCATCGCGAGCGGCTTTGGTGGTATCGCGCTTCTCGAAGACTTGTCTTGAATGTGCAACGATTGTGGCGTGGATTCAAAGCAAGGTCCGAGTACCGCCAGCTTTACGAGATGAAACGTCTACCAGACCCTACAGACAGTCGGAACTATGAATTTTGGAAGCAGTGTCAGCGTCAGGCACACCCTCCAAAGCAGGAGATAGGGATCTTCGCTCAGTATACTCTGAGCGGCACTCCATGGACTTGGGAGGAAAGACGTGTGAAGCGTGATGGTATCTTTTTCCGAGATGTCATCTTTTACGCAAACACCATCACGAAAAGTGCATCATGGTCAAAGCCTAAAGGATGGACGTTTACCGACCATCGAGGGTACTACGCTTTGCGGCTTCAAACATTCTGGAGAGCACGGATAGCAAAAAGAAGGATCCGATTACTCACCAAGTCAAAGCTACTTCTCGAGAATGCTCCTACTCAAGATCTTGACAAAGCAACTCATGACATAGTTGATCTCTGCAACTATACATTATACTTGCACATTGTGCTGCACGACTATGACCGAGCACGAAAGTTCTACGCCAAAATGTTGGATTTCATGAATAATAGGGGCGTTGATAACGCATTTATTCTATATAGCTGTGCAATCTTTGGTGCGGTAACGAGTGAGGAGGATTGGGTGGTGATAAAGGACTACGCAAGGAGAGCCAAGGTGGCAGATGAAATGATTCAACGACGAAAGAATGAAGTAAGTGAGCAGGCCAAGAGCTCATACCATGTTGCAACATGGGCTTTCTACTACCAATCTATCAGTAACGATCATTGTGCCAAGAGTTTGCATAACTATGCGCTGTGCCAAATGCTTGTAGCAAATGATCTGGAGGGCGCTAGAAAGTCGTTCATCGAATCACTGACTTTAGCACCGAAAGACAAGCATATTGTCTTGAACTTTAACGTGCTGTTGCAGGATCAAGACTTCTTGGGTGACGCAAGGAGAAATGCTTACGACGAATATCATTGCTCCATAAAGAAGCATTAAACTAGCGTATTGTTTTGATTACGATTATTATGTTGTGTCTTTTCTACAATATTCAACATTTGCCCTTGCATTTTTGCATTTCGTCGCCTTCCTGGGAATATACCATACACAATATTACCATGTAAATCACACACACACACACACCGCATATCACCAAACAGAAAACCACCGTTTTTGACCATATATCTTATCCAATGACTTTAAATCTATCCATGGCGATACTTTTTTTGTAATAGGATTCCATTGACTCGGTTGATTACCTAGCAAAGCCTTCACAGTTCTGTAAAATGTCGCCCAATCAGCACTGGGATCTGGAAGTTCCTTCTCCGCTGCAGCTGACGTGACGATTGGTTCCAGCAGTAGGACACTACAAAATTCACGTAGTTCCTCAGTCGTAAATGGTCGTTCATCTAGCAAGTCAAACACACGGTCATGGTAGCCCATTTCACGTAATCTGTGTAATGGTAATGCATAATTCAACCAGGGATTGTGTTGATATACTTCCTTTGATTCCTCTAAGAAGTCGTCGAGTACCTCCAATGACAACTCTAGTTGACTATCAAGATTATTGTAAAAGTTAACAACCGCTTCCTCATCTGTGCATAGTCGAATGACTAACCAAACAGGTAGCCCCTCCAATGACCGTAATGCTTCTACGAATTGTTGATTGACAATAGGACCACCATAACCACGTTCATCGGTGGGTAGACCGTCAGTGGCAAGGATAATGGCAACACGACATCCATCCTCTCGTAATATAGGTGCAACGTCGTTCACATCACGACGTATCTCTTCAACATGTTTTATCAATGGCGTGACTCCAGCCGGATGTGTAGTTTTCATAATTGTTATAGCTGATCAATCTGTTGCAGTGCAGTCTCATCCAGTGATTCCTCGGCTATACCAAATTGTTGACAGTTATGACCAACACCAGGATCATTTAACATGCGGAAAGTTGTCGGTGCCTCTAATGCCGCGGCCATTTGGGCATGATATTCAATACAATCTTTTAATTCATTCCATCGTGAACATCCCACAACCTTGACATCACGTTTATTAGTATTCCCCCACAAAGACTTTGTTTCGACGAATCGATGTCCATCTGTGTGTTGCATCGAACCACTGTTATCCACGACCCATATACGAAGTGGAAAGTTACGTATCGTACGTGCGAGGGATGCGGCATGTCCACGCGTATAGCCCTGCTCCACGAGCTGTTGAATTTGACGTTCAGGAATAAGTGCAAATTCACCAGCCCGACGTGAGCTCGGGAGGCGGTAAATACTTCCACGACTTCCTTCGCCACGTGAGAGGGATGGACGTGTGGCCGTAGCAGTGGCCATGGGTATGCCTCCGTCGCAACCATCAGATTGATTATCAACAGCTACCGCGACTGCCACTGGAACCGGCGGAGGAAGTGAATCGAATGCCATTATTTCTACAACGATTTCAAAGGAGCTGGGAATCCTGGAGCTCTCCGCGAAGGAGGCCTCCACGTTGTGTGTGCACCCAATTTTTTTGGATCACAATCCAACACAAACTCAGACGTAAAATCCAAGGCCTACTTCCTACTTTCGCCATGCAAGATGTGGCCGTGAAACGCGACGAAGACGAGGGAGATGACTCGATTATTAGATGCGTCTTCGCCTCATCGGATTTAGTATTCAATATTCTTCGACCTCTTATCGATGGAGACCCATGTACAACTATCGGCTTACTTCAACTTTCTACAGTCTCCAAGAGTTTTCAAAATACAGTACAATCGAATCAGTTCTGGGGTGATATTTGCTATCAACGATGGAAGACCAAATGGGGCTTTTGGATACGATGGAACAAGGCGCTGAGTGATTACAATAGTTTAATTGAACCTGGCAACGAAGAATCATTGATCAATTTTTGGAAATCACGTTACTTCCACGAAGAACGGGATGCCAGACGGAGATTAATAACTGCCGATGAGCTGGTATCGTTGGTATTTGATTTTCGTTTCTGGTTGGGGCATCAAATAATCAACGAAGATGGAGATCTAATCACAAAATCTGGATTATTTGAATCAGCGTCCCGGGACTTAAGATTTTCTGTTGTACCTTCTGATTTGGATGAATACGATGGGGAGGGTGTGGGCGCATCACACAGTCAGATACCTCTACATACAATACCAGCGAGCTCAGCCAGAGGTCAAATTAAAGGGCATCCAATGTATGAGACTGGAATTGAATGTAAGTATGACATCATACCTTTTTTTGTGAATCATCAAGTGTTCTTTACTAACGTTTTACTAACATGCCACGATGCTTTCAAAAGGGTTTCTTAAGGAAAATGAAGGTAAAATTCAATGGGGTTTTGTTCCTAGCCTCTGGCCAGAGGGCACTGTAGAACGACTGGACAATTGGGGATGGCAAATTCATAATATGAACGTAGTGATGAGATCGATCGATAACATGTCGGGGGATGAGCGAACAATCTGCACGAATCATGGTGACAATAATGTAATGTGGAAAGATTTGATAGACTCTTTGGATGAAGTTGATTTGAGTCGCGATCCTCGCCTAGTTGCTATTTTACCTAGACCCTGGATTGCGTACTTACAAAATCAGTTTCTTGTAAGATTCGAAGTGGAAGAGTAGTAGTACAACTTTTTGATAGCTCTGTTATGAATGTACTAATCGCTTTCATCACTATTAATTTTACTGAATATTTATGAACCGATTAATTAACCAACTCTTTTCTCTTCAAATCATCCAAGATCATTCGTCCAGTCACAGTCAACTTATCTCTATCGAATTGTGAATCAATCCACATCAATTCCTCAACTTCTTCGCTGGCTTTGACCATACATTCTAGTTCTAATTCTGCATCTCTTGGCGTTACACGATAGCATGACATACGTACTAATATTCCTTCTGGCTTTCCAAATGCCTGTGCTTCGAATGTTCCATATGATTCAATGGTAATCGGAGTTTTCGTCGATGATGATAGATCGATTGACAATTCTTCTATGCATTCTCGTCGTAAAGCCTCGTGGTCTGATTCTCCAGGCTCGCGTTTGCCACCTGGAGTGTAAAATACGTCCCGATTGTATGACCGAGCAACCAAATGCTGACGCTTGGAATTTATTAATATCAATGCGAGTTTGTCAATTTGTGTCATCTTGTCTTGTGTTTCCACAGAAGCACACCTCACTTGCATTAAGTGGATGCGTCGTCGACGATCGTTGAGAACAGATAAAGAAGAAGCGCAAGGTAGTAGAAGTATGTGAGGAATTGCAGTGGTAAGTATGGCTCTCCGCAACAACTTCAGCGACATCTCGGTGGAAATAATGGGGAGGTTGCATTGCCTTGGCGGGAACCGAACTGGGGCACCCCTCACCCGACTCCGCATTGGTCCCTTACAGGTGACCATTGGTACCATTGGTCATTACGGCGGCTGTATTCATCGTCATCCCTTACTCATCGTCATCATGGGTTGGGTCTATAGTGAATGGGATGTCATGTACGGCAAAGTCATCCTCACTAAATCTTTGATTGATGCAATTTATCGTGGACTTCTCCCCTGCCTCCGTTCAGCCATCGAAGTCTCTCCATCACTTCAAAACCAATGCATCTTCGCTCTTATAAAAAGTGCGATGAGCGAACAAATGCAATCAACTTGTTCGGAATCATTGGTGGTGTCACCGAAGAAGCAGAAAATGGAAAAGGATGAACTGGCGACAACTGAGACTGTAATAACAAGTTCACTTGTTGATAAAATATCTGATGTGGAACGCTCCGTTGTCGAAGATATCATCACGAATTTTGTTACAAGAATAGCAGAATGGACAGAGTATGAGAAAAGCATGCACAGGAAGCGCTTGTCTAGGATTGATGTCATTAGAAAAAGGGAGAATTGGGCTGCCAACAAAGCCATAGATGACTTTGATGTCTATGATGATGATGCTTCTTGCTGGACGAAGGAATGCGATGATAGTAATGAATATATTGGTTGGTATGAACACGATGCAGACGATATGAAAGAAGATTTTGATGCGATGATGTTGCCTCTTTTGAGTGTTCTTGACGGTATCTCCGCCAAAGTCACTGCTTACGAACCGAAGTATCAACTTGGATCTGCTAGCATACTTACTGTCGATGCGAAGCAGGCTGCAGGGTCGACCGACCTGTGTCCATGCGATCAAGATGGCACTTCTGCCTTCAAGTTCGCGCCTAGCTTCTTTGACACACCTCCCGAGGATTTGCGATCAATCAAATTTGTTTCCAACTTGCTCGGACTTGATGACAATGCAACCGTCGCAGACTTACAGGGCTTCAGGAGCTTTGGAAATGAAACGTCATCTTCTTTTGTATATACAAAAGAAGATGCGACGGACAGAAATGATGACGTCGCGGAGGATGGCATGAGGGGGAAGGATCCAGCTTGGATTATTGTAGGTAGAACAGGTCGTGACTATTAGTTACCTTTCCTCAAAATCAATAGATAGTATTCATGTCCACACAACCAAGGTAACACAACAAATCATTTGTTACTTTTTACAAGTTCTACGGTACATTCCCTTGTCACAGCATATATGATGATGATTGTTTGCCCCTCATAGCAAATCAATCATCAACAATGAAAACTGCTTCGCTCGGGCTTTTGGAGGTGATGGTGGTACGTGTGAATGCAGGGGGGGATGCCCCCCCGGACCCCCCCTCTGTGGTGACGTCACGGGCCCATCCCCCTTTCTTTGTTTTCTTCAAGAACAGTTTTTGGCGAATGAGCGGGAACATATTTTTGGCGGATTGACCGTTAAGGTAATTACAAGAAACCACATCAAACAAATGGCGGGCTTAGTTCCACTTGTATGCACGTGAGAGCGTGACAGAGGAGCATTAAGTTCCACGTGTAATCACTGAGGAATCGGACACGACAATGAAAACTGCTTCGCTCGGGCTTTTGGAGGTGATGGTGGTATGTGTGAATGCCGGGGGGGATGCCCCCTGATACAATAATAAAACTAAAATGTTTTATATGAGGTCAGGCTTTCAAGAGGTTAC
>Ga0247832_1006258_pt1 | contig 13181 bp, 21 predicted proteins | sample LaCruzMarch2015__10_FD_192407 | JGI IMG/M metagenome (GOLD analysis project Ga0247832, IMG submission 192407) | Freshwater microbial communities from meromictic Lake La Cruz, Castile-La Mancha, Spain - LaCruzMarch2015_4m | ecosystem: Environmental > Aquatic > Freshwater > Lake | place: Spain... | reverse complement strand
TTGATTGACGCGCCCCGTCAATCAAAACGCTTGCCACTTGCGTGGCCAGCGTCAATCATCATCCCGCTCGGCCGCCTCGTCTCATCTTGATTGACGCGCCGCCTCATCCAGATTGACGCGCTACAGGTTAGATGATCCACCGGTTGTCCACGCCGAGCCATCTACCGGAGCACCCTGATAGTTTGAATGGAATTTATCCTCGACCCATTGCCAAACGTTGCCGTGCATGTCGTGGAGCCCAAAGGCATTGGCCTTGAACGAGCCGACTGGTGCAGTCTGCTTACCAGCCCAATCACTGACGCAGTCGCGACAGTTTGCATTGCCCTTGCCGATGTCATCGCCCCAAGGATATTCCGTCGGCGAGCCCGCCCTTGCGGCGTATTCCCATTCGGCCTCGGTAGGAAACCGGTAGTTCTTGCCTGTCTTCAGGCTGAGCCACGGCAAGTACTCGTTCGACACGTCTTCCCATGAAACGTATATCACTGGCTGCTTACCCCGTCCCCAGCCTCGGTCCTCCGGTTTGTGCCTGCAACCGCCATCAGTTACGCACGCATCCCAATTGGCAAATGTTACCGTGAACCTTCCGATTGCAAATGGCTTGGCGATCACCACCTCGTGAGTAGGTCTCACTTCAGTCATATTACTTTTTGAAGATCCCATCCTGAAGCGGCCATCGGGCACGACCACCATTTCGGGGCAAACGTAAACATCGGAACAATCGCGAAAGCTCGGGAAACGAAGCTCGGCCTCCTCGTCCGCTTTTCGCTTTGCCTCCATAATCAACCGTTGACGCTCGGCTTCTTGAGCCTTCGCCTTGTTAGCAACTTCGGCATCGGCTCTCTGCCGCGCCTCCTGTTCCCGCTTGGTTTGCGCCGCCGCGTCGGCATGACGCTGGCGTTCGGCATCGTCGGCCTTTCTCTGAAGCTGCTCCGCAATGACGCGCTTGGCCTCCGCCGCTTGCGCGGTCCGACCCCTCTCGGCCGGCGGATCATTCGCCACGATCACGGACGCGGACCAGGGCCATGGCACCGGGATACCGGCGTAGTGCGCGCCAACATAGCCGCTCGCCAGCGCGATCGTTGCAACTGCGGCGCCCCAGGGGGCGCGTTGCGCCAAGTTCGCCTGTGGCCGCTCTGTCCGACGCACTGTCACGATTGCCTGCACGAGGTCGGCGATGTCGCGGCCGAAGCGCTCGTGGGCCACGTCGTGCTTCTGGTAGAGGACGAGTTCGCGAATGTCCTCGGGCAGGCTTTCGGAGCGCGGGAGCGGCGGCATCTGCCCCTCGCGGCCCACGCGAACCGGGATCACGACGATCTTGCGCGCGAGGGCTGCTGCAATCTCCTCGCGGACGTAATCGCGATCCCCGCTCTGCATCCGCGCCGTGAACAGGTCCATCCAGCGCGGGCCTATGACCGCGATCAGCACGTCGCAGGCGTCGAGCGCCTTACCAAGCTCGATGTCGAAGCGCTGCCCGGCGAGCAGGTTGTCGACATCCATGAACACGCTCGGCTTGCCGAATTTGGCGGCAAGCCCATCGCGTACGCCGCGCGAGTCGCCAGGCACGTCATCGCGCCGGTAGTTGACGAAAATCTTGGCCACGCTGATGCTGCCCCGTACCCTTAAAATTGAGGTAAGTTAGCTCGACCGTATGACGGCCGTCCCACGAAAAATAGTGCGTCCTCCCCCGGTGCCGCACTTGCAGCAGTCTTGCTACACCTTACCCCTCCCCGCGCCGAACATCGGTGCCTTGAACGATCCCTTGGGTACCGATGCATAGCCCTTGAGCGTCATCTGCAGCCGCAGTGCACTGGTGTAGGTGGCAGCAAGATCGACGAGGGCGGTCGGGATGCCGGTCTTAGGCGCGGCGACGAAGGCGGAATACAGCGCTTGCTTGAGGTTCTCGAGCTTGTCGGCTTCGGCGGTGAGATAATCCGGCTCGACCGGCGAGGGTCCGGCTGCAGCCTGTGCCGCCCATGAATCGCGCGCTGTCTTCGCCGGCTCGACGTTATCGGCAGGCTTCAAGGCGGCATAGGCTGCGTGTTGACGCTGTTCGGCGGTGCTCTGGCTCATCGCAATCAAAGGTTCGCTAAAGCAACGAACTTGGCATTTTCAGGAGGCCAAAGTCAAGACGAGACGTAGGCGGATTAAAATCGTAAATGTTCGAGCTTTGCTCGAATAGGGGCCAGCCCCAAAGCCCCGCTGGCGGGACACCCCGGAAGGGGACTTCCAAGTGGTCGCCCGCCAGACCACCCGTCTTTTTGTCCCAAAAAGGGAGGGGGTTTGGGGGGAACACGTTCCCCCAAACGGGCGCGGGCGGTAGCCCGCTTGCTCATCAAATCGACGGTCAATGTCGCCCGCCGGGCAAGTTGGGTAGACCACGCAGCGTAATACTTGCGCGGCGCTGGATCGGCGCCCAGGCCCTCGCTTTGCCCGATTGCGACCGGAACCCGCGCAACTGAACGGCAACCCCGGCCTTCTCGCGGCGTTGCCGCTGCTGGCGGGTGCGGCGCGCGGCGCGATGGGCAGTGTTGAAGGCGGCAAGCGCCGCTTTGCGGGCCTGCCGCTTTTCGGCCTCGTGCTCCAACGCGAGGCGTGCCAGTTCGCTCGCCTCTTCCGCCGCCAGCTGCCGCAATGCCGCTACCCGCGCTGCCGGATCGGCGAGGTCCGCCACTGCCGCGCGCCGACCAGCGAACCTCGCGATGACGGCGGCGATCCGGCTGGCGTGCAGCGCCTGTAGCGACCCGTCGACGGCTGCGATTGCCTGCCGCCGCTCGACCATCTGCGCGGCCCGCTGCAAGTCGCGCTCGGCGGCGTGGATCGACTGCACGGCGTGGCGCGCGGTGCGGGCGACGTCGCGCTGGTGCCATTTCAGATCGGCGGCCTTGCGGTTTTCGGGGGCGCCCTGGCTCGGCCTTTCCAGGGGTCCCGTTACTGGTCCCGCTCCCAGCCTTTGCCCCTATCCCGTTCTTTCCAGAATTCGTTGGACTTCTGCTGCTCGCGCTCGGCTTCGACGACGCGCATGGCGGCTTCGATCTGATGGGCATAGGGGTTCGGCTTTTCCTCGGGTGCGGGTTTTTCGGCCTCGGCCTTGGCGGCCGCTTTTGCCTGGGCCTCGCGCACTTCGGGCGGCGTCGGCGCGAACAGCTCGCCCAGCTGATCGGCGAGATAGCTCGCCACCGCTCCGATGCCGCTGGCAGCGAGGTCGGTGATGCCTTGGGCGGGGGCAGTGGTTTCGTGGTCGGGCAAACGCACGGTCGACAGGTCGACGTGTCCACCTTCTTCGCCGCCCACTGTTTGCTCGATGACCGGTGTGATGGCGACGACGGGTTCGTTGCGCTCGCGGGTTTCGGGTTTGAGCTCAACGCGCGAGACTTCGATGCCAGGTTCATACTTCTGCTGTTGAACCGGCATAACTTCGATGGCCCGGTTTTCATTTGCGGCTGGCTCGAGCTGTGGCGTCGTCTTGCCATCGTCTTGCCGGACCCGACCGGCCCCGATTGCTTCTAGCGTCTCGCCCGCCTTTAAGGCAGCGCGCTCGTCGCGCTGGCGTTGTAACAGGTCCTGATATTGGACGTCGCGAACCTCGCGCAGGGCATCGCAGGCGTAGCGCTGCCGCTCGCGCAGATCGCCGGTCTGGCTCTCCTTCAAGTCCGCCTTGCGCTCGGCGAGTTCGGCGGCGACGGCATCGCGCACGCTGTCGCGGTCCGAGAACGCCTCGCGGGCCTGGCTCCACTCGCCGCGCCCGGCGAAATACAGCGCGCGGGTTATCGCATTGGCGGACCAGGCCTCGGCGGATTGCTCGGCGGCGTCCTTGTCATTGTAGAACTGCCGCCACTCGGGCGCGTACTCCTTGCGCACCTCGTCGTAGGCGGCGTGGCGGGTGGCTTTGAACAGCTTGGCGCCGTTGGCGAAGAACGCTTCGCGCTCGGCGCGCTGTTCGAGTTTCAGTTGCTCACGGTCTGGCCGGTCCAACTGTTCGCGGGTCTGCTCGGCGGCTTTGAACGCCTGCTCGTGCTCGCGGGTGAGCATGACGACGTTGTGCGGCAGGTGATCGTTGGCCGCTTGCGGTGTCTTGACCTCGTTGCCCGAACGCTCCGGCTCAACAGCCCGGCCCGCCCGCTCGGCGGCGTTGACCTCGCGCTGCTCGCACCAGATTTTGCCGTGCTCCTTTTCGTAGGCCAGCGCCCATTCCTGCGCACGCACGCGTTCGCGGTAGTCGTCCATCGTGCGGCCGGTTTCGGGATGCACGCGGTTGACGATGATGTGGATGTGCTTGTGCTCTGTATCGCGGTGCGCGACGTAAACGGCCTGATGCTGGTCCCAGCCCATGTGTTTGAGGAAGGCGTCGGCCGCCTCGATCATGTGCTCGGGCGTGGGCTTGTCGTCCTTGTGCCAGGCGAGCGACAGCGTCTTGACCGGATCCTCGCACACGCGGCCCGACCGTTTGACGCCGGCCTGGGCCTTCAGCCATTGCTGGTCCTCGGCGGTCCGCCACATTTCATCGAGGGCCCTTTGCGGATCGGTGTTGAGGCAGTTACGGGTGTCGGTGAACCAGACGCGCTCGTCGGTCTGGTCCTTGATGTCGGCGGGTCCCGCCTCGCGCGCGGCTTCGGACAGCTTGTCGTGCAGGTAGTATTTTCCAGCGCCCCGAAAGGAACCGCCAGCGGATTGGATGCGCGGGATCATGGGGTCAGCAGTTTCTGCCAAAGCGCCATGATGGTCGCGGCGAGCGCAGACATCTCGGGCGGCGGCGGGATCTTGTGGGTGTTGCAGTGGTGGGCGACCTGGTTGAGCAACACGCCTTGGCGGCGCAGCTCGTGGTAGACCTCGCGCGTCGCCTCGCCGAACACCGGTTGCGTCTCCGGCGAGCCCTTCTTGGCGCGCACGACGCCGCGTAGCGCCCGCGACCGGGCGTACTCGCCGGGGCTGAGCCCTGAGCGCTGCGCCTTGTCCAGCAACTGGAAATGCTCCTCCGCCGTCACGCGGAAGCTGATCCAGTGCGTTTTGACTGTTGCTGCTTTGGGCCGCCCGATCGAGCCGCGTCCCTTCGCCGGTATTGTGGTTTGGTTGGCCATTGCACTCCTCCAGCAGAGCGCAGCGTCCGGGGGTTTGGGGCGCGGGACCGTTCCGGTCCGTAGCCCCAACAAGAAGCGGGATTTATCCCGCCGTTTTCGTGCAACGAAAACCCATCTTGCTACCCGAACTTACTGCTGAAGAATAAATGAAGCCGATTAAGATCAAATGAAAACGTTCAACATGATAGCGGCTACTTTTGGAGTGACGATTAAGTCATTGAATTGCCTGCGGACGGGATAAGGAGGGAATGAGAGGAGGCGTAAAAAACGAAGAGGGGATAGCCTTTGGATGCTTCAGGTGGTGCGTTGTGCGTTCGGTTTCAGTCCGGCCTGGGCCCAATGAATACGTTGGTCTACGCGTCGACGTGTCTGCGTGGCGACCATGCTGTCCAGCCGGTCACCAGCCTGCGGCAAGGAGCGGTCAAGGTGCTACCACCAAAGTGCCAGCCATATGCCAACCGGCCAGCATGTTGTGGGCATGGCCTAAAGAACACGCAATCATTCATATGGCAAGCAGTAGCCAAGAATATCGCAAGCGTGATTCAAGCAGGCATCATATAGAGGGCAGATTGAATTAGCGTGGGCGAGAGCCGAAAAACCGCCGTTTGTTGCAGCCGGGATGTTAGGCGCATCTTGATAGGAAGTTGAGAGCGTGCATTCCAACCCAAGCATCCCTATCAGGGATGCGCGAGGCTACTCGGCCTCGATGATCTTCAACGCGGTCGCGATGGGGAGGCAGAGTCGGCGCGTGTCGCCGGGGAGACGTTCAAAGCCGTGGCGTTCGTAGAACGCCCGTGCGGCCTCGTCCTTGGCGTCCACGAAAAGCGCGAACACGGCAAGGTCGCCGCGTGCAACGCGGCGGATGGCGTCCGCCATCAAGGCCGTGCCGAGGCCTTGGCCTTTGAAATCCTGCGAGACGGCCAACCGGCCCAGGAGCGCGGCCGGGATAACCGGATAGCGCGGCAGCTTCTTGACCAGGGAGGGTGCCAAATCAGCGAGCGCGACACCCGTCGCCGCAAGCGTGTAGTATCCGGCGACAGCGCCGGTTGCGATCTCGACCGCGACGAAGCAGTTCGCCACCCGGCGGCGGATGTCTTGGGACACCTGCTCGCGGAGATAGCGGTCGAGCGCAGGTATGCCGCACGCGAATGCGGTGCGGTCGTGGCTGTCACTCAAAGGTTCGATGCGAAAGGTCGGCGACCGGTCTGCCACGTTCAGCTAGCAATAAGTTTGCGGTGAGCCTTGAATGCTTTGCGCAAGGCGGCGTTTGGTGCTGGTGGCGTAGCCATCAGCTCTGCGAAGCGCTCCTGCCCCTCCAGCGTCAACTGGATCAACTCGACATCGGAGATGACCTTCCGGGCCGCATCCTGCGCGGCGGTGACGACGAAGTCGCTCACCGATCGCCCCTGGATTTCGGCCGCCCGCTTCAAGAGGTCGTGGATTTCCGGCGGCAGGCGCGTCTCGAGGCGTGCGGTGCGGGACATGGCGCTGGTCTCATCTGACGTCATCATTGACGAATTGTACGTTTCTTTGCCGTACAAAGCAAGATCAATCATCGCCGGTACCGGTTCAATCGTACCGGTAGTCGGGCTGTTGCTGGTCGTCTTCGGTCCATGGTTGCTCACATCGCACAAACGCAAAGCGATTGACGAAGCGGAAGCCCGGCGAAAGGTAGAGCTGACCTTCGCAGTCCAACACCGTCCACCAGTAGCGGTCGTCGACATCCGGCGGCACCTGCCCTATCTCCCAGAGAACATCGTGATCTGGTGCTGGCAGCGGCGCGAAGCGGCGCTCGAAGGTGTTCCAGTTGCCGCATCGGGCGCGTTGTTTGAACGGGCGTGCGGGCCGTGATGGTGCAGCTGTCATGGCCGGTCTCCTTTCAGGATGGAGATTGAGGCGAAAAGCCGTTTGGCAGTGGCGTCGCACCCGGCGGCATAGGCGCGCGCCAGCGCGTCCTTGACTGACAAGACGCCGACTTCATGAAAATCAAGCGCATCGCGGCCACGGGGTTTCAAGGTCGGGATCCGCAAATCATCGCGGGCAATCGTTTCGAACAAATCATCAAGGGCTTTGCTCATGCCGGCACCGCCTTGTCGGTGGTGATGCGGAATTCACCGACGGTGCCGTTGTGGCCGCACTCATCGCAGAAGCAGGATGAGGTATCGTCCCAATCGTGATCGCCTTGAACGTCGGTGCCATCGATAGACAGGATGGCCGTGCACGTGACGACAATCGAGAGCGTCTCGGCTTGAGCACACCGAGGGCACCCAAGGTCGTATTCGGTTCGCAGGTTTGCGACCGTTTTGGTTTTGCACTTTCTCATGAGTGCACCTCGTTCTGCTCGAAGCTGTCGCGCGAGCGGTGCAGCAGCAGGACGGTGCGATAGAGCGCTTCGCAGTCGGGCAGTACGCGTTCGATGTCGATGATAGTGCCGATGGCGAGGTTCTGTTTGCCTTCGGCCATGGCGAGGCGGGCATCGTCGGCGAGTTTGGTCGCCTGCCGCAACAGCAGGTAGAGCGCGTCGAGATTGGCGGCAATGATGGCGGCTTTGGAAGAATAGTTTCGGGTACTCATTGGCGTTTCCTTTCGTTGATGTTGTAAACAGACTGCCCATTGCGGAAATCCGCAGCCGACAGCCACCAGAACGCGGATGGCCCGCGATGGTCTTGGGTCCAGACCGCCCACATGTAGCGGTGTCTGGTGAAATACTCGGGCGCAGGCCCGTATCTGTGGGCCGGCCAGCAGACGACGCCGTCGATGGCGTAGAGCCGTGCAGGCGGTTTTTCTTTCCACCAGGCGGTACGGCTGCGGTGCGAGAGCGAGGCCAAGTTTAGCAACATGGCGACAGTTCCGCGCGTGGTGTGGGCGAATCGGAGGGCCTGCTCGATGAAGGCGTCCGCCAGACCCGACCCGTAGGGCGGGTTCGTTATGATGTGTTTGGCGCGCGGATGGGCTTCTTTGAGGAAATCGATGCCGGAGACGCCGAAGCCATAGTCGATCAGATCCGTCGACACGACCGGATTGCCAGTCACGGCGAGCTCGTTGGCAATGGCACCCTCGCCGCAGGCGGGCTCCCAAATCGAACCGACGAAGGTCTCGACCGAGAGCAGCGCGCGGACGGCTTCGGGTGGAGTCGGATAATACTCGTTCGGCAACCGGCGCGGTGCGGGACGGCGCGGCATCGTCGGCGGACCGTAGGTCCGAGCGGCTGAGCCGAGAATGATGGCGTGCGAGGTCATGGGCGCACCTCCTCGACTGCTGCCGACAGTTCGCAGCGGTCATGAAAGTGGATGTCGCGTTCGCCGACCTCGAACAGCAGCCAGGCTTGTTCGGTCGCGGCGCCTTGCGACGCAGCTTCGATGCGCGCCGTGTAGCGGACGGTATCGGTGATGACGACTTCGAAGGTTTTGTGAGGCTGGCTCATGGGCGCACCTCCTGCGCATTGGCAATCGCCAGATCGATGGTGTGCGCGACCGAGTAGTGATCGTGCGGCGGACAATCGAAGCGGCGGCCGGTGCGGATCAGCGCGTAGCGGGCGAGTTTCAGGGCGTCGATCAGCGCCGACAAGCGGCGCCTCTCGATGGTGATGAGATTGGGCTCGATCATGCGCGGCCTCCGTCACGGTAGGCGTCGAAATCGAAGCCGCGGTTGGATCGCGGGTCGCCGTCGCAGATGACGGAGAGGATTTCGGTCGCGTCTTCGTCGGTGTCGTCGATGATGAGGTAGCAGTCGTCGTTGCGGTATGCGTTCATGGAAGTCATGGCGGTCCCCCTTAGTTCACGGATGGTTGTTGGGTGGCGTCGGCCTCGGCGGCGCGGACCTTGGGGCTCGGCACACGGAGCACGAGTTCGGCGGCATTGAGCGGCAGGTATTCGAGTTTGAGATTGAAGCCCTTGCCGTCGCCGTGCGCCCAGGCGGCGCCGATTTCGGTCCAGTTGCTGGTGTCGTCGCCGCGCTTAGAGACGGCGTAAATGCGGTGCGTTGGTTTCTTGGATGTGCTCGTCATGTGATGACCTTTCCTGGTTGTGATGAGACCGCCGACAGGGCGTCCTCGTTGACGCCGAAAGCTCACAGAGGCGCGGCGGGGTCACATGAGAAAATTATGGGTGCCTGAATTTTGCGCTTGAGGCTTTTGGGCCGGCGCGGGGCCCCCGCGACTTGTTCGCGGGGTGCGCAAGTGCACAAATTCTGGTGGGACCCAGAATTTTGTCATTGAAGCGAAAGCTGCTTGTGCCGCGTCTGCGGCAGCTTTCGCGGCCCCATGACGCGACGCCTGTGAGATGAGAAGCGGCAACATACGAGGACGCACTGTCAGGCCGGGTTGAGACACCCAGAGATCAAGGGCGAACGTGACGGGCCACGGCCAAGTCGCACCCATGAAGGCAGCCGTCTATGCGGTGACACGCCAGCAACCACCGAAATCGTCTGCCGCGTTCGGCGCACCTCGCGACTGCAAGGCTTCAATCTTCGGACAACTGCTTCTCGTTCAATGCTGCCGACCCGCTCCGATTGTTGCCGAGCCCCAAGGTCAGTTCCGCCGACGGCATCAATGCCAATTCGCATTCGTGAATGTGGGGCTCGCTGAATTCGAACGCGAACACCACTGCCGGCGCTGCTCCTCGGCGTTGCCACCGACCGGCGACCGATATCCTACTCTCGATTTTTGCGGCGACCGATGCCGGCGCCACCTTGATTTTCAGACGCTTCGTGTCGGGGCCTGCACGAGCACGCGTACCGCAATCGAATGCCCGCCGCTCCGGCTGCCTCGCTACCTGAATCTTCTTGCTAGCAAGCATCCTGCATCATGGTTTCTCGCGCAGCTTTTTGCGCTCACCTATCCCGGTCGGCAGTGCACGCCAACGGGGATCGAACCCATGTCGACGCTTCTCAACGCAGCGATGACTTTATCCGCCGCCCTCTTCATCGCCGTATCGGCCACCATGAACGCGTTATTCCTATCATCTCTGGGCCGGACGCCAGTGGAAGTGGCCTTGCTCGCCGCAGTCAGTATTGCCGCCGATGTCGTCAAGGCTGCCCTGCCCGTCGTTATCGTCCGGGCAGTCATTATGCGAGCCTGGGTGCACACCGGCATTGCGGCCGTCATGCTGATCGTGGTCGTCGCGTTGTCGCTGGCGTCCGGCACCGGCTTTGCAGCGCTCACCCGGAGCGGGGCAACGGCCGCGCGTCAGGCTCACGCCGATGATCTGGCTGCCCGTCAACGCGAAATCCGAGAACTGGAAGTGCAGATTGACGCTCTTCCGCCATCGCCGCCGACGAGCGTCATCGAGGCCGAGCTTGCTGCCAGCCAATCGAACTGGCGCTGGACGGCCACCAAATCCTGCGCGGCGATCAACACCGTCGCGAATGAGAAATTCTGCGCGAGCGTCTTCAAACTGCGCACCGCCCTCGCATCGTCCACGGAGCGCGATCGCCTCACCGCGGAGCGGCGAGCCACCCGCGCCCGAATAGAGGCGCTGCAAGCCGTTGGTGCCAGCACGGACAGCGACCCGCAGGCATCGGCCATCGCTGCGCTGTTGGGTGTCGACCCGTCGACGCCTCGACGTGTCCTCACGACATCGCTCGCTGTGGTGCTGGAACTCGGCTCCGTCATCCTCGCGCTGCTGGTTGCCGGTCCTGCCTTGCTCGGCTGGCGCGAACAGGGCATCGCGCCCAAGCCGCCGCCACAGCCAGCCGAAATTCCACCATCGCCCGATCGCGCCCACTGGCAACGGCAACGCAACAAGGCTAATCTCGACTCAGCACGGGGTGAGGGCCATGCACGGACGCAATGACGAGGAAGAGGAGCGGAAGCGGCAAGAGCGCGAGCGCAATCGCCTCTCCCCGTCCGACCGTCTTTATGGCCGCGGCCCACGCATCACCGCCAGCGGCTTCGAGGACCGGCGCAGCAAGCGCCGGACGGGCCGCGTCGTGCCCCTGCCATTGCGGCTGCAGCCCCGGGTGCGGGCCATCGTCGACGCCATCATCGATCGCGACGAACATCCCAGTGCGGTCGTGTTTTTCGAGGTGCTGCTGGATATGTACCAGCAGCAGATGGGGGCCATCGATCAATCGTTGCTGCCGAGCGACGAGGAATTGATCCGCAGGTATCTCAAAGGTCAGGACGATAACGATGGCAAATGACCCAACCGGACTGCCGAAGGCGGACGCGGGCGAGAAGGAACTGGCCTTGTGGATGCTGGAGCGCATCCACGACAGCGAGAAATTCATGGGGCTCATCCGTGATGCCCGCGTGGCTGGTCGCGCTGACGTGCTCGACACGCCGAACTATGTCGCCCTACATACCAAGCGGATCGCCCCGCTCTATCAGGGCGCACATGAGGAGCAGATCGAGACCTCGGTCGAACTGGCCGGGCTGATCGACAAGCTGGCGGAGCGCGATTTGCTGTCAGGCCGCGAAGACCTGATCGAGAAGGCGCTTGCGGCCTACCTCAAGGCGCATCCCAAGGGTGATGCCGGCCTGCCGAAGAACTGGCAATCGACCGTCGACCTCGCGCGCGCTGAAATCGAAGGCAAGTCGAGCGGTGCGTTCAAGCCCGGCTTCGCGACCGAACTCGCCACCGCAGCGCGGAGTGAACTCGCGCGAAGGGCCGCGAAGGAGAAGGGGCGGGGAGTCGGTAGGGATGGACAGTAAAATCAATTTACAGGATCATTAGAAATTCCGCAGCCGATCCGGAGGAATGGGCAAAATTCCTCGGCGTTCGGTAGGTTAGGAGCTTTGCCTCGACGGTCATTCGCCAGCCACGCTTTTTGCAAGGGCAACCACGTCTGCCAAGGGGCAGCATGATACGGCCATAGCTGCCGCTCAACACACCAAGTCGGAGGCGCCAAAGGAAGGAAGTATTGCTCGCGTTCCTTCTTTGTTAGGCAACGACTAGCGCGGCTTTTAGCTGCGTCGACGAGAGCTTGAGAAGTCGGAAACACGCGTAGCAAGTCTCCGTCGATAAATATCCCTGATGCTCCGGACTCTCCAATAGTGCTCCAAATAATTTTATTGTAAAATGGAATTCGCATTTTATCGAGCGATACTTGGGCGACCTTCTTTGCATTTGTCGTTTCGATTATTTGCACAGCGTCGCCATTCGCTTGGATTGCAAGCTTCGTTCCGTCTGGGCTCCATGCAATACTCGATGGAGCGTCATCAAGCGCTGCGCGCGCTAATTCGGTGCCTGTCGTCGGCTCAAGTACGCGCAGTTCGCCGAGCACGTTAGACAACCCTGATCCAGTCGCGAGCCGACCCCCGTCCTGGCTCCACGCGACGACTGTAACGTGATGATCATGGTGCGCACGGAAGATCACTTGACCCGTCGCCGCCTCGATAAACAATGCTTCGCCGGGTTCGCGCTCTTTTCCTATTCCAAGCGCCAGTCGCATTCCGTCTTTGCTCCAAGCTAGGGAATTAATCTTATTCCCCCTCAAACCCAAGGCAATCTCATTGCCACTCACCGCGTCGACGATCCGAAACTTCTGGCTCGACTTCGAGCTTGACTCGATTGCTAGTTGCTTTCCATTCGGGCTCCAGACCAGAGCCCAAACCGTGTCGTCGTGCGTTACCCGCACCAGCTCTTTGCCCGTAGCAGCCTCAACGATCCGCGCAGTTTTGTCCGACGAACCCGTCGCCAGCTTCGTCCCATCCGGACTCCAAGCTACTGCCTCCACCGAATCGTCGTGTATTACTCGCGCCAGTTCTCCACCGGTCGCCACCTCGACGATCTGAGCCGCTTTACCCAATGACCAAGTCGCCAGCCATCGCCGGTCTGGGCTTAAGACTTGCTTTGAACCCACGTCTTTCTGATTTCCTGGAGCAAGCCGGTCGGTCTTGGTATCAAATATTCGCACAGTTTTGTCCCAAGACGCACTTGCTAGCCAACGCCCGTCGGGGCTCCACGCTATTTGTGAGACAATGCCGCGATGCGCCATTCGATTTATTTCCTCGCCATCGTCCCATACAATGCGCGCTTCGCTAGCCCGGCTTTCTCACTATGGATGAGGGCATCGGGGCTGCGAATCAGAGAAAGTTGTTGTGCGAGAACGACTTGATCTGAGCCAGCAGGGATCCCCGATGCCGACACACTGTAGACCGGATTC
>Ga0247832_1006255_pt1 | contig 13189 bp, 12 predicted proteins | sample LaCruzMarch2015__10_FD_192407 | JGI IMG/M metagenome (GOLD analysis project Ga0247832, IMG submission 192407) | Freshwater microbial communities from meromictic Lake La Cruz, Castile-La Mancha, Spain - LaCruzMarch2015_4m | ecosystem: Environmental > Aquatic > Freshwater > Lake | place: Spain... | reverse complement strand
CGTGCGAACGACAATCGACACCGCGCGGCTCAAAGGCGCAAATCCCTTCGACGTCATCCTCGCTACCCTCGCCTGAACGCGCCCAGAACGGTCAAAACGCGGCCTGCCGAAGGGGTGGGTAATTACCTTGGGAGGGACGCGTGTCTGCAATTACTTCAGGTGTATCGCAGCAATACGCAGATAGTAGCAAGCTGGCGGCCCGGGCCCGGTTGCATCGGGAGTTCTCGGTTGGCGAGCCGTGGTTTTCGTGGGTGATGGACCGGTTGACGTTTGCGGCAGGCGAGAGCGTCCTCGATATCGGCTGTGGTCCGGCGTGGTTCTGGGCCGGATCGGAGGGGCACTTTCCCGCGGGGCTGCACCTGACCCTCGCCGACCAGTCCGAAGGGATGGTCAAGGAAGCGACGGAGCGTTGCGCCCCGCTGGGGTTTGCCACCGTCACCGGTCAGCAGGCCGATGTCACCGCCCTGCCCTTCGCCGACGCCAGCTTCGACGTGGTGATCGCCATGCACATGCTCTACCACGTTGCCGATCAGGAGAAGGCGGTGGCCGAACTGCATCGCGTACTGAAGCCGGGCGGCACGCTGGCGGTCACCAATAATGGCGCGGACAACCTGAAGCAGCTTTACGCCCTCACCACCGTGTTCGGCAGCCCGCCGATCGATCCGGCCGCCGTCGCCTTCGGGCATGAGCGCGCCGAGAGCCTGCTTGGCGCTCAGTTCGGCAACGTGACGAAAGCCGTGTGTCCGGGCGGCCTGCACGTCACCGATCCAGAGGTGGTGTTTATGGCGCTCACCTCCTATCCGCCCGGCGATCGTGCCAGCGAGGCCGAACTGCAGGCGTTCCGGCAGGCGATCGCCACCGCCTTTGCAGCCGGCGACGGCGTGCTCGATGTGCAGAAGGACGCGGCGCTTTTCCTCAGCCGGAAGGCCGGCTGACCTTACATCCGGCTGACCAGCACCTTGTCGATGCGGCGGCCGTCGAGGTCCATCACCTCAAAGCGCCAGTGGCCCCGCTCGAACACCTCGCCCACCACCGGCAGGTGGTTGAGCTGGGCCAGCACGTAGCCGGCGACGGTTTCGAACTTGGCGTCCTTGGGCACCGGCACGCCGATACGTTCCTCGAACTCGTCGGCCTGCATCCAGCCCGAGACGAGGAACGAGCCGTCGGCGCGGACGGTGAAGGCGGCCTCGCCCTCGCCTTCCTCTTCCTGGAAGGCGCCGGTGATGGCCTCGAGGATGTCGCCGGGCGTCACGATGCCTTCGAAGTGGCCATACTCGTCGAACACCAGCGCCAGGTGCACCACCGAGTTGCGGATAGCCTTGAGCACATCGATGGCGCTCGAGCGATCCATCACCACCGGCGCCGGCTTGACCATGGCGCGGATGTCGAGCGGCTCGCCGGTGAACAACGCATCGACCAGATCCTTGCGCACGATGACGCCGATGATCGAGTCGGTGCTGCCATCCTGCACCGGCACCACGGAGTGGCGGATCTGGCGCAGCTGCGAGAGGATCTCTTCCTGGCTGTCGCTGAGGTCCACATATTCCACGTCGGGGCGGGGGGTCATCAGGCCCCTGGCGGAGCGGTCGGCCAGCCGCATGACGCCACTGATCATGTGGCGCTCTTCGCTTTCCAGCACGCCGGCGCTCTCGGCCTCGGCGATGATGGTCTTCACCTCCTCGTCGGTGACCCGTTCCTCCGATTCACCAGACTGACCGAGCAGGCGCAGCACCAGCTTGCCCGAAACATCCAGCACCCAGATGATCGGCGCGCCAATCGAGGCGATGAAGGCCATCAGCGGGGCGACACGGGCCGCCACGCCTTCGGCATCGCGCAGCGCGATCTGCTTGGGCACCAGTTCGCCGATGATCAGCGACAGGTAGGTGATGATCACCACCACGATGCCGACGCCCAGCGGCATGGCGAGCCCGGCATCGACGCCGGCGCCAACCAGCGCCAGGCCCAGCCGGTCACCCAGCGTGGCGCCCGAGAAGGCGCCCGACAGCACGCCGACCAGCGTGATGCCGATCTGCACCGAGGAGAGGAACTTGCCCGGGTTCTCCTGCAGCTTCAGCGCCACCTGGGCGCCGCGCTTGCCTTCGGCAGCCAGCACCTTGAGGCGCGCCGGGCGGGAGGAGACCACGGCCAGTTCGGACATGGAGAGGAGGCCATTGACGAGGGTCAGGATGGCGACAATCAGGATTTCGGCGAACAATGTCGTCTTCTAGTTGCGGCCCCGCACTCAGCATCGGGTCGCTTGGGAATGTGCGAATATAGCGACCGTTCAGCGTGATGCAATGCGGCGGAGGGGGTCAGTCCTTCTTGTCGAAGGGGTTCTTGCCGCCGCGGAGCCACAGGCGGATCGGCGTGCCCTGCAGGTTGAAGGTTTCGCGCAGGCCGTTGACCAGGTAGCGCTGGTAGGACGCGGGCACTGAATCAGGCCGGGTGGCGAAGACGATGAAGCTCGGCGGACGGATCTTGGCCTGCGTCATGTAGCGCATCTTCAGGCGGCGGCCGGAGACAGCCGGGGGCGGATGGCTCTCGGTCATGGCGCCGAGCCAGCGGTTCAGCTTGGCGGTCGAGAAGTGGCTGTTCCAGTTGCGCTCGATGGCGAAGATGGCGGCCATCAGCTTGTCGATGTTGCGACCCTGCAGGCCCGAGATCGTCACCAGCGGCACGCCGCGCAGCTGCGGCAACAGGCGCTCGCATTCCTCGCGGAGCTCGGCCAGTTTGGCGTTCTTGTCCTCGATCAGGTCCCACTTGTTGAGCGCGATCACCAGGGCGCGCCCCTCGCGCTCCACGAGGTCCGCCAGGGCCAGGTCCTGCTTTTCGAACGGGATCTGCGCGTCGAGCAGCAGCACCACCACTTCGGCGTACTGGAGCGAGCGGAGCGAATCGCCCACCGCCATCTTTTCCAGCTTGCCCTCGACCCGCGCCTTGCGACGGATGCCGGCGGTATCGACGAGGTTGATCGTCCGGCCCTCGTACTCCCACGGCACGAGGATCGAGTCGCGAGTGATGCCCGCCTCGGGGCCGGTCAGCAGGCGCTCTTCGCCCACCATGCGGTTGATCAGCGTCGACTTGCCGGCATTCGGTCGGCCGATGATCGCGACGTTGAGATAGCGCTTGGGGTTCCAGCGGGCGGTCGGGCCCTCTTCGGTCGTGCCGTCGTCCTCGGGCAGGTCGACGTCGACCTCCGGAATCAGGTCGGCATAGGCCGCCGTATCGGCCGCCGCCAGCGCCTCGGCGCGTTCGGCCGCGGCATCCACCGCCTTCGACACGATGGCATGCAGGTCGGACATGCCGACGCCATGCTCGGCCGAAAGCGCGATCGGTTCGCCGAACCCGAGCGAATAGGCCTCCATCAGGCCGGGCGCAGCCGCCTTGCTCTCGGCCTTGTTGCCGACAAGGTGCACTTCCTTGCCGGCCTTGCGCAGCACCTGGGCGAAGCGCTCGTCGAGCGGCGTCACCCCGGCACGGGCATCGAACATGAACAGGATGACGTCGGCATCCTGGATCGCCATCTCTGTCTGCTGGCGCATCCGGTCTTCGAGCGAGCCGTCGGTGCGGTCCTCGTAGCCGGCGGTGTCGAGCACCTTGAAATGCAGGTCGGCGATGCGGGCATCGGCCTCGCGGCGATCGCGGGTCACACCCGGCGTATCGTCGACCAGCGCGATCTTCTTGCCCACCAGCCGGTTGAACAGGGTGGATTTGCCGACGTTGGGACGCCCGACAATGGCGACGGTAACACTCATGTCGGCCTCATTGGTTGGTGGCGCGCGCCAGGGGAAAGTCTGCGACCTCCCTTAGCACGCGCCGATCTCTGGCGTCTGCGATCAGTTCGCGGGCGCATCGGCCGCGGGGGCGGCCGGTGTGGTAGCGTCGGTAGCGGCGGGCTCGGCAGGAGTTTCCGCGGCGGGCGCAGCCTCCATCGCAGGAGCGGCTTCCATTGCCGGGGCAGCCTCCATTGCCGGGGCAGCGTCAGCGGCCGGAGCCTCGGCGGCGGGCGTCGCTTCGACGGCGGGGGCACCGGCGCCGAGGGACTTCAACTGGGCCACGTAGATCTGCAGCCGGGACTGCGCTTCGCGCGAGACAGCCGGATCGGCCAGCACGGCCTCGAAGTCAGCCTGGGCGCCCACGAAGTCGTCGGCCTGGTACTTGGTCAGGCCCAGTGCCTCGCGGGCTGCGTTGCGCATCGGATTTTCGGGCGCGACGAGGCCGGAAACGCGCTGCTCCACCTGCGCCACGTTGCCGCCATCGACCAGCGTGTAGGCGGCGAGCACCAGCGCCAGCGCGCGGATGCTGGTGTTGGTCTCGGTTGTGGCGATCGCGTCATAGGCGGCGGTCGCCTCGGCAGTCTTGCCGTCCTTCACCAGCAGCGCTGCCTCGCGGAAGCGCGCCAGCGTCGGGTAGGCGCCAGTGCCGGTGGCCTCGAGGTCGTCGAGCGCCTGCTGCGCCGCGACAACATCGGTGCCTTCGCTGAGCGACAGCGCGTTGTAGAACTGGTCCGACGAGCGGGCCGAATTGGAGTTGGTCCACCACTGCCAGCCTTCCCAGCCGGCGACGCCGAGCACCAGAACAACCGCGGCGGCAATCAGCCAGGGCCCGAAGTTCTTCCACAGGTTGCGCATCTGGTCGCTGCGCAACTCCTCGTCGATCTCGCGGATGAAATTCTCGTTGGACATCCAGTGGCTTTCGTTCGGGCGTTCAGATTGGCGCGCAACATATGCATGTGGCCCCCTGAATGCAAACGCATCCGGGGGTTTCCGACGGAAGACGCGCGGCGGTCGAATGGCGCTCAGCGCCGCTCCGTCATTCCCACTCGATCGTGCCCGGCGGCTTCGACGTCACGTCGTAGACGACCCGGTTGATGCCGCGCACTTCGTTGATGATGCGGGTGGCGGCGCGGCCGAGGAAGTTCATGTCGTAGGGGAAGAAGTCCGCCGTCATGCCGTCGACCGAGGTCACGGCGCGCAGGGCGCAGACGAACTCGTAAGTGCGGCCGTCGCCCATCACGCCAACGGTCTGCACTGGCAGCAGAACTGCGAAGGCCTGCCAGATCTTGTCGTAAAGCCCGGCCTTGCGGATTTCGTCGAGGTAGATCGCGTCGGCGCGGCGCAGGATGTCGAGCTTGTCGCGGGTCACCCCGCCCGGAAGGCGTATCGCAAGGCCCGGCCCCGGGAACGGGTGGCGGCCGACGAAGCGCTCGGGCAGGCCGAGTTCACGGCCGAGCGCGCGGACCTCGTCCTTGAACAGCTCGCGCAAGGGTTCGACCAGCTGCATCTTCATCTTGGCGGGCAGACCGCCGACATTGTGGTGCGACTTGATGGTGACCGACGGGCCACCCGAGAAGCTGACGCTCTCGATCACGTCGGGGTAGAGCGTGCCCTGGGCGAGGAAATCGGCGCCGCCCATCTTCCTGGCCTCTTCATCGAACACCTCGATGAACAGCCGGCCGATGGTCTTGCGCTTGGTCTCCGGGTCCGCCTCGCCCTCGAGCGCGCCGATGAACCGGTCGGCGGCATCCACGTGCACGAGCGGGATATTGTAGTGGTCGCGGAACATCGAGACCACTTCTTCGGCCTCGTTCATCCGCAGCAGACCGTGGTCGACGAACACGCAGGTCAACTGGTCGCCGATCGCCTCGTGGATCAGGATCGCCGCCACCGAGCTATCAACGCCGCCGGAAAGCGCGCACAGCACCCGGCCCTGGCCCACCTGCGCACGGATCTTCTCGATCGCCCGCTGGCGGTAGGCGTGCATGGTCCAGTCGGACTTCAGCCCCACGATGTTGTGCACGAATGCCTGCAGCAGCCTGCCGCCATCTGGGGTGTGCACCACCTCGGGGTGGAACATGGTGGTGTAGTAGCGGCGCTCCTCGTTCACCGCGATGGCAAACGGGGCGTTCTCGGACGTACCGACCACCTTGAAGCCCGCGGGCAGCTCGGTGACACGGTCGCCATGGCTCATCCACACCGGATAGCGCCCGCCGACCTCCCAGAAGCCCTCGAACAGCGGGGACGCTTCCTTGATCTCGACATCGGCGCGGCCGAACTCGCGGGCGTGGCCGCCCTCGACCACGCCGCCCTGCTGCAGCGCCAGCGTCTGCTGGCCGTAGCAGATGGCGAGGATAGGCACGCCGCTGTCGAACACCGCCTGCGGCGCCCGCGGCGAGCCCTCGTCGGTGACCGAGGCCGGGCCGCCCGAGAAGATCACACCCTTGGGTTTCAGCCGGGCGAAGGCCTCGCCGGCCGACTGGAACGGGTGGATTTCGCAGTAGACGCCGGTCTCGCGCAGGCGGCGCGCGATCAGCTGGGTCACCTGCGACCCGAAGTCGATGATGAGGATGGTGTCGGCGGGGGCGGTAGCAGCGAGCTCGGTCATGGCGGGGAAATAAAGCGGAGCCCCGGATTCCGCAAGCCTTCTGGCTATTCCGTCACCGCAACGTGGGTAGTATTGGAACGCACGAGCTTGCCGACGAGGTTGCGGTTGAGCCCGGCCTCCATGGCGCGGCGGATGCCGGCATCGGATTCGATCGCCTGATGCAGCTTCTGCTGATCGAACGCCAGCAGCTTCACCGGCTTGGCCGCCGTGGTGGTGGCAGTGGCCTTTGCTCCGGTCAGGAAGCTCAACTCCCCGATATAGTCGCCAGGCCCGCAGACGGCGACAACGCGGCCCGCCGTCTCCACTTTGGCCACACCACTGGCAATGTAGACGAGGTCCTTCACCGGCTGCCCCTCGGTGGTGATCGCCTGCCCTTCGGCAACGTCCACCAACCTCGAGAAGGCCAGCATCTTCCGGATGGCCCGGCGCTCGACATTGGCGGGCATGGAGTCGGCGAAATGCGCCTGCTCGTTGGAAAAGCGGTGTCGATATTCGTAGTACCAGATGATGAGCAGCTGGACGATATTGACCAGCACGAACACCGTCTCCCACAGCACGCTGACGGGATCGATGACGAAGAAGGCCCGGTAGACAATCTTGGTCACGCCCGACGCCACGGCCAGTGCCCGCAGCCACACCATGCGGCGCATCAGCATGGATGCGATCAGCAGCGCATAGGTGAAATGCCCGAACAGGATGACAGGGTCACCCAGCCCGTGCACCAATTGGTCGAAGAATGCGTCCATGAGTCCAGCCCCGCCACAGCAAGCCGGGGAACTAGAACTCCCTTGTTGTCATAAACAAGGGACACGTCACCGCGCTAGCCGCCGGCCACAACCCCCTGCCCCGACTTCGCCAGCTTGCCCACGAGGTTGCGGTTGAAGCTGGCGTCCATGGCCTGCTTGAGGTCGCCGTCGGCTTCGAGCGCCTGGCGGAGGCGTGCCTGGTCGAAGGCGAGATAGCGCAGCGGTTTCACCACCACGGCAGTCGCCGTCGCCGGGCCACCGGTAACGAAGCTCATCTCGCCGAGAAAATCGCCCGGCCCGCAAACGGCAACGATCTGCCCGCCCCGCTCGATCTGCACCACGCCGTCGGCGATGAACATCAGGTCGGCCACCCGCGCCCCCTGCGTCGTCAGCGTCTCGCCCGGCTGGGCGAGCCTTGTATCGGCCAGCTTGAGCAGCCGGCGGATCGAACGGCGATCGACGCCGGTGGGCATCGAAGCGGCGAAATGCGACTCGTGCTCGGCAAAGCGGTGACGGCGGGCGTAGTACCAGAGGATCAGCAGCTGGCCGACATTGACGGCCACGAAGATCACCTCCCAGAAGACGATGATCGGGTCGATCTCGAACCAGGCGCGGTTGATGATCCGGATCACGCCCGCAGCAATGGCGATCGCCCGCAGCCAGCCCATGCTGTTCATCAGCATGGACAGCACCAGCAGCGCATAGGGAACATGCGTCAGGATGTGCGTCGGATCGAGCATCCGATCGATAAAGAGCTGAAAATCCATCGCCGCCGCAACGAGTTGACCAGATGCGCAAGAATACGCAGCACCACGGCGTCGCGGTCAATCAATCAAATCGATTGCCTTCGTCACAACTGTTGTCGAGGCTGTCAGTTGAGGATGGCGATCGACAGGTTCAGGATGCTCGCGAACAGCACCCAGGCCAAATAGGGGATGAACATCAGCGCCGAAGCCCGGTCCCGCGACCAGCGATTCGCGATGAGGGCCAGCACCAGTGCGTCGATGACGAGGATCACAAAGAACGCCGGCCAGATCAGCTGCAACCCGAACCAGACCGGCGACCACAGCCAGTTGAACACCATCTGGCCGTACCACAGCTTCATGCCGAGCCCGTTCGGCTCCCGCATGAACGTACGCCAGCCGACGATGGCGATCAGCACGTAGAGCGTCGACCACACCGGCCCGAAAATCCAGTTGGGCGGGTTGAAGAACGGCTTGCCCAGCCCCTCATACCATTCCCCCGGCGCAGTGTTGATCCCGATCACCGAGCCGACGCCGATCACCACGGCGAGGAAAAGGGCGAGCAGGCCAAGGGCCCGTGGGTTGCGCAGGTCAGTCTGGGTCAGGGTGCTCATGACCGCATGAACGCGTACAGACGCACAAGGTTTCAGCCGGCGCGCCGCATCACTATGCAATAAAATCCGTCGGTGCCGGTGCCATGCGGCGTCGTCGCAACGCCGCCCTCTGGCGAGAAGCGGGCGCGCAGCTTGGTGCCGGCGAAATGGCCCATCCACAGCGTGTTGGCCTGCAGCGCCGCGAAGTCGGGGTTTGCTGCGAGGAAACCGAGAGCCTGCCGCTGGTTCTCCTCGGGCAGCACCGAACAGGTGATGTAGACGAGGTGGCCGCCGGGCTTCACGTAGCGGGCGCCCTCGATCAGGATCTGCCGCTGCTCCTCGACGCGCTGCGCCAGTTGCTCCGGCGTCAGCTTCCACTTGGATGTCGGCTGGCGCCGCCACGTCCCCGTGCCGGTGCAGGGCGCATCGATCACTACGCGGTCGAGCTTGCCGAGGAGGTCGTCCAACGCGCCGGGCTTGGGCGGCCGGACCTGCACGTTGCGGACGCCGTTGCGCTGCAGCCGGTCGTAGATCGGGGCGAGCCGGGCGCGGTCGCTGTCATAGGCGAAGATCTGGCCGCGGTTCTGCATGGCGGCGGCCATGGCCAGTGTCTTGCCACCGGCGCCGGCACACAGGTCGAGCACCTGCTCGTTGGGCTTGCCGCCCGCCAGTTCTGCAACGATCTGGCTGCCGAAATCCTGCACCTCGAAGCCGCCGGTGAGGAAGCCTTCCTCGATCTGCACGTTCGGGGTGCGGCTGTCGCGCTCGCCGGCGGGGAAGCGGATGCCGTTTTCGATCAGCAGCGTCTCGTCGGGCTTTAGGTGATCGAGCGAGCGTAGCATGCGGTCGCGCGTCGATTTCAGCGTGTTGACCCGCAGGTCGAGCGGCGGCCGGCCGGACAGCGCGCGCGCCTCCTCTACCCAGCCATCGCCAAAACTCTCCACAAGGTGCGGCACCACCCACTCGGGCACGTCGCCGCGCACATGATCGGGTGCGCCGGCCAGCGGATCGGTGGCGGTCAGCCGTGCGGCTTCCTCATCGGAGACCGGCGCAGGGGCAAAACGATCGCCCTCGAAGCTGGCGTTGAGCGCTGCGATATCCTCGCCCCACTCGCGCACCACTACCGACAGCACCAGCGCCCGCGGCGCATCGGACCCCATGGCCCAGGCATGCGATGCCTTGCGGCGCAGTGCGTCGTAGACGAGGTTGCCGATCGCCGCCCGGTCCCCTGCCCCGGCAAAGCGGTTCGCCAGCCCCCAGGCCTTGAGGGCCTCCGAGACGGGGCGACGGTGCGCCTCGAGGTCGGTGAGCACGTCGATGGCGGCAGCAATCCGGCCGGGCAGGCGCATCAGGTTGTTCCAGTCGCTATGAGGAGAAGGCGGATTAGCAAGTCCGCCCAGAAAAGGCAAAGCAGCACCAACCCGGTGGTATAGGCCTGGAAGCGCCGCATCACGTGGTTCGAGGTGATGTGGATGGCCGCATGGACGTAGCGGCTCACGACAAACAGCAACGCCAGCGCCACTTCGAACAGGGTGGGGCCGAACCAGATCGCCACCGCGCCGCCCAGATAGAACAGCACCGGCAGCTGGAACTGGTTGTCGAACGCGTTCGACACCTGCTTCTCCCGCTCCGGCCACGGCTCACGCGACAGCGCGATATCCTTCATCCGCACCTTGCCGCCCAGCACCAGCGGAATGCGGACGAAGCCGAGATACCACAGCAGCGCCAGCGCAAGGGCACCCTGCGCCACCATCGCGAAAATCAACCAGAGGGCGTTACCTGTCATCGTTGCAGCAACCCCTGCCGCAAGCCTCAGTTCCCGCCGCGATAGTTCGGCGCCTCGCGGGTGATCGAGACGTCGTGGACGTGGCTCTCGTTGAGCGCCGCGCCCGAAATCTTCACGAACACCGAGTTGTCGCGGAAGTCCTGCAGGTTGTGCGCGCCGGTATAGCCCATCGCGGCCCGCAGCCCGCCCGCCAGCTGGTGCAGCACGTTGCCCGCAGCGCCCTTGTAGGGCACCTGGCCCTCGATGCCCTCTGGCACCAGCTTCAGGCTGTCCCGCACGTCCTGCTGGAAGTAGCGGTCGGCCGAGCCGCGGGCCATGGCGCCCACCGAGCCCATGCCGCGATACGACTTATAGGAGCGGCCCTGGTAGAGGTAGACCTCGCCCGGGCTCTCGTCGGTGCCGGCCAGCAGCGAGCCCACCATCACGCAGGAAGCACCGCCTGCCAGTGCCTTGGCCATATCGCCTGAGAATTTGATTCCGCCATCGGCGATCACCGGCACGCCCTGCTTGTCGGCTTCTTCGGCACAGGCCATCACCGCCGCCAGCTGCGGCACGCCGACGCCAGCGACGATGCGCGTGGTGCAGATCGAGCCCGGCCCGATGCCGACCTTGACGCTGTCGGCGCCCGCATCGATCAGCGCCTTCACGGCCTCGCGCGTCGCCACGTTGCCGGCGACGATTCGGGTGGAGTTGCTTTCGCGTTTCACCCGCTCCACCGCCATGATCACGCCGGCCGAATGGCCGTGTGCGGTATCGACCACCAGCAGGTCGACGCCGGCGTCGATCAGCGCCATCGAGCGCTCGTAGCCGGCATCGCCGACCCCGGTGGCCGCAGCGACGCGGAGGCGGCCCTGCGCGTCCTTGACCGCGTGGGGGTTCAGCTGGGCCTTCTCGATATCCTTGACGGTGATCAGGCCGACGCAGCGGCCGTCATCGTCGGTCACCAGCAGCTTCTCGATCCGGTGCGAGTGGAGCAGGCGCTTGGCCTCGTCCTTGCTCACCCCGTCGCGCACGGTGATCAGCCCCTCATGCGTCATCAGTTCGGCGATGCGCTGGTTGGGGTTGGAGGCAAAGCGCACGTCGCGGTTGGTGAGGATGCCGACGAGACGGCCGAGATTGCGGCCGCCCTTGCCGCCGTTCTCCACCACCGGGATACCGGAGATACGGTTGGCCTCCATCAGGGCCAGTGCATCGGCGAGGGTTGCGTCAGGGCCGATGGTGATGGGGTTCACCACCATGCCGCTTTCGAAACTCTTCACCTGCCGCACTTCCTCGGCCTGCAGCAGCACGTCGAGGTTCTTGTGGATCACCCCCATGCCACCGGCCTGCGCCATGGCGATCGCCATGCGGCTCTCGGTGACGGTATCCATCGCGGACGAGAGGATCGGGATGTTGAGGAAGATGTCCTTGGTCACCCGCGTGCGGATATCGACATCGGTGGGCAGAATATCGGACGCGGCGGGCTGCAGCAGCACGTCGTCAAACGTGAGCGCGCTCTCGCCGGTAATGGAGGTAATGATCTTTGCCAAGGGTCGGGCCCTTCCCTTCTGATCCAGCAGAAAAACGGAAGCCCGCGGGCGGTGACGACTCGTTACCGGCACACGGGTTGGCGAGGGTGATTACCACCGGGGTCAGGGTTTGGGAAGCGGCCGGTTGCACCGGGTGGAGCATGGAAGCCATGCCGTGGGCGGCAGCTGGCACCACGCCCGAGATTAGGGCGTGGGAGTTGTTTACGATGCTCACCGGCACCACGTCTGGTCAGGAGGGTGCGATGGAGAGTTCGGTGCTGCGGGCTGCCTGGTCTCAGCCCGCAATCACCGCGCTCGCCAGTTTCGATCGAACCCGGCAAGCGGGCTCGACATCCCAGTGAACGGCAATTGCGGTTAGTTCCGAGGGCGCTTTACGCTTTTTCCCGCGTTAACCGCTCTGCAAAGGATATTCCGATGGCGGAAAGTACGAACGTGAAGTGGATCACTGCTACCATCGCTACGATCTGAATGTTTTCCAAACTCAGCTCGCCGCCCAAGTAAGTCTTCAACGCATGAACGCCTGAAATGGAGATGATGGCGAATGCGAGCTTCAACTTGAGGTTATAGGTATTGACGTGGTCCAACCAGTCCGGCTTTTTCACGTCCTTGGAGTCAAAGTGGCCGGTGGTCACGAAGAGCGATACACCCGCCAGCGCAACAACCCATACAAGCTGCGCCACCATCGTCATGTCGACCAGTTCAAGCACCTTGATAATCAGGTCGATCTTGCTGAGTTCGCCAAACAGCAAGGTGGTCATCAGCTTGTACGCTTCCAGGACGAACTTTCCCAGGATGCCGAGAATGATCGCCACCAGACCCACGTAGAAGAACAACATGGTGAATCTCATGCCGTAAAGCAGCGACCCGACCCAGGACAGTAGTTTTTCCATTCTTGCTTACCTACAACCAACATTCCCCAGATGAACGCTGGATTAGGGCGACTTCTGCCCGGTTTCGTGTTTTTTGACAAGGCCGTGCGCCCCACAAGCGGGAGAGGATGCCCCGTGGCGAGATCGCGCCGCAGCTCCCTTCTCCCGCTTGCGGGGGAATGTGCCCGAAGGGCGGAAGGGGGGAGCCACAAACATTAGCTTCTTCAATGCCTTAGGCTCTCCCTTGGCCAGACTTATCCCCGCGGATTCCACCCGTGCGATTCTCTCCCCGTCCCGCGCACCGAAGCGAGATCATGACGAGTGGTTGGTGCGGGGGAGGTTGGGTGGCTCGGGAGTCGTTCCGGGCCAGGCCGAAAGTACCTCGGCATGGGCCAGTTCGCTGGCCAAGCCGCTAGCCCGTCTTATTCACGCTGGGCCTGAAAGTGGGTTGGCGGACATAGCGTAAGCAGCTGATTTGGAATAGGTTTTGGTTGCTTTGACCAACGCAATTCCAAACCACTGAGGCGCCACGCCCACCA
>Ga0247832_1006254_pt1 | contig 13192 bp, 13 predicted proteins | sample LaCruzMarch2015__10_FD_192407 | JGI IMG/M metagenome (GOLD analysis project Ga0247832, IMG submission 192407) | Freshwater microbial communities from meromictic Lake La Cruz, Castile-La Mancha, Spain - LaCruzMarch2015_4m | ecosystem: Environmental > Aquatic > Freshwater > Lake | place: Spain... | reverse complement strand
AACCACAGGGCCTGGCGGGCCAGGTTCAGGGCCAAGTTCATGGCTTGGGGTGTCGGTTTCGAAAGGGTCACGGCGAAAGACGGGTGCAACAAATCATGGCAAGGATACGCCAAGCCAAACGGGCACCGCATCGCGGCTGCTGTGCAGGGTGAGTTCGCCCATGCGCGGCTGGGCCTGCCCAGTCGAGTTCCCGCCAAAGCCGCCACCTGTAGCCCCTAATGCAGGTCCCACGGTGGGCCACTGCACACGCACCTGCAGGTCCTCCAAGGCCAGACCGGAGCGCGTTTGCACCTGGCTTTGAATTCTGTAGGTGGTGCCCTGTACCGTGGTGGAGGCCTGCAGTGAGCAGCCAGAGCGGCTGGACTGAAGGCAGTCCATGGCATCCAGGGCCAGAGCGAGGGCCACGGTGTGTTGCCGAGTTTCACTGGCTGTGAGCAGGGTGTGCAGGGTCAGGCGCGTGGCCGCGGCCAACCCAATGCCCAGCACCGCCGAGGCCACCAGCGCCTCGATCAGTGCCATGCCTTGGGCTGTGCGCCCTGAGTTGGCGTGGGATGGCTGGCCAGGCGCTCCGCATTTGGCGGAAGCGGCTTTCATGGCTCACCCTCGCGCCAGCTGCCAGGCACGCGCTGTACCTGCCGCGCGTCGATGCCCGGGGGCCAGGGCAGTCGGTGTGGGGATTGGTGAAGTTCGCGGGCCTCGATGCGGCTGCCGCTTTGTAAGTCGGGCAAGCCCGACTCGACCAACAGTTGCCCTTCAATGTGCCCGGCGTGCCAGGCCCGGGCTTTGTCGTCCTGGCATTGGGTTTGCAGAACCACGGTGCCCACCACGCGCACACCCGGGGCGAGGGATGGGCAGCGCTGGGCGCAGGCTTGGCTCGAAAACACCAGCATCACCGGGGCCTCAGGGGTGCCCAGGCTTTGGCTCCAGGTGGCGGAGCTGTCTATCCAGTAGACGCTGCGTGCAGGTTGGCTCAGAGTGCTCAGGCCGTTGCGCGATTGCGCCTCAGACCAGGCGCGGATCTGTTCGGGAGTGATGTCGCCCAGCACGCTGCTCCAGGCTTGGTTCCCGCAGTTTGTGCGGGGCGTGGCGGTGTCCGGTCCTGTGAGTGTGCCGCCTGCGGGCAAATGCTCTGCGCCAAAAGCCAAGCAATTGCGCCGCTCGGCTGTGGAGATCAGGCCGTTGTTGTTTTTATCGGCCAACCAGAAACTGTGTACCGCTGCACCGGTTGCCGTGCCGCTGCAGGCAATGCTCGTTTTGCTGAGCGGACACACGCTGACCGCAGCACCGTTTGCAGGCGCGGCGCAGCCATTGAGCACCACGGCGGCCGTATTGGGTTGTTCTGGGGCTGGTGCCACGGTGGGGATGAACACCTGGGCCTGAACCTGCGCTCGGCTAGTGCCATCTTTGAGGCTGGCGCTGGCCAGCAATTGGGCCACATGGGGCGAGCTGATCAGGTCACGCACGGCCATCACCCGCACCACCGCGTCAGGCAAGCCCGGGTGTGCAGGCGGCAGCAAGGCCACGCACTGCCAGCGTGGTCCGCTGAAAGCGGCAGGGCAGGGCGCGGCGGCTGGGCCTGGGGCCCAAACGGGTGGCGTCGGGCTGCCGGCGTGTTGCCGCTGCATTTCAGCCCGCGCCCAGGCCAATGCGGCCTCGGCGGCCAGTCGCGCCTGAGCGGCCTGGCTTTGGTTGTGACTGGCCAAGCGGTCCACCAACACGCTGCGGGCGCTGTAAAAACTGGCCAGACTGGCCAGCATCCCCAAGCTGATCGCCACCAGCAAGCTGATGGCACCGACTTGCACTGCGTGCCCCGAGGGGCCGCATGGACGGCGCAGCTTGTTCGGCTGGATCATGAGACGGCGCCACAAACCGCAGGCCAAGGCGAGGCGGGTACGTCGTTGCGCAGCGACACGGTTTGCGACAAACTCAGGGCGCGAGTGGCGTCGCGCGGCCACTGCGCGCTCAGCTCCACTGTGACCCAACGCGCCAACCAGCGCCCGCGTTTTTCGCAGTGGACCTGCCAAGCCAAGCCGGTCATTTTCAGGCTGCCAGCGTCCGTCAAATCTGTCCAGACCTCGGGTGTGCAGGCGGTGCGGATCTGCAACTCATGGTCCTTCAATCGAAAGCCTGAACACTCGTTGTTGTCCAACAGGCCGTTTTGGTTGCTGTCCTGTCCAAAGTTGATGCGCTGGCCCTGCACCAGCAAGTCGGCCTGGCCGGCGCAAAAAGCGTCTGCGCAATGGGACTTGGCGCGTTCTCGCCAAGCTTGTCCGAGCGATTGCGCCTCGCGCAACTCTCGGGCGATGGTGTCCAGCGCTGAGCGCAGGTCGTGGTGCACATGGCTGTCTTGCAAGGCCAGTCGATGTCCCTGCAGGTGCTGCGCCAGCATCTGGCTGCCCGCGGCCAGCACCAACAAACCCACACCCAAGCCCACCAGCAAACCCACCAGGGTTTCGCCTTGTTGAGTGCTGGCTGCGCAAACACCGGCTTGGCCCCTGCTGCAAAAAAACTCGGGGTCCTCAGTCATGGGCTGGGATGCGCAGGTGTTAGCACTGCATCGTGTGGTCATGATCGACTCATTGCCGCCAGCATCGACCTGGATCGCCCGCAAGATCGACCCCGCTGCTGAGCACCACGGTGGCCATGTGACGCAGTTGCAGGCGCATGGGGGCGCAGGCGCTGTCGCGTGCTTGCGCCTCGATGGGGGTAGCGATCAGGCTGTAGCCGTCGCTGCTGGCTTCTTCGATTGCGAGGCGGTAATGTCCGCCAGGGGACAAGTCGCTGGCCCAGCCCAAGTTGGACAAATCGCTGGCATGGCTGCTTTGGGTGCCACGCCAGCGGGCTTGGGCCAGTTGCAGTTGCTGCAAGGCGCTTTGTGCATCGCTGCGCCGAGCCTGGCGCTGCTGCCCCTGAAAAGCGGGCAAGGCCACGGCCGCCAGAACGGCCACCAAGGCCAGGCTGACCAGCAGCTCACTCAAGGTCCAGCCCGATGACTGGGCAGCAGCACCCGTGGTTTGGCAACTTGCAGGCATCTTCATGTCCCCCTCCTGTTTAAGTCTCACATTGTGAATACTTAATAATGACTTGTACAGCCGAGCCGATCGTTTGTTTGGGCAAGCCAAACCGACTGCAGGTTTTCACCGATCAAACAGGAGTGCAGGTTATGAGCAACCGAGGTTTCACGCTGCTCGAAGCGCTGGTGGTGCTGGCCATGCTGGCAGTGCTGCTGTCATTGGCGGCCCCTGGCCTTCAAGGCTTGAGGCAAAAGCACCAGATGCAAAGCCAGGCTGAGCAATTGCAGGCCAGCTTGCTGTTGGCGCGTTCTGAGGCCTTGCGACGCCAGCAGCGGGTGACCCTGTGTGTGCGTGCGACAGCAGTAGATGCGGGAGAGGACTGTGCGCTGGCCGGATCTTGGTCGCAAGGCTGGGTGGTGTTTGTCGACGGCAACGACAGCGGTCGCCGCGAGGCGGTTGAGACCGTGTTGCAAGTGCAAAAGGCTTTGCCTGACTTTTTGACGCTGCAAGGCAATGCCATGGTGGACCGCTACATCTCTTACGGTCCGCAAGGCCGCAGCCAAAGCACATCGGGTGCTTTTCAGGCAGGCACCTTGACCCTGTGTGGGGCAGGGCAAAGCCATGTGTGGCGTGTGGTGATCAACGCGGTGGGCAAGCCCCGACTGGAAAAAACCCAACGATTGAACAGTGGCCCATGCTGAAGCAAGATCGGCTAAGACCAATTCTCAGCCCATGCCCGATGCCGTGAAGGTTTGAAGGCGCCCCAGCACGGGTGAGGGTCAGCGCTGGACCTCGTCGACCAGAGTCTTGAATGCGTCGATGTCTTCAAAGTTGCGGTACACGCTGGCAAAGCGTACGTAGGCGACTTTGTCGAGTTTTTTCAGCTCGCGCATGACCAGTTCGCCAATGCGGTGCGAGGCCACTTCGCGGATGCCCAGGTTGAGCAGCTTTTCTTCGATCCGCTCGATGGCACCGTCGACCTGCTCGGTGCTCACAGGGCGTTTGCGCAAAGCCAAGTTGAGGCTGGCGCGCAGTTTTTCGCGTTGGTAATCGATGCGCCTGCCGTCCTTTTTGACGATAGCTGGAAAATTGACTTCAGGCTTTTCGTAAGTGGTGAAGCGTTTTTCACACGCACCACATTGGCGGCGACGCCGAATGAAATCCCCGTCTTCGGCCAAACGGGTCTCGACCACTTGGGTTTCAAGGTGGCTGCAAAACGGGCATTTCATCGCGCGAGCCGATCAGCCGTAGACCGGGAAGCGGCTGGTCAGGGCGTGCACCTTGGCGCGCACAGCGGCCAGGTTGGCTTCGTCCAGCGGGTTGTCCAGCACAGCTGCAATCAGGTGGGCCGTGGCGCGGGCTTCTTCGTCCTTGAAACCACGGGTGGTCATGGCCGGGGTGCCGATGCGCACGCCACTGGTCACAAACGGCTTTTCAGGGTCGTTCGGGATGGCGTTTTTGTTGATGGTCATGTGCGCGTTGCCCAATGCGGCTTCGGCCACTTTGCCGGTGATGCCCTTGGCGCGGAGGTCTACCAGCATGACGTGGCTCTGGGTGCCACCGCTGACGATGCGCAGACCGCGTTGGGTCAAGGTCTCGGCAATGATTTGCGCGTTCTTGATCACTTGGGCTTGGTAAGCCTTGAACTCAGGCGCCATGGCTTCCTTGAAGGCCACGGCCTTGGCCGCAATCACATGCATCAGAGGGCCACCTTGCAGGCCAGGGAAGATGGCGCTGTTGATGGCTTTTTCGTGCTCGGCCTTCATCAAGATGATGCCGCCGCGTGGGCCGCGCAAGCTCTTGTGTGTGGTGGATGTGACCACGTCAGCGTGGGGCACGGGATTGGGGTAGACGCCTGCGGCGATCAAACCCGAGTAGTGGGCCATGTCGACCAGAAAGATCGCGCCAACTTCTTTGGCCACTTTGGCAAAGCGGGCCCAGTCGATGTGCAATGAATAAGCCGAAGCACCGGCAATGATCAGTTTGGGCTTGTGCTTTCGGGCCTGGGCTTCCATGGCTTCGTAATCGATGGCTTCGTTGGCATCCAGGCCATAAGACACTGCGTTGAACCATTTGCCCGACATGTTCAGCGGCATGCCGTGGGTCAGGTGACCGCCTTCGGCCAAGCTCATGCCCAAGATGGTGTCGCCCGGTTTCAAGAAGGCCAAAAACACAGCTTCGTTGGCCGAGGCGCCGCAGTGCGGCTGCACGTTGGCGGCTTCGGCACCATAAATTTGCTTGATGCGGTCAATGGCCAACTGCTCGGCCACGTCCACATGCTCGCAGCCTCCGTAGTAGCGCTTGCCCGGGTAGCCCTCGGCGTATTTGTTGGTGAGCTGGCTGCCTTGGGCGGCCATGACAGCGGGCGAGGCGTAGTTTTCGCTGGCGATCAGCTCGATGTGGTGCTCTTGGCGAGCGTTTTCGGCCTGGATGGCGGCAAAAATTTCTGGGTCGGTTTGTTCTATCAGGTGGTTGCGGTGGTACATGGCAGTCCTTTGGATGGAGGTGACCTTGACCCGAACCAGCGGTTCATTGACAAGGGCTGCCCAGGCGAACGGCTTAAAACCTGGTCCGCCATTCAAGACGAGCGGTCAGGCTGCGCGCTTCCCAGTGGTTCGGCAGTGAGTCGGGTCACCACGCTCCACGTCAGAGTGCCCTGTTTCACAGTTAAAACAGGCTCCTATCGCCAGTTGCGCACCCATGAAGTGTAGCCCAGCCTGCCGGAGGATCTGGACGGCAAATTCACATGCGGGCTTGAGGCGATTTGGGTAAATCGGCATTGTTTTTGTCTGACCAGGCTGTTTTTTGGCCTTTGCTCAGGTTGTCCAACAACTTTTTTTCAGCCAATACGCGGTCCACGTATTGGTTGTGATTGCCTTGCCCAGAGGCAATGGCGTACAAGCGAAGAGCATCTTCCAGAGTCCCCGCATCCTGAATCAAGCCCTGCAGGTGCCGCGTGCCGACCCTCAGATTGGTCAGCGGGTCAAAGGCAGCCAGTCTGCCTCCAAAAGGGGACAGTGCACCGATGTGTGCGCTAGGTTCTATTTGCATCAGACCCAAGCCGCCTTGTTCGCCAAAGGCAAATGGGTTAAAGCGCGACTCAATGGCCATCACAGCCAAGATCAAAGTAGGAGAGACCTGGCTGCGCTCACCCAACGACCAGGCTTCTGTAACCAAGGCTGCCAAGGGCTCCTTGGAGACTTTGTATTTGTTGCTGAGCCAACGGGTGACGGCTGCTTGATCGCTGCTCAGGTCTTGCATAAGGGATGCGGTGGAGCGGGCTGCTGCTGTCGGTAACAGGGGTTCCAAGAGGGCATTTTGTTCCACTTGGCGCAATTCAAGCCATCCCATCAATGTCTCGCTGGCCGATTGCTGCAAAGTGGGACGAGCCAAAAGCGTCAAAACCAAGGCCACCACGGCCAAACCGATCACGGCCAGGCTGTGCCGGGTGATTTCCACGAAGCCTTCTCTTACATCGAAGGCCACGGTCGACATGGCCTGTTTGAGGTGGGGCCAAGTCAATGTTGCTGTCATAGCACTTCCTCTCATTTCAAAAAACAGTGGCATGTGCAAGAGGCTCTTGATGGGTTGGGGTAGGAAAGTCGCAAGATGCGACCCGCACTGTCGTGGGTTAAGCCGGTGACGGCTGTGATGTCGGTTTATCCCGTATGGTCACCAAGTGGGGCGGATTTTAGAAACTTTTCATACCTGGTCAAGTATATTAAATTCTAAAAACATTTGAAAATATTATAAAGAAATCTTCTGTGTCTGTAATTCATCAGAGATTTCGTCCGAAAACAGGCCAACAGGCTGTCCAGCGCAAATAACAGCGAAAATAGCGACTTCATGCCCGCGTGGCTCACTTGTCGATTCAAGTGCCGCCATTTCTGCCTGTATGCCCATTTGGCAACACCGTGCTTTTAAAGTTTTAACTGTGACTTCTTCCAAGCCTTTCGACATCGCCGCCCTAGATCCTTTGACCGCAGGGCTTTTCAATGCCCCGACTTCCAGCGAGCGCAGTGCCCGCTTGCGCGATTGGTTGCTGACCGAGCCTTCGGATGATTTGATGGCCGAGGTCTATCGCGAACTGTCGGGCCGAGACAAGGGCGTCGCCAAGTTGCTCAAAGAAAAACTCGACGAACTCAAGCGCCTGCATGGCCAAGAAGCCTTGGCCACCGAGTGGGCCAAAAAAGCCGAACAGTTGCTGCAAGCGCCGCGTCTGAACATGGCCGATGCGCTGGCCTGGCAGCGAGATGCCGCCAAAGCCGGTGCGCCGCTCTCACGCGAACCCTTGGCGGGCCTCAAACATCGCTTGACCGAAGTGGTCAAGGGCGTGGAGGACCTGCAGCACCAGGTCATGGTGCAGCGCGAAGCGGCGGTGCTGCTGGCCCAGCGCATTGAGGTTCTGTCTACCAAATCGCTGGCCGAGGCCCTGGGCGGTCAAACCGGCTTGGAGGCCGACGTGGCGCAGTGGCAAAACCAGGCCCAAGCCCTGACGCAGAGCAGCGTCTGGCCCAGCGTGGAGCTGAAATACCCACCTCAATTGGACGCTGCAGGCAAGCAGCTGCAGGCTGTTTGGGACGGTTTTTCGGCCGCAGCGGCTTTGGCTGCTCTGGCCCAAACCGATGCCACAACTGCTTTGCCACCAGTGCCCGTGTGGGCCGACGAGATCCGCCGCCTGCGAGGAGAATTTTCGCAACAGGTCCCTGCTGCAGCCGAATCGGCCAAGCCCGCCAAAACAGAGCAAGCTGAAAAAGCGGTTAAACCCAAAATCGACCCCGCCCAGCGCCAGGCGCTGCGTGAGCAAGCCCTGTTGGCTGTGACCCAAGCTTTGGAGGTGCTGGAAAAGCAACTGACCGAGGGCGAAGGTGCATCGCCTGCCGATGCTGTCGCGGCTTTGCGCAACGTGCTCAAGACCCACGGCAAACAGTTGGACACCAGTCTGGATGAGCGCCTGCACAAGTCTTTGACGGCCGGCGGCGATGCCGAAGGCTGGCAACGCTGGCTGGCCGATCAGGTGCGCACCGACCTGGTCACTCAAGCCGAAGCCTTGCTCGATGCCAACAAGGCCCCCACCGTGGGGGGCCGAAAAACGCAAGACAAGTTGCGCCAATTGCGCGACGGCTGGAAGCAAATTGACCAGGGCGGCTTGCCCAACCACGCGCTGTGGAAGCGTTTTGATGCCGCTTGTAACGAGGCCTACAAAGCCGTGCTGGCCTGGCTGGAGCAAATGAAAAAAGACTCGGCCGACCAACGTGCCCAGCGCGTGGCGCTGATGGACGAGGTCAAGGCCTGGACCGAAGAGCATGCCCAAAGCGAGGACTGGCGTGCCCAGTTGCGCGCATTGCACCAGTTTGCCGACCGTTGGCGCAATGCCGGCCACTTGAGCGAGAAGGCCTTCGGCGAAATGCAGGGCCAGTGGAAAAGCATTTTCAAAGCCGCCGCAGCCCCACTTGAAGCGGCGCAAAAAGCCAGTATTGAGCGCCGCCAGGCGCTGATTAACGAGGCCCGCGAAGTGGGTGCTGCTCCGGCCTTGCGTGTCGACGCCGTCAAAGCCTTGCAACAACGCTGGCAAGTGGAGGCCCAGTCGGTGCCGCTGGACCGCAAGACCGAGCAAAAACTATGGGAAGTGTTCCGCGCCCCGCTGGACGAGGCCTTCCAACGCAAAGGCACAGACCGCCCTCAGCCCACAGGCCCTGTCAGTGCCCACGACCGAGCGGTCCTGGATGCCTCCAAAGCCTTGGATTCGGCCAACGCCAGTGGCGATGCGGCCAAAATCCGCGCGGCCATGGCCGCGCTTGACGCGGCCTTGCGTGGGCAAGCCTTGCAGGCGCAAGCTGCCCAAGCAGTCCAGTCACTCGTTTCGACATCCACTTCAAGCGCTGCGGCTTTGGTGCCCCCTCAAGCGTTGGCCGAGGCCCAAGGTGATGAAACTTCAGCCCCTGCAGACGCAACCGCAGAGGTTCCAGCAGACGAACAAGACAGCGACGCGGCAACTGCCCAAGCGCCGCAAGCAGTACCCGATTCGGACAGCGTGCTCCAAGAAGATCCTGCGCCGCCCGTGGTTGCACCCAAGCCCGCCAAACCCGTGGTGGCGGTGCGCGGCGACGATCGGCCTGGCCAAAAGCGTCCCGAAGCACCTGCCGGCCGCGATGGCCGCCGTGATGGCCGCCCTGGCGAGCGCGGGGCGCGTCCTGGTGGCGACCGGGGTCCAGGTGCAGGCCGTTTTGGTGACCGAGGTGCTGAACGCGGTGGTGATCGCTTTGGCGACCGCGCTCCGCGTGAAGACCGCGGCCCGCGCTTGGGTGATGAGGCTTTTCGCGCCCAACGCGAAGCCATGGAGCGGGCCGAAATGTCCCTGCGCAAGCTGGCGGCACAAGCGCACGGCGAGACCCTGGGTCGTGTGATGACGGCTTGGCAAGCGCGCCAAGTCGAGGACTTGCCGACTGTGCAAGAGCTGGGCAAAGGCATCAACGCCGCCACCCGCCAAGCCTGGGCTCAAGCCGTGAGCGCCGAGCCTAAAACCTCGGGTGCCACAGCCTTGCTGCGCTTGGAGATGGCAGCCGATGTGCCGACGCCCGCTGACCATCTGAGTGACCGGCGCGCTTTGCAGTTGCAATTGCTGACCCAGCGCAATCAACCTGGCCCCAATGAAACCTGGGCACTCGATGTGGCACAGGTCCTGTCAGGTCCGCACGACGAATCCACCGCACGACGCTTGCAAAACGTTCTGAAGAACCTGTTGCGAAGCTGACAAGCCGTGAGTCGGACCTGAAGGCACCGACCTACAAAATGTTGTGGGTGTTTGGCGTCAGGTTTAAACGGGTGAAATCACCGCCGCGCTGTATCCTGAACACTTGGGCTCGAGCGGGTGCATGATCCAGTGACCAGTCGCTCAGCACATGCCTTTGCCCTGATCCCAGTGAGTGGTCTGCGGGCTGGTGGGTGTGGCCATGCACCAGGCGATCGGCCTCGGCGCCGTTCATCCAATTCAAGGCCATGTCCGAGTCGGCATCGGCATAAACGGTGCCGCTGTGTTTTTGGGATTCGCTTTGCGCTCGCATGCCGCGGGCCAGCGCCAGGCGCTCGTGCAGGGGTTTGGCCAAAAAATCAGTTTGCCAGTCGGCGCTGCGCACCTGCTGGCGAAATGCTTGGTAGGGGCGGTCGTCTAGGCACAGCTCATCCCCGTGGCTGAGCAAAATGCTTTTCTCGCCCAAGAGCAGCAAGCAGGGGTCGCTCAAAGCGTGCACGCCGCAATCGGACAAGAAGCGCGGCCCTACCAGAAAGTCCCGGTTGCCTTTCATGAAAGCCACATGCAAGCGCTCTGCGGTCTGGCGCAAGACCTGAGCACAACTTTGTAAAAAGGGGTCAGTTTCGGCGGCGTCGTCGCCCACCCAGACCTCGAACAGGTCACCCAGAATGAGCACCGCATCGGCCGTCGTATTCGCCATGTAATGGCGCCAAGCTTTGAAAGTGGCTGGCTCTGATGCCTGAAGGTGCAGGTCCGAGATCAAGTCTACCGTCTGCCATGCCGCTGGCGCTGTCAGCCGACGGAGCGTCGGGGCTGTGGTGCGCGGGTCAGCGGACACGGCTCAATCCATCAAAGGGCAACAGCTTTTTCGATCACGACGTCTTCTTTCGGCACGTCACCGTGGCCGCCGCGGTTGCCGGTTTTCACGCCCTTGATCTGGTCGACCACTTCGGTGCCCTTGACCACTTTGCCGAACACGGCATAGCCCCAGCCTTGCATGGAGGGTGCGGTGTGGTTCAAAAAGTCATTTTTGGCGACATTGATGAAGAACTGGGACGAGGCCGAGTGGGGCGCCGAGGTGCGGGCCATGGCCACGGTGTACTCGTCGTTTTTCAGACCATTGTTGGCTTCGTTTTCGATGGTGGCATCGGTGGGTTTTTGGGTCATGCCGGGCTCAAAACCACCGCCCTGGACCATGAAGCCGGGGATCACACGGTGAAAAACCGTGTTGTCGTAATGGCCCTTGTTCACATAGGCCAGAAAATTTTCGGTCGACTTGGGGGCTTTTTCAGCATCCAGTTCGAGGGTGATGACGCCGTAGCCGGTGATGTGCAATTCGACTTGTGGGTTGCTCATGGTGTTACTTCAGTAAAGTGATGGATAGGATGACAACCGGCGTCCGGGGAACATCGGTCGGGAATGGGCCGCCTGCGCCGGTGGGCGTGTTGCGGATTTTTTGGACCACGTCCATGCCGGACGTGACTTTGCCAAAAACGGTGTAGCCGAACAGTTGGGGTGCGTTCAGCAGTTGGGCGCGGGCCACGTTCTCGTAAACACGGCCCTGGTATTGAAATTTGGCGACCGGGTCACCGTCGGGGATCGGGGTGGGGTCCAAAAAGGCGTTGTCCACCACGTTGATGAAAAACTGCGCGGTGGCCGATTGTGGGTCGTTGGTGCGCGCCATGACCAGTGTGCCGGTGGTGTTTTTTAGGCCAGCAGCCAGCGATTGGCGGCCTTCGTGCTGCACTGGGGCGCGGGTTTTCTTTTCTTTGAATTGGGCGTCGAAGCCGCCGCCTTGCACCATGAAGCCGGCAATCACGCGATGGAAAATCGTGCCCTCGTAGTGCTTGTCGTTCACGTATTGCAGAAAGTTGGCCACGGTTTTGGGGGCCTTGTCGGCGTACAGCTCGGCTTCGATCTCACCCATGGAGGTGCTGATGCGCACTTTGGGCGTGTTGGAGGGCGTGCTGGGGTTTTGGGCCTGTGCGCCCCATGGGGCCAGCAAGCTCAGGCTCAGGGCCAGGGCGGCCCAGCGGCGGTGGTGGTTCAGAGGGGACATGGTTAAAGGCATGGGAGGTTGATCGGTGGGGGCGTCATCCAGGCGACGCTGGCGACGCGGGTTTTCAGGGCGTGCGCATCACCTGTTCGGTGGCCAGTTGTTTGGTTTGCAATCGGGTTTGGGTGGGTGTGACGAGTCGGGCCCGCGCGAAGGCCTGTGAGGCCATGGCAAGGTGCAGATCACCAAGGTTTTCCAGGGCCAGCGCGTAGTCAGGCCTAGCCCTGAGGGCCGCGTGCAAGGCGACCAGCGCCTCGTCGTGGCGGTTTTCGCGCACCAGCAAGGCCGCCAGGTTGTTGTGGGGTTCTGGCAATTCGGGGAATGACTGGGTCAAAGCACGCAGCGTGTACATGGCCGCCTGGGTTTGGCCCAGTCCGGTCTGGATATGGCTTTGCAAAAGGCGCATTTGCGGGTCGGTGGGTACGGTTTTCAGACGGGCATCTGCCAAAGCCTGGGCTTGCGCCCATTGGCCGCTTTGGACCAAGGCGTTGACATCGTTGTACACGTCAGCCCGCACGCCCAGACTGCAAGTCCAAAGAGTGCAAAAAGCCATACAACTGAGCCAGTTTCGCATGCTTACCCAAAGAAATAGGGGGGTTAAAAAAGACGCACCCGAGCCGCTGTGGGTGACGCGGGCCGGCACAAAAAGAGCACCAGAGGCCTTGGCTCGGGGATATACTGAATGATCATTGTAGCGGAGCCCTTCGCTGTTTTCCGATAGACGAAAGTTGCCGCCAGCCCCGTGTGCGCTGGCTTTTTTGAGCCGTTGTAGCGCCGTTGTCTGAGCTGCCGTCAAAGATGCGCAATGCTCAAGCGGCATTTGTTGACTGCCATTTTTTCGATTTGACATGAGTTTGCGCATTTTCAACACGCTCAGCCGAGCTGTTTCCGAGTTTTCACCTGCCGATCCCGGCCATGTGCGCATGTACGTCTGTGGCATGACGGTCTATGACCTGTGCCATCTGGGCCATGCCCGCTCGATGATCGCCTTTGACGTGGTGCAGCGCTGGCTCCAAGCCAGTGGCTACCAGGTTACTTATGTGCGCAACGTGACCGATATCGACGACAAGATCATCAAACGTGCCCTTGAAAACGGCGAAACCATCCGCGGCTTGACCGATCGCATGATCGATGCGCTGCACCAGGACGCTGACGCCCTTGGGATTGAGCGCCCCCAACACGAGCCCCGCGCGACTGACTACGTGCCCCAGATGCTCAGCATGATTGGCACGCTCGAGCAAAAGGGCCTGGCTTACCGCGCTGGCAATGGCGACGTGAACTATTCGGTTCGCAAGTTTGCGGGTTACGGCAAGTTGTCTGGCAAGTCGCTGGACGAATTGAACGCCGGTGAGCGCGTAGCGGTGGAGACGG
>Ga0247832_1006252_pt1 | contig 13194 bp, 8 predicted proteins | sample LaCruzMarch2015__10_FD_192407 | JGI IMG/M metagenome (GOLD analysis project Ga0247832, IMG submission 192407) | Freshwater microbial communities from meromictic Lake La Cruz, Castile-La Mancha, Spain - LaCruzMarch2015_4m | ecosystem: Environmental > Aquatic > Freshwater > Lake | place: Spain... | reverse complement strand
ATCTTCAAAAGCTTCACCTTTTTCAGTAGAAACCTTTGAAATGGGTTTCTGAAAATAAAACAAATGAGCATAACTTTTAAAGCCCAAGACATGTATATATACTTCTTGTCCGCGTTTGGACTCATAAAAATCAATGGCAGCTCCCTGTGTATAGCGTTCGATTTTTGGAACTATAATCGCTCCGAACAAAAACAAACAAATCGCAGTAGCCAATGAAAGTGTATAAATAAAAGCCTTTTTACTTTGTTTTCTTAGAAAAACGAAAGCAAAAACAATGACCGCAAAATAAATAATGCCAATAAACATTTCGTAAATATGCCAGTCAACCACTGCTTCAAGGTTTTTTACTGCGAAAGGGTCTTTGATATAAGGAATAATCTCTTGCGTGTGCATTCCTGTATAAGGCACAGCTGCCAAGATTAATGAGAGGATAAAACCAATCGAGAGAATTCCAAAACTGACCCACTTGTTCCAGGTAGCTCGCTCATTGAGCCAATCATAAAGAAATTTAGCTGCCAAAAAAGACACTGGAAAGTAGGTCATCGACGAATAATGCACAATCTTGGTCGTGACGATACTAAACAAAATCATGACTACCCAAAAAGTGATTTTCATCCACGGTACGAAGGCCGTTAGTTTGGTAAAAGCACTATCAATCTTTGAATGGTTATAAGTAAAAGCTCGTATTGCAAAAATCGAAATTGGGAAGCATCCAATTAGTACAACTACAAAATGATAATAGAACGGTTGCCCATGCCCAGCATCAGGCGTACTGAAAAGCCGTATTTGATAAGTAATAAATTCGTTGATAAACCAAAAGCCATTATTAACCAACTCATTGGCAAACCATATAGAGGCCACAAGTGTGCAACTTATTGCAAAAACAAGTATTTCTTTCCAGTTTATAGTCTTTTTAAATCGGGTAAATACAAAGTAGAAAGAGACTGTTAAACCCCAAATAAGCCCTCCAACAGGACCTTTTGTTAAAATTGCCAGTCCAATAAATACTCCAGCAAAAAGTGTATTTATCAAGGATTGATTAGTTTCAATTTTTGCTTTAAAAAAGAAATAAATGCCTAAAAATATGCACAGATTAAAAGTAGGGTCAATGATGCCAGATTTGAAATAAAGGTGCGGCGTAAAAGCCCCCAAGTACATCAAAGCCCAGATAAATCCGAATGTATTGTCTTTGAGTTTTTTACCGATTAAAAATAAGGTCAATAGGGTGAGAACTCCTACACAAGCATTCGGAAAGCGTGCCGAAAACTCATTAATGCCAAAAAGGTGCATTGCTGCGGTTTGCATCCAAAAAAACAGCGGAGGTTTTTCCCAGAAAGGCTTAAAATCAATTTGTACACGACTATAATTTCCTGTAAGAATCATTTCTCGGGCCGATTCGGCAAAGTTTATCTCATCCCAGTCAAAGAGATGCACCTCTCCTAGAAATGGAAAATAAAAACAAATACCTAAGAATATAATTGAAAGTATCGCAGAAGATGTTTTTGTCATATTAAGATTGTTAATTGTAGATTTATGTATTTAAAGTTAATTTTGTTAAAAAAAAATATGATTTTAGTAATAGCAATTTATTTTTTTTGCAATTATGCATCATAATTATGGATACAAGTATTAGATTTTATTTAATTATAGGATTTTTAAATTATGTAATGATAGAAAATATAGGACATAAATAAATTTATTAATTTGTTGTTAATTAATAATTTATCTTTGGAGCGAACCATCTTATATCCCGTATCTCGTTTATTTTCTCTTATTTCTTTACTTTTCATAATAAAATTACAATAATCCAAAAAAAACATCGTAATTTTGATGTCCAAAAAATAAAATTACGAATCAAACATTTGTTGGGTGTATAGAAAAATAGAAAATCTTCTGAGAAAGCTCTACGAAAAATTGGAGCTTTTTTATCCTGATGATGTAAAGATAGATGATAAAAAGTATCTTGAAAAATCAGGTCTCATTAACTTATTAAATTATCAACAAGGAAACGTAACTTTTCTAATTGAAGTAAAACACTTAAGAGTGGTTCAAGTAAGAGGAAGTGTCTTGAAATATACAGGATATAGCCCTGCCGAGTTTGGAGATAATATACTATTGAAATTTATGTCAATGTTTGTTCCCGAACAGCAGTCGTTTATGAGTGATTTTGTAACATGGATTTTAAATATACAGAAAAATGTGCCATTTGAATATAAATCTCGTCAATGCATAAGTGCTTGGGGAATGCGATTACTTCATAGAGATGGTCGAAGGATGCGTTGTTATATTAATATTATTCCGATTGAATTTAATGACCAAAATAACCCCACGCTGATAATGATGTCGTTTCAAGAAGTCTCGCACCTTGTTAAAGGAGATTATTATTGTATGAGAGGAATATTTGGTGAGGATGATAAAAAAGTTTTTGTTTATTATTCAAACGAAGATCGGACGGTTGAAACTGAAATAATCTCGGAGCGTGAGCGTGAGGTATTACAGTATATATTACAAGGCTTAGATACAAAGCAAATAGGGGGTGAGATGAAAATTAGTAATAATACAGTTGACAATCATCGCCGCAATATGCTTGCCCGTACGGGTACAAGAGATACCACCGCCTTGATTCAATTATGCCGAATTTTAGGTATTATTTGAGTACAAAAAAATATGATTTAATGTATAAAAATTTAAATATTTTAACATAAAGAAATTAAAAGTGAATAAAGTTTGTGTTTTTTTGCAAGTATTTTATTTGTATACTCTTGATTATAAGCAATTTGAATAAAAAAATATAACTAATAGTCAAAACGGCTATTGTCAGAATATAAAAATTTCTTGAAATCGCATTCAACTAAGAAATTCACTTTTTTAGTCACAGCAAAAGTTGTTTTGGGTTCATCGGGGGGATTTTATGCCCCCTTTGCCTTTTCTAATGATTTCCAATGTATTTATACCTATAATGAAGCATTGTTTTTACTTAATGTGTTTTTTACTTCTTATAAAAATTGCAGCTAGATAATAGAAAAAGCAGCATAATATATATTAAATGAAAGCCATCAAACTTCAAAGGCCTAATTGCGAAAACAACATTTTTTTTATTTATCGATGTGGTAAATTTATTTAGAGTTTTTTAAATAAAAGTCGACCTGTATCAATAAATGCAATACAATATCCTTTTAGTGCTGTCGTCTTTTTTTTTGAGCTTACTCTGCTCAGTATTTCAGGTCTGATTTTAAGGTAAGATGCTATGTGTTTTTTGGAATACGTATGCTGAGGCTAGGAAACTTTTCTTCAAACCAGTCCAATTTTTCTTCCTAGGTTGTCGGATATTTAAGTAAACGCAAAATAACCCTACTTTCAACATTAAAAAATCTTGAAGGTAGGGTAAAATATTATGTTTTTATGAAAGTATTAGTATAATTTCGGAAATAAAGTAGGTTTTGCTTCGTGCATAATTTCGTAGGCTGTGTCGAAGATAGTTTCGGCATTTGGTTTAGAGAAATAATCACCATCAGAGGCATAAGCAGGGCGGTGTGCTTGGGCTGATACGGCTTTTGGTGCAGCATCTAACCAACGATAAGCATTTTGCTTATCAATTACTTCTTGCATCATATATGCCGATGCTCCACCAGGCACATCTTCGTCTGCAAAAATCACTCGGTTAGTTTTTTTGATTGATGCTAAAATTTGCTGATTAATATCAAAAGGCAATAATGACTGTACATCAATGATTTCGGCACTGATACCAATTTCTTCAAGTTGATCCGCTGCTTCCATCACAATTTTACACATTGATCCATAAGTTACAATCGTAAGGTCGGTGCCTTCCTTGAGGGTTTCTGGTACACCTAGCGGCACGCATACGTCGGTAATATTAATTGGTAGCTTTTCTTTGATGCGGTAGCCGTTTAGGCACTCAATAATGAGAGCGGGGTCATCGCCTTTCATAATTGTATTATAGAAACCTGATGCCTGTACGAAATTACGTGGCACTAAAACGTGCATGCCACGTAAAGCACCGAGCATTGCCGACATCGGTGAGCCGGAGTGCCAAATACCCTCCAAACGATGGCCACGAGTACGCACAATCAATGGAGCGGCTTGCTGCCCAACTGTTCGATAACGCAGCGAAGCCAAGTCATCGGTGAGGGTAGCGAGGGCATAATAAATATAATCAAAATATTGTATCTCAACGATTGGGCGAAGTCCACGCATAGCGGCTCCAATTCCTTGCCCAATAATGGTGGTTTCTCTGATGCCTGCGTCGGTTACTCGTAACTCTCCGTATTTTTCTTGTAAACCCGCAAAACCTTGATTTACATCACCAATTTTACCTACATCTTCCCCCAAAGCAAATACTCTAGGATCGGTTTCGAGTAAATTATCAAAAAAAGTATTAATTATCTCACGACCATCAACCAAAGGACTATCATCGTTATAAATTGGAGCGATACCTTGAACATTCATGGGTGAAGTTGGATACTCGCTCAATAAATGGGAATTAAAACGTTTGTAGTTTTCGGGAGCAACATCTTCCAGCCACTTGATTAATTCTTTTTTAGTATTACTGTCTTCAAAACGCATAATTCTGATGGCTTTTTTTATAGCCGAAATCACATCACGTCTGGTAGGGTTTTCTGTTTTTTCGAGCGATTCTCTGATTGCCGAAATAGCTTTTGTATTTTTATTTTCTGTCGAAAGTTTTTTCAGAATAGTAGTTGCCGAATTATATTCTGGCTTCAACGAATCACGATAGGCGGTCCAAGCCGCATTGCGTGATTTCTTTGCAAATTCTTTGGCTTTTGTTTCTATTTCACTAAGTTCTTCTGTTGTGGCATACATATTTTCGAGAATCCAGTTCTTAAAATGTAGGTTGCAATCAAATTCATGCTCAAATTGTAGTCTTTCTTTCGATTTATAGCGTTCGTGCGAACCCGAAGTTGAGTGTCCTTGTGGTTGCGTCACTTCAATAACATGTACGAGTACAGGCACATGCTGATCACGGGCATAAAGGGCGGCACGTTGATATGCTTCAATAAGTTCTACGTAGTTCCAAGCACGAGCCACTATAATTTCAAGTCCGTTAGAACCATCTTTTCGCTGAAAACCTGCTAATGCCTCCGAAATACTTGATTTGGTAGTTTGGTATTTGATTGGTACAGAAATGCCGTAGCCATCATCCCAAACCGAGAATATAATCGGAATTTGTAGAACTCCTGCGGCATTGATTGCTTCAAAAAACATTCCTTGAGAAGTAGAAGCGTCGCCGATAGTTGTGAAACAGACTTCATTTCCTTGGTTTGAGAACTTTTTGAGATATTGTAAATTAGGATTTTCTCTAAACAATTTTGAAGCATACGCTAAACCAATTGCACGGGGCATTTGTCCAGCCGTTGAAGACACATCACAAACCGTGTTGTACATTTCTGTTTGGTCGAGCCACTCACCTTTATCATTTAGCCAACGATTGCCAAAGTGAGCATTCATAGAGCGGCCACCAGTAAATGGATCGTGTTCTACATCAGTATGTGCATATAATTGAGCAAAAAATTGTTGCCAAGTTAGCCCACCAATAGCCGCCATAAATGTTTGGTCACGATAATATCCTGAGCGAAAATCACCTTTACGAAAAACTTTCGACATGGCTACTTGAGCTAACTCTTTTCCATCACCAAAAACCCCAAATTTTGCTCGACCTCTAAAAACATCTTGTCGGCCGATGTAGCTTACTTCTCTGCTTTCGCAAGACATTCGGTAATCGTTGAGTACTTCTTCTTTACTTAAAAGAACATCTGTCGAAAAAATAGAGGCAAGTAGGTCTGTCATAAGATGAAATGTAGAGCAAGTAAAGACTTAATGGCTAAACACCAATTTATAGGGAAAATTTCAATAGTATTGAATATAGTTAGTATATCAACTATTTTAAACGTAAAGTTAGAAAAAAAAAATTCATTTTTCAAAAAATTGAAAAGTGGCACGCTTTTGTTAATGACTTGTTAAAAATTTGGTAAGTAAATGAATAAAGACCTTTATTTGTATTGGTAATATTCTTTTGCTAAAACAAAATCTTTTTTAAATCTCAAAATCAATTAAATCAATGAAAAAATTATTTTTAACTATTGCAGTAGTATTTGCTTTTGTAGCAGCATCAAGTGCACAGGGATCATTGAAGTTCAACAAAGAAGTTCATGATTTCGGTAAATTATCAGAAGGTCCATTGGCAACATATAATTTTGAAGTATCAAACATTGGTACTGCTCCGGTTGTTATCTCGAATGCACAAGCTTCTTGCGGTTGTACAACTCCTGAATTTTCTAAAGATGCTATCATGCCAGGTGGCAAGAGTGTAATCAAAGTTGGATATAACACTTCTGGCCGTCTAGGTGCTTTCACAAAAACTATCACAGTTATGAGCAATGCTGAGAACTCATCGATTGTCTTAACTATCAAAGGGGAAGTAACTACAGCTCCTGCACCGTCAGCAGCTCCTGCGGCAGCACCAAACGCTAAGAAAAAATCATAATCTAAATAAGATTAGTTTTTACGAAAAAGCCTCTCGCAAAACTGCGGGAGGCTTTTTTGTTTTTACAAGATTTCGTCCGAAAATATTGAATATAAATACCAAATTTTTATATTTGGGTATTCTATCATATATCACATCAACAATGACCTTGAATCTATGAATTTTCTTTGTATTTGTACTTATTTCAAAGGCGTCGAATTTCTAAAATCTTGTAAGGCCGAAGGCAATAATGTATATTTGCTTACTAATCAAAAGCTAAAAGATAAACCATGGCCTCGTGAGTCAATTGACGAAATTTTTTATTTAAAAAACATAGAAAATACTTTCGATACTTATCAAATAGTATTAGTTGGATTAGCGGCTTTGATGCGTAATAAAAAAATAGACCGAGTAGTGGCACTTGATGATTTTGATGTCGAGAAAGCCGCTTTGGTGCGTGAACATTTCCGTATTCCAGGAATGGGACAAACGACCGCTCGGTATTTCAGAGATAAGCTCGCCATGCGTATGCAGGCACGAGATGCAGGCATTGCCGTTCCGCCTTTTAGTTCACTTTTCAATGATGTTGATATTACCGAATATCTACAACGTATCTCGCCACCATGGGTGATTAAGCCACGTTCGGAAGCTTCGGCGGCTGGAATTAAAAAAGTGCATAGTTTCCAAGAAGCCTGGGATAAAGTGCATTCATTGGGCGACGAACGACATAATTTCTTGATTGAGCAATTCAAACCTGGTGATGTCTATCACGTAGATTCGTTAACGCTCAACGGTAAGGTAATTTTTACAAGATGTAGCCAATATTTGAACACACCTTTTGAAGTATCTCATAGCGGCGGAATTTTTCGCTCAGTTACGGTAGAGCATAATTCAGAAGAAGATGCGGCACTTAAGAAAATGAATGAAGATGTGATGCGGTCGTTCGGCATGAAATCAAGTGCATCTCATACGGAAATGATTAGATCTTATGAAGATGGTAAATTCTATTTTCTCGAAACTGCTTCAAGAGTAGGAGGGGCAAATTTGGCCGAAATGGTTGAGTATTCATCAGGAATTAATTTATGGAGAGAATGGGCAAAAATAGAAACCATAGTCGCGGTTGGGGGAACTTATGAATTGCCAATTGTGGAGGATTTTTATTCGGGTATCGTGATTTCGCTTTCATCACATGAACATCCAGATTATACGCCTTTTAATGACCCAGAAATTGTTTGGAAAATGGACGAAGAATATCACATTGGGCTTATAGTCCGCTCAAAAGACCGAGCAAAAGTACTCGAACTCATGGAAAAATTTGCTTCGATGATTCGCGATTTAGGATATCACGCTTCTGCTCCCGCTCCTGATAAACCTGTGCATTGATATACGACAACAATCTTTCAACCTAACATAATGAATCAACAAGAAATCATCAATTACGTAAATAATCATCCATCGGGCAAAGTCAAATTGGCGATTGCTGATATTGATGGGGTTTTACGTGGAAAATATATAAGTAAACAAAAATTCACGTCTTTGTTAGATGGAGATTTGGGTTTTTGTGATGTAGTTTTTGGCTGGGATATGGCCGATGTTTGCTACGATAATGTCAGTTTTACGGGTTGGCATTCGGGGTATCCTGATGCAAAAGCAAAGTTGGATTTAAGTACATTTCGTAAAATTCCTTGGGAAAACGACATTCCGTTTTTCTTAGCAGAATTTATTGAAAGTGCGGCCGAAATTTGCCCAAGAAATGTGCTGAAACGAGTGATAGAAGATGCTGATAAACAAGGTTTTAAACCTTTCTTTTCGCAAGAGTTTGAATGGTTTAATTTTGAAGAAACGCCAGTTTCTATTCACGAAAAAGGCTTTCAGAACCTTACGCCTCTTACTCCTGGAATGTTTGGTTATTCGTTGCTCCGTAGTAGTTTTCGCAACGATTTTATGACCAATATTTTCGAGCAACTCACCAAATTTGATGTTCCGATTGAAGGTTTACATACCGAAACTGGTCCGGGAGTTTATGAGGCTGCAATCACTTATTCTGATATTCTTTTGGCTGCCGATAGAGCAATTTTATTCAAAACTTCAGTCAAAGAAATTGCTAATAAGTTGGGAATTATGGCCACTTTCATGGCAAAATTCAATGAAAATCTCCCAGGTTGTAGCGGTCACGTGCATCAAAGTCTGTGGGATTCGTCTGAAAATACGAATCTTTTTTATGATGAAAATACGCCCAACAATATGAGTCCTTTAATGGAAAACTATATGGCTGGACAGTTGCATTGTTTACCGCATATTTTGCCGATGGTTGCCCCTACAATCAACAGTTATAAACGATTGGTTGAAGGAGCTTGGGCACCAACAACACTCACTTGGGCGGTTGATAACCGAACAGTGGCTTTGCGTGCTTTGCCTTTGGGAAAAAAATCATGTCGCCTCGAAACCCGTGTAGTTGGGTCGGATACTAATCCATATTTGGCGTTGGCGGCTTGTTTGGCGGCCGGTTTATACGGTGTTCGCCATCAACTTAAACTTAATCAACCTGCTACGGTTGGCAATGGCTATCTTGATATTAGTAACGGAATTTTACCAAGAAATTTGCAAGAAGCCACGCAAGCCATGAAAAATTCAGACGTGGCTAAAGAGCTTTTTGGCGAAATTTTCGTGCAACATTTCACCCAAACTCGTGATTGGGAATGGCGACAATACGCAAAAGTTGTAAGCGATTGGGAACTAAAACGTTATTTCGAAATAGTATAAAATCAATGATAGAATGTTGAATGATAGAATGAGTGAATGTTCGGGCATTCAGCTTTCAATATTTTACCATAATTATTTAGTCCAATAAATTCACTCTATCACTCTATCATTCTCTCATTCAAGCATTAATTCCATGATAATCCTCGTTGTTTTTTTGGCGATAGCCTTTATTGTTATTTCTTCTACTTGGTTCAAACTCCATCCTTTGGCTGGTTTGCTTTTAGCGGCTTTGGGTGTTGGGATTTTTGCAGGTTTACCGATTGATAAATTAGCCGAGACAATCGGAAAAGGCTTTGGAGAATTGATGACGAAAATCGGTTTGATGGTTATTTTGGGTTGTGTCATCGGGGCGATTTTGGATAAATCTGGAGCGGCCATTAAAGTTGCCGATATAATTCTGAAGCTTTTTGGTGAAAAATATCCTGCCTTTGCAATGTCGGTGATTGGAGCAATTGTTGGTATTCCAGTTTTTTGTGATTCGGGTTTTATCATCTTGGCAAAACTCAATAAAATCGTAGCAAAAAAAGTAAACCGACCGCTCGGAACGATAGCTATTGCTCTATCGGGAGGACTTTTTGCTACGCATACGCTCGTGCCACCCACGCCTGGCCCACTTTCGGCGGCAGGAAATCTGAATTTAACCGATTCTATCGGTCTTGTGATTTTGGTTGGTTTGGTGGTTTCTATTCCAAGTTTATTTGTCTCGACTTGGTTTGCTCAAAAATTTGCGGCAAACGTAGAAATAATCGAAGATAACGATATAGAAATTAGCGAAGTACAGAATAGTAATTTACCTGCGTGGAAAGCATTTATGCCAATTTTACTGCCAATTCTTTTAATTGCTTTTGCCTCTTTTGCCAAAATATCTCACGTTTTCAGCAAGGATGTTTTACATTGGTTGAGTTTTCTCGGAAGTCCTTTAGTCTCATTTTTATTAGCAATTGGTTTCTCTTACACTCTTTTTCCCGAAAAACCTGCTGAAAAATTATTAGCCTGTTTTAAAAGTGGTATCGAACATTGCGGAACTACGCTCGTCTTGGTAGGGGCCGGCGGAGCTTTCGGAGCAATTTTGAAAGAAACTGCTCTAAAAGACATGATTAGCGATTGGCTTTTGGTAAACCAAACATCGGGCGTCATGTTTTTGGTGATTGCATTTTTGGTGGCTGCATTTTTCAAAACTGCACAAGGATCTACCACCACTTCGATGGTGCTTACTTCGGGCATTTTAGCACCACTCGCCAGCACCGTTGGTTTTACCGAACCGCTCGACCTGACACTTTTAGTTATGGCAGTTGGTAGCGGTGCAATGACCGTTTCACACGCCAACGATGCTTGGTTTTGGGTTGTTTCGCAGTTTACAGGCCTCAATCAACGAGATGCCTACCGAACCCACACATTGCTTTCGGGCTTACAAGGAATCGTGAGTTTGATTGTGGTTTGTTTGATTTATTTGATATGCTAAAAAGCACTCTAAGATAAAATATTTCGAGTGCTTTTTTGAACTGTAATGCTTCTACACATTCAACCAATAAGTCATCTTCAAAATTAATGCTCGATTTTTTGGAGTCCATGCTTTGATATAATAATTTGGAATATTTTCGGCAAAATAATTGTCAGTATAAACTAAGAAAATATCTGAAACAGGACGGAAACGCCACTGCAAACGAGAGTTGATATTTGTGTTATTAGTTTGGGTATTATACTGAAAAAACGTACTAAAAAATACATTTTTAGAAAATGACAACTCAGCACGTGGGCCAATCAACCAATATTCTACACTATTATAGGGCAGTGGCATTCCAATTTTCGTGTATTCACAATCCACTGAAAATACACCGTAAGGTTGATAACGATAACCTATACTGCCCCTAAAATTGGTAGATTTACCATTAATTTTTTCTGCCTTGTTGGAGAAATATGTGCCTTTCGAAAAATCAAATTTTCCGTTGATATTATTTCTGCGGCTACTCTCAAAACCAATATTGAATGTTCGTGAACGATAATCGCCAACTGGCAATTCTACCACATTTTTGTAGGTATCCGGGTTAGGATTATCACTTGCATTGGTAGGGTCGAAAGGATTAAACAAGTGTGTAAAACTTAAGCCATAAGCAATGTAAGCCTCTGACCCCCTTGGGCTATTGGCAAATACAAAGAGATTGGTTTTGCTGTCCAGCCTATTACCCTTCAAATCAAAGACATCATTTCCCTCTGAACCCACACCATAGGCATTCAAATATTTTGCAATAGTTTTTGATTTTGGATTCAAAATAATGGTAAAAGGTCGGTATATCTGCCAAATACCAGTGCGTGGTACAAAACCCACATCAGCACGGTAGTTTTCACCGATTCGTTGCACACCCAAATTCAATTCAAGATTTGGATGATTGTACCCCATAAAATGAGCTGCACTTCCTGCATCTTTCTTGTTTTCGGGTGAAAAAGACTGGTGATAATAACTTTCCGATTGGAATCTGCTATCTTTTGAATAAAAATTAAATTCTAAACCTCCAACTCGATTAAATTTTCGATAACCTAAGGTCTGCTCAGTTGTTAAATTACTGAAATCATTTTCTTTATTCACAAAAATCCCTCCCAAAGTTGAGCGATTTAAAAGTTTTCGTTGCACAACCGCCACCGAATAATTTGCGGCCGGCAAATACTTGTCTTCGCCGAAATTTACTTTGCGGGTTTGCATATTCATTATCCCAATTCGCCAATCTTCGTTGAGTTTTCCGCTGAGTCTTGCACCAGCCAAAATAGGAACTCTTTGTGTGTTTCCAGTGTTCGGATTTCGAGTGATGCCGATACGGCGTGAGAAAAACGGTCGAGTATCAGGAAAGCCAAAAGTGCCAAAAAGGTCATTGTTTTCGAGAAAAAACTGTCTTCGTTCAGGAAAAAACAACTCAAAACGGCTAAGGTTAGTTACCTGTTTATCGACTTCAACTTGCGAGAAATCGGGGTTTACAGTTAAGTCTAGATTCAGCGAAGGAGTAACAGCAATTTTGGCATCCATTCCCACACCCACAGGAAAATTTGAGCTTGTCGGTAGTGCTTTTAAATCGCTTTCATTGCGTGGAAAATCCTTGTCAGTAGCTACGGAAACAAACGGAATCAATGAAATATTTGCACCAGGTTTTGGTGGATTTTCATCCCAAATCATGTTTCCTGCAAAAGCTAGGTTGGCAGGACGAAAATTACGAGGAACTGGTCGCCAAGTTGATACTTCGTTTCTTTTTAGCACATTTCTGCCAAAATTTACTCGCCAAGAATTTTGTCCATCGGCCACTTTATAACGTAATGTTTTAAATGGAATTGCTAATTCAATAACCCAATAGTCGTCATAGGTTTTTACCTGAGAATACCATTTATTATCCCAAAAATTAGACGATTCTTCGCCATTGAAAATCAAACCTTCACGTTGCACACCGTATGGATTAATTGCAAACTGAAAAGCATTAAGTTTATCTTTAAATGTATCGAAGTTTACCGTAAACACATCGCTCGAGCCACCTTCAAAATCACGTTTTAGTGATGCAACTGTGTAAAGGCTTCGAGGCTCATAGCAGATAGCACCCACGTAAATGAAATTATCATCGAAAAGTACTTTTACTTCGGTTTGTAGCTTAGCAAAAGATGAATCATACGGACGGTTCAAAAAGAAATTTTTAGCGACTTCGGCAGCTTTCCAAGAATCTTCATCAAGCAATCCATCTAATTTGATGGGTGTAGTTGATTTTTTGATGTGAATATTATATTTGTCATCGTCTTGAATTTTTGAGTCTTGAGCAAATAATAAGTTAATTCCCAATAGGACTACTCCTAAGGTAAAGCAAAGTTTTTTCATAAATGATAGACCCTAATCCCCGGTGTGGGAGTTATTGTTTTTGATTTGATAAATCAAATCTTAGGGATTTTATAAAGTTAAT
>Ga0247832_1006248_pt1 | contig 13205 bp, 10 predicted proteins | sample LaCruzMarch2015__10_FD_192407 | JGI IMG/M metagenome (GOLD analysis project Ga0247832, IMG submission 192407) | Freshwater microbial communities from meromictic Lake La Cruz, Castile-La Mancha, Spain - LaCruzMarch2015_4m | ecosystem: Environmental > Aquatic > Freshwater > Lake | place: Spain... | reverse complement strand
TCTGCGCAGAACAAGGAAATAGCCAAACACCATTGTCTTATTCTCATACAGATGTGACACCTTATCAAGGGCATAACTATTACAGACTTCAACAACATGATATTGATGGTAATATCTCTTATAGTAAAGTAGTTGATTTGTATTTTGGCAATGAAACCATGATTACTTTGTATCCAAATCCTACTAGTCAAATTTTAAATATTGATTTGAATACACCTCTAGCTACTGAAGCAAAAGTAAATGTGCTCGACGCTACTGGTAGAATTGTAAAAGTAATCTTCATGCAATTTCAAGCAGGAGCTAATAGTGCTCAAATAGATTTGCAAGAACTAGCAGATGGTATGTACATGATTCAAATTACCAATGGAAAGGGCTTGAATTTTGCACAATCAATTCGCAAAAATTAAGCATACTTTATTTTTTAAATTTATGCGCAGTCATAGGACTGCGCATTTTTTTTACAATTTACTTAACGCTTATCTTTTTATTTTTGATAAAAAATAAGACATGAGAAAAATTGGAATTATTGTTGTGCTATTGAGTATAGTTACTTTTTTTCTTTGGCCTCAAATAAAAATAAGTGCGAAAATTAAAAAGCACCTGAGTAAAGCTAAGTACGAAAACGGAGATATCATTTTTCAATCCTCAAATAGTAGACAATGCGAAGCCGTAAAGATGGCTACGCATTCTGATGTGAGTCATTGTGGTATTCTATTTCAAGAAGAAAATAAATGGTTTGTGTTAGAAGCGGTAGAGCCAGTACAAATAATATCTTTAGCTGAATTTATAAAGCGAGGTATAGGACAACATTATACGATTAAACGATTAAAACAACCAGCTCAATTATCATCAGATGAGATAGCTAATATGCTAAAACAAGGTAGAAAATGGGTAGGCAAACATTACGATATTTATTTTAATTGGAGTGGCGCTGAGTTGTATTGTTCCGAATTAGTTTGGAAACTTTACCACGATCAAGCAAATATTGATTTGTGTCAATTAAGACCTTTACGCGATTATGATTTAAAAGATAATTTAGTAGGTGTAATGATGAAGGAGCGATACGGTAATAAAGTGCCTTACAATGAAATGATGGTAGCCCCTTCTGATATTTTTGCATCTGAAATACTTGAATTAGTTGAAACGAAATAAAATGAATGACTTATAGTCTTATTCAATTTGCAGTTTTTGTATGGACATCCCTTGCTTTGTTTGTACCGATACAAAATATAAACCTGGTGCTAAATCACCGACAGCGATGTTTGATTTGAGTTCAGTTAGTTCAAACGATTTTATAGTGGAACCTGTAATTGTTCGTATTGAAACGGTACCTAAGTGTGATGATACAAGTGTTACAAATTGTTTACTTGGATTAGGATAAAGTTGAATGTTTTGATTGTTTTTTTCAACAGAACTATTGGACAAAGGTGCATCACACATGCTCGATTTTCGTCGCAAGTCATGTTGAAACATAAGCCATTCCGGACCGCTACCTATGCCAGCAGTGATCATATATGCTCTGCCATAATTGGTTTGAAAATTTGGATAGTCTGTTTTGCCACCAACAATAAAAATATCTATTTTGCCATCTTGATCAAAATCAGCAATTAGCGGTGCATGGTTAATATCAAATGTTTTTCCAATATGAGTGGACAAATCTAAATCCCAAATAACACTTCCATTGTTGCCATTCAATACGATTAAATTGCCCTTACCTGTTCCGAAAACAATATCAAGAGAATTGTCTCCATTGATATCTCCAACCGCTACCCCTCTAAACGCATTGGAGTAATTAGTTGTAGGATAATACCAAATTAATGTACCTGTTTTAGACAAAGCACCTACACCATATCCATCACAAAAAATAATATCACAACTGCCATCATTATTGATATCTGCGATTGTAATTGGAGCGCCTACATAAACGCTTGCTTGATATTGCCAAAGCAAACTACCGTTTTCGCCATTGAGTGCATATATCATTCCATTGTAATCGCCAATAACCAATTCAGGTTTTCCATCATTGTCAAAGTCAGCCACTGCAGTACCATGGTAAGTATAATCAGATACAGCACGAGACCAAAGTAAAGATTGATTGTTGCCGGAGTAAGCATAAATTCGACTCGTATCAGGGCTGAATGCCCAAGTGCCAACGACAAAGTCAAGTTGTCCATCATTGTTTAAGTCTAAAATAGTTGGTGCAGTTTGTACCCAGCTATTCGAATAAACTTCTTTGTCCCAAGCAATGCTGCCATTTTCACTATTGATACAAAGCACATGACCATCAAAACCACCATGTAAAATTTCAGCTTTGCCATCGTTGTCTAAATCTGCAATGGATGGAGGCGAGTCGCTTCCAGCTGTGTTGGTTTGCCATTGAACCGTACCAGTTTTACCTCTAAAGCAAAATGTTTTCGGGTTGCATGAACTTGGTACAATGACTTCAAGTGTATCATCATTGTCTACATCATACAATGCAACTGCGACATCATTGCAGCCTTCAGCATTGGGAACGTGTGCATTGTAACGCCAAAGCAAGGAGCCGTTTTCAGCATTTAAAGCATAAATACTACTATCGTTTCTATAACATCCAAAAACAATTTCTAATCGACCATCTTTGTCAATGTCTCCAGCTGCTGATTGTCCAAAAGCAGAATCATCTACATCATACCACCATTTAATTTGTGGCACTTGGGCTTGTGAGTTTAAATAAATAAAATTGAGTATTGCGAAAGTGAAAAATATTTTTTTCATTTATGTGTGGTTTTATACATAAAGATACAAAAAACTGATTTAAATTGATTTTTTCTTGGTTTTGAAATTTGAAATGTATTTAAATGAATTTAAAATTTTGAGAATAAAAAAAACGCCTCTACTGAGGCGTTTTTAATCGGGTAGAATCGGAAATTATTTTGCAATCAGTAGTTTGACACCATAATTATTTGCTCCACTGTTTAAGTGAATCATATAAGTGCCAGAAGCTAGATTGTCTAAATTCATTTCGATTGTTGGGGATTTGTAATCAATTAATTTGACATGATAAACCACTGCACCATTCATGTTGATAACATTTAATGCTGCATTTGAATTTAAATATGCACTCGTTAAATTGACAGTAACCTTCCCAGTTGATGGATTAGGATAAATACTCACTAATTCAGAATTATCGTTGAAATTAAGAACTCTTACGGGTGTATAGATGAATTTTCCATCCATATCAAATTGTTTGAGTCTGTAGTAGTTTTGGCCTTGAGCAGGATTTTCATCTGTGAAATCATACTTTTGTTCTATTAGTGTATTTCCTACTGCTTTAACTTCTCCAATTTTAGTAAAGTAAACTGCATCCAAACTACGTTCAACTTCATAACGGTCTGCATTCAATTCTGAAGCAACATTCCACTCCAGTAATGCGTCAGTGTTTAAATTAGTTTTATTTGCAACAAAACTAATAAATACAACTGGTAATGGTCCTGAAGGTTGATAAGTAGAAGCCCATCCATCACCAATACCTCCTAATCTGAAGTCTGTGTATTGAGAATTGTAATTTCCTACATTCCAACCATCACTTGTGCCGCCTTTTCTTATATCCTCAAATTGAGAATTATAGTTTCCTATATTCCAGCCGTCACTCGTCCCACCTAAAAATATATTGGTGGTTGCTGATGAATACAGTTGAGAACTCCAACCGTCGCTTGTGCCTCCTTTAAATATGGTGTTTCCTGATTGTTCAAAGCTTGCTTTATTCCAGCCATCATTATTACCACCACTAAAAATAGCATTGTTTTGGGCATTTACGACCTGATTAAAAAGTATGAATAGCAGGCACCATCCTAGTTTTATTATTTTAATATTCATATTGATATATTTTTGGATGGTTAATAAAATTATTCAGCAGTACGAGCTAAACGAATACCAGTGTAAATATCTCTTGCAGTACCATCGTTTGAACTATAATATCTAGCAGAGGTTTGAATGTAAGCAGTTGTATTACCTGAAACATAATTTCCTCCACGCAATGAAATGCCAGCATTTATGGCTGCCCATGTAGCTACATCTGTATTTCCACCTGCATTTAATGAGCCATCACCATGAACAGAAGCCAAAAAAGCTCTTGAAGGAGCAGCTCCAACACCAACAGTCATTTCACTTACATTGCCTGCCATATCCATAACACCATAATAAGTGCCTCCACTTGTTAGTCTATTTGATAAAGGCGTTGCGAATATTCCGCATCTACGTGCTGAAATACTATTGTAATTACAATTGCCAGTTGAAGCAATTTCATTGTCTAAACCATCATAATTGATTGTTCCTATATTAGTAGCAGTTGTATTACCCCAAGGAAATTCATTTGGTATTGGAGAAATGTTAGCGCCACGACATGCTTTTTCATACTCCATTTCAGAGTATGGTCTTAGGCAGGACCAGTCTGCAAATGCAGCTAGATCAGACCAGTTTACATTTTGATAAGCTCTTTCAGGTTGAGCTGCAACCAATGAAGGATGTGCGCCATTAAACGCAGGATAAGCTGCGCCATTTCTAACAGTAGCGCGTGCAAGGTCAAGGTTATTTAAAAAATCAGCATATTGTTGTTGGCTAGCCTCGTATTTCATTATCCAAAATGAATTAAAACCTTTAGGGAAGTTGGCAGGTATTGGTCCTAATAAATCTCCTCCAGATTGATAATAATATGGATATCCTAATGCAGCTTGTGCATAATATAAATTACCTAAAGTTGGGCCAACTTGAATGGCTGCATTGGAAACAACTTGATAAGGATTTGTAGTTGCGGCAGCTGCACCATAAGTAACAAAGCAGTTCCATTCTCCAGTAATACCTCCACTTCCTAACGTATAAGCTCCAGCAGGGATATTAACCATTTCAACAGCATAGACATTTATTTCCACACTATCTGCATCTAATACACCGTCAATACCATAGTTCCAACGAAGTTGTGCACCACCAAAATACACATTGCCAATACCATCAGCATTGCGATAGATCCATGCGCCTTTACCATCAGCAGATTGTTTTAAAGTTGAACCTGTAGGTTGTGTATGTCCACAAGCTGCTGGTGTGCCAGGTGAAGCATAGTTCAAAGTAGCGTGCTTCCATAGGGAAGTTCCTTGTTTACGAAATTTTACAAAAATCCAGGCACCATCATAATTTGATTCGTTGGTGCTTGTACGCCAACTGTTGTCCCAGTTGACATCAAAATTCACTAATGTGAAATTTGAAGCGGCGTTTTGACCACTAAGGGATGTGTTAGTGATTTGAATGTTGTTTGCGAATGTGGTCATCGTAGCAAATAGCATTAGGATGACTGGCAGGAGAATTTTTTTCATGATATAAATTATTTTGTTTAGAGTACAAAACTAGTTCGACATGAAAAGGTCTACAATACCCTTGATTGGGTATATTTATGAACGGATTAAATTATTTTTCTTTTTTTTGCAAATTCTATTAACCCAATGGCTGAATGCATGTTGGTTTTTCGGAATATATTTTTACGGTGTGTTTCAACAGTGCGTTCACTAATAAACAATTTTTCTGCTATTTGTTTATTGGTTAAATCCTCTGCAATACATTTAATGATGTCGATTTCTCTAGAGGTTAAATGAATAGCTTCATTCTCTTTTTTAATTTTTTTATAAGTTTGAAGCTCATTTATAATTTCTTTCGAAAAATAATGCTCTCCTTGACTTACAGTTTCTAAGGCTAAAACCAATTCTTTTTTGTCAGTAGTTTTAAGCAAGTAACCAAGTACACCTGCATTTTCAATCATTTGATCGGCCAATAAACCATCGCCGTTCATCGATAATGCAACAACTTTTATATTTGGAAATTCTTTTTTAATTTGTAGTGCTACTTCATAACCATCCATATCTGGCATCATGATGTCGGTAAGCACTATATCAACGGGCTCAGTTGCGAGTCCAGTAAGTAGATCCATACCTCGGGTATATTCAGATTTGATTATAAACTGAGTATGATCCGATAGCAACAATTTTAAACCGTCAATAACGATTTGATGATCATCTAATATTGCAATTGAAATTGTCATAAGTGGTTATCTTTCAACCACAATATAAAACGAAATCAATACATTCTATAATTTTATTTAATAAGAAATAGATTCACAGAACACTCAATGCTTGTTAATTTGCAAAGAGTTTTAACTATTAAAATATTTTATTTACAACACGTTGAAATACAAAGAATTAGATAAATTGTTGTTGATTTTTGTTTGATACATTTTTGTAATCAATAGCAATAATAGCCGCTAATGCAAGATAAAATAAACTCCCAATTTTATCTGTTTCTAGCAATTCACTAAAAAAATTATTGACAAAAAGTGCTGCGACCAAACAAAGTGATGATAAAACTACAGTTTTGTCAAATTGTGTAGTGCAATGTTTATGTACTTTTTGACCATACCAAAAAATTGTAAAAATGAGTACGCCGTAAAAGATCATTGCAGGATAACCTTGCTCTACAAGCATGAATAGAAAATAGTTATGGGTCGTAGATCGTTCATTATTTCTACTTACCCAAGTCTTAAATGATGTAACTGTATAAGCTTTATAATAATCATAAAAATTGTTTGGACCAACGCCAGTAATTGGTCGTTCAGCACTCATTCTTACTGCAGCTATCCATCTGTAATATCGCTCGGCTGAAGATATATCTGTTCCTTGTATCGTTGCCATGATGTGATCTTCAAGCGATTCATGCATGATTGTTTTTTCAAATTTCGGTTTGAAATCTAAAAATTTATTGTGCGTTGAAAGCCATAAAACCGCTGTGAAAATAAGGACGTAAAATACTAAAAATGCATAATGCATTACACGAAGTCGGATGAGAATATAAGCAAAGCCCGCAAAGACAACCCCCATCCATGCTGCTCGAGAATAAGAAACATACACCGCAAATAACAACAAGGCTAAACCCAGTAAAGCAAACATCCATTGTATACTAAATTTGCGACTCAAAGAAATAGCGCCTACTGTAAGCGGAATCATACAAGAAAGCATAGACCCATACATGACATGGTTTTGAAAAAATGGCTGTAAAGGATCGTGAACATCTTCAAAGCTAAACCCAACACTAGCATGTCGTATAGTGACAATAAGTACTACGATGCATAAGATGCCGAACAAAAATTGAAACGAGCGTATGATGATTTTGTTATCTCTAAAAAGTACAATTGGAAACAACAGAAATGGAACTAAAAACCAAATCTTTTTTAACCCGTATTTGAGCGAAAGCATGGGTTTTTCAGAATGAAAAATAGTTATCATTGTCCATACAAAAGAAACTAAAACTAATATGACCAATGGATTACGCAGAATCGATTTGAAATCAATTTGTTTTGCATTTACAAATGAAAAAAAGACAAAAATCAAGGTTAGCAATATCATCAGTGGCTCGTCTGGAAAGTCCATGCTTATGCCTGTCCATTCTGCAATGTTGAGTGACAATGGAAGCGAAAGCAATAAGGCATAAAACCCAAAACGAATATCGCGAACAATAAAAAAGGCAAGTAAAATTAGTGATGGTACAACTAACAAAAACTGTAATTGCATTGTAAACATGGCATATACTGTTGCAAGGAAAAATACTATTCCTAAACTGAAAATATTTTTTTCATTATGAAAAAAGGTTTTGATCATCTAGGTAAATTTCGATTTATTCGATACGAATAATTCAAGTATAACAGCTAACAATACGCCAAATATTAAGCTTGCAAACAATACAGTTAATACCCCAAGTGTACGAAAAGGTCCAGCTTTCGGGCCATGTGGTGTTGCCCATTGTACAACATGAATCATAGGAAACCCTTCGTAGGTAGCTGCTTTAAATTCGTTTGCAATAGAAATATAACGTGCTTTGTCTTGCACGAGTTTGTCTTTTACTTCTTCAATGTTTTGTATTAATTCAAGGCCTTCTGCATATTGTTGTCCGCTTGAGCGTGGAGTAAAACTGACTAAGTTTTTTCTGCCTGGGCTTATCAAGTCATAAATATTATAGGCTACACGTAATTTGATTAAAGAATCGGTGACTAGCATCAAAGATTTGTCTATAGAATCTTTACGATTATCCAAAGCGGCAGCTAATTGCTGATTAATTCTTATGTACAATTTACGAAGTTGGTCTTCTGTTCGGTTCATGGCTACATTAACAACTTTGTAAGCCAATTCATGGTCTTCGTCTGTGAAATTGATTTCAATATGTTTGTAACCAGAGCGACTGACAGTAAAGTTTTTCATAAACTTTTTATACACTTTCTGTTGTGCATTTTTGTCGTTGACAACATCAATTTTATAGTGTTCTGCTATTTTAAAAGAGTCTATCAAAAAAGAAATAACATTGGCTGAATTAGCTATGACTGCAACACGATCCAATTCATTTTCACCTCCAAAATAATCAATCCATTCTTGATTTGATTCGCGCATCAAATTGATACGGCCACTCAGAACCGCTGATGCAGGAAAAAATGCGCCATAGGCTTTGTAAGTGTTTTTTTGAAAAAAATAATAGCCACTTGCTAATAGACTTGCTAATAAAGCTAATCCTAATATGTATTTTTTCCATTTAATACTTATTCGAACCACATCAAATAAGTCAAATCTCATTTCGTTATGTTCCATAAATTCCCTTGACAAGTCACAAATATACTATTTATGCTTGTCTATCCCACGTTCTTGAAGACTTAAATTGTTTAACATAGTTCGAAATAGTGCTTTTGTCCCAAAGTTTTAAGCTATAAACTAAAATTAGAAAACCAACAACGTTGAGCATTGAAGCCCATAAAATTGAGCAATGAAGGTAGTTTAATCCGTAATTTAATCCGAATATGCCAACCAAAAGCGCACCGAATTGAAGTATGATCTTCAAATTGGTTTTGAGCAAAAGTCGTTGTTGGGCAAAGAAAATATACAGTACGGCCATGGTCCATTCAACAATTAATGTGGCTAATGCAGCACCTTGTGCATGAAAATAATGAATTAAAACTAAATTGAGTCCTATACTAGAAATGCTTCCAAATAATGTGATTCGTATAAGTAAATTGATATTGCCATTTGCGGTTAGCAATGTTGCAAAAATATACATAAAACAAAATGCGGGAAAGCTAGAAATTGTCAATTGGAATAAAGGCGTTATAGCTTCCACATCCTTTGGATACAACATGGTTAAAATGGGTGTGCTATATACATTGCAAAATGCAACAAAACCAATAGAGATGCTTCCTAATATTGTTGTGCTGGTATGAAGTATATTTGAAATGTCGTGTTTCTTGGCTAGTAATCGAGAAAATAATGGAAGTAATATTCCTGCAAACAAAAAACCAGACATGTTGGCTATGTCTAGGATGCGATATGCAGCTGCATAAAAACTATTTTGAACTGCACCTTCTAATCGTTCGAGTAGCAAACTATCACTTCGCATGTAAATACCCATCAGTAAAATCAACAAAGCATACGGCAAACTTTGTTTGCTAATATCTGTCATTTGCTTAAAGGAAACATGCTTTAGATTGATTTTAGCGTACTTTTTGGTAACTATAACTAAAGCTATAACAATTGACATCAAATAACTAAAAAGTTGGGTGTAAATAAACCATTCGATAGAAAACATTGACTTGAATTGTGTGCTATACAACAAAAAGCCGCAAATGCCTATCATCAAAAGTTTGTCCAAAACAGATAATACACTATCAAGTTTGAAGTCGTGATGTGCAGACACATAGCTGCGCAAATACTGCAAAAACGAATTGAACATTTGTACTAATGCCAATAAAAACAATACATACATAGCCCTGCCTTCATAATCGAGAAGCCATGCGATAATTAATATGATGCAAAAGTATACGAGTGACAATATTCCTTTTGCAAGTATCATATTGGGCAAAGAAAGTTGAATTTCACTGGCATCAGACGCTAGGTTTCTATTGTTCATATTCGTAATGCCCATATCGAGTAAAATATTGAATATGATCGTAAGACTAACCAATGCACTGTACATGCCATATTCCTGATGACCAACAGTTAGTTGAACATTTCTATCAATAAAAAATACCCATATCGGCTTGACCATTATATTGAGGACAAGCATTATTAGTACATTGGATAAAAAATATCGTTTCAACATAGTAAATCGAGTATACTATCAGTAGCTGTAAATGTATATCAAATGAACTAAATGCGATGTGTTTTTTAACTAATTTGATAGTTTTTGGAAATGTATATGTACTTCATAAGGGAGAAATTTGTAAAAAAAACTAACGCACCCCGAGAGGTGCGTTAGATGTTGTACTAAAACATTTTATTATGAAAACGTTACAAATATAGTCGATTGAAACCAAAAAAGCAACTTACTTCATGTTAATATTTTTTGCTGTTTTTCTATATAAATTCAATTTCGTCTATTGTAAAAATAATGTAGCAGTGTGATATCTGTTTTTAATTAGACACAATAAATGATAGGTGTATAACACATCTGATTTGCGTTTATTTCCTCGTATAGGAGCCAAGTTTACAATCAGTAGTGGCGGCTCGTTTTCAAATTCACTTTCAGGTGTAGTTAAAGGGTCTAATTTTTTGAGGCTATCTAAGTTTGAAGTTATTCTGTAAAACAAATCACTCATTGAATCTATATCTAAAGGAATTTTTTTATCCATATGGTATAAATCACCTTGTGCATTGATAGTTATAGAACGCAGCTTTTCTTCATAATTATTAAATTGTGAAATATGTCGCAAACTTCTTCCAAGCATTGTCATGCCGTTTTCGAGTGTGTCTGTAGATGGATACTCTTTGCCTATTATAGTTATGGAGTCTGGATGAAACCAAATGCCATAAGTTAGTCCACAACAACAGTCGTTGAAATTAGAAGTTAAAATAAATAATTTTCTATCATGGTTTTGCATGCCTTCTTTTTTGGCTTGTTGCTCAGTGAGTGTAATCATCCGCGCATGATTCAGTTCTTGTTTTTGAGCTGCTGTCAAAGCAAATGCCTTATAAGGGACATCAATTTTTCCATCTAGTGTAATCGGAGGTCCTTCGGCAAATAGATTTGATAAGGAAAAACATAGTATTGACGTTAAAAGTGTAAGTTGTTTCATGGTTTTGGTTTTAAGTTTTAAATGTAAGTCTTAAAAATTGATATTTCGGGACTATGTCTATGAGTTGAATATTTTTACGATTAGAATACATTTTTTTAATATCAAATTAATGTAGAATGAAACAAATGGTTATTGTTAAGAATTATAAATGAACTAATATGAGGTTTTTAACTCTTCGCTTTATACTTTTGCCGTTCTACTATGCGCATAGCAGTCAACACACGATTTTTACAAAAAGGGAAACTTGAGGGCATTGGATGGTTTACATATGAAATCATTAAACGTGTTGTAGAGCAACATCCTGAACATGAGTTTATTTTCTTTTTTGATCGTCCTTACGATGAAAGCTTCATTTTTGCTCAGAATGTAACACCCGTAATCTTAAATCCACCTGCCAGACATCCTTTGTTATGGTATATTTGGTTTGAATGGTCGGTCAAACAAGCCTTGAAAAAATACAAAGCGGATGTGTTTGTCTCCACGGATGGTTTTTTGTCTTTGTCTACTAAAGTACCAACTTTATTGGTCGTACACGATTTGGCCTTTGAACATTTTCCTGAACATTTGCCATTTAAGTTTAAATATTATTTGCGCAAGTACACGCCGCTTTTTGTCAAGAAAGCAACCCAAATTGTTTGTGTATCGGAACATACCAAGTCAGATATTATTTCAACCTATAAGGTCAAAGGGGATAACATTCATGTCATCTATAATGGGGCAAATGACTTGTACAAACCAATGGATTTTGAAGATCGACAGCAAATCAAAGCTAAATATGCCAATGGCGCAGAGTATTTTGTCTTTGCTGGGGCTTTGCATCCACGCAAAAATATATTGGCATTGTTGAAGGCTTTTGAATTGTTTAAACGCAAACAACGTTCCAATATGAAATTGTTAATTATTGGTCGCTATGCTTGGAATTCCGACGAAATTTTAAAAAATATTGAACAACATCCTTTCAAGGAGGATGTCATTCGTTATGATTATATGTTGGTCGATGAATTGTCAAAAATAATAAGTTCGTCTTATGGTTTAGTATTTGTGTCATTGTACGAAGGCTTTGGTATACCGGCGCTTGAAGCATTGCAATGTGGTGTTTCGGGGGTATTGTCTTCTAGTAGTTCTTTGCCCGAAGTTGGAGGCAATGCTTTTCTGTATGCCAATCCAAATGATGTTCAGGATATTGCAAATCAGTTGTGTGTATTCTATAAGGATGAACATTTACGATCTGAACTAATGTCTAAAACCCAAGCTCAGGCTCAAAAATTTGATTGGGGTAAAAGTGCAGATTTGTTTTATACAATTATTGAAAAAACGTCCCAAAAGAACTAGTTTTTTACTGCAATAAAATTAATTCCGAAGTAAAAATATTTTTGAAGAAATCCATTGGCAATGTTGGCTTCTATTAAAGCCATTTCATTTGCTTTTTTATTGGAATAGAAAAAAGGAGGAAGTATTCTTATGTATTGTGTGTCTGAAGCCAAAATGCTTAATTTATTTTGAGAAAGTAATCCATTCCATTCGTCCATACTACGGATATTTTCATTACCCATAGTGATTTCTTTTTGAAGTTTTTCATCCCAAAAAGTAATGACACGATTGGAGCCTCTTTGTTTATACAATTTGGCTGTTTGAATAATATTAGCGCCATTTTCTTCGATGCAGATCATTTTGCCCTTGGGTTTCAAGCAAGTGTAACATATCGCCAATGCGTCATGAATAGGTTCGAGGTGATGTAAAGTATCTTGAACTATAATCAGGTCGCAGGAGTTTGCTGCAGGATGATGATCGTAGATGTCTTCATAGCCTGCGGTAAATAATGATGAATCGCCATATTGAGCCCAATATTGCTTACGTTGCTCTATAAATGGGTAATAAAATTCGAGGGTTGAACCATAGGTTTTGATGTCGTTCATTGCCAAATAAAGACATGTAGTACCGTAGCCACAGCCACAATCCCATATTTCAGGTTCAGGATGTCCATCTTTGATATATTGGTCAACGTGTTTGGCTATATAGTCTATACGTTGCATGAAATAGTTTTTCCTAAACTCGAAATCCTTTTCTGAGCTCAAAAACT
>Ga0247832_1006247_pt1 | contig 13206 bp, 13 predicted proteins | sample LaCruzMarch2015__10_FD_192407 | JGI IMG/M metagenome (GOLD analysis project Ga0247832, IMG submission 192407) | Freshwater microbial communities from meromictic Lake La Cruz, Castile-La Mancha, Spain - LaCruzMarch2015_4m | ecosystem: Environmental > Aquatic > Freshwater > Lake | place: Spain... | reverse complement strand
CGGTTTCGGTGTCGACGGCCAACAGACCGCAATCCCGCGCGCGGGCGGTCCAGGCGTTCAATTGGTCCATCGTCAGGATGGTCTCGTAGGAATCGACGTTCACCGGCGCCAACTGACGCTCGTCGATCGCCGCCGCTGGCAGCGTGGACGGTGCGAGCATCGGCGTTGAGCGAGCGGCGCCGTTTGTGGGCGTGGCTGGCGTGGGCGCGGCGCCGAGGCCCAATTGTTCGCGCACGCGGCGCGTCAGCGTCTTGAACTCCATTGCTTCGAGGAATTCAATCAGATGATCGGGTGTGATATCGCGCGCGGCGAAGCTTTCCAGACTCTCCTCGACCGGCACGTCATCTCTCAGCGTCACCAGATCGCGGGACATTCGGATTTGTGCGGCGAAATTGATCAGGGTTTCGCGTCGTTTCGGTTGTTTGATTTCCTCGGCCCGCGCCAGCAGCGTCTCAAGGTCCCCGAATTGACCGATGAGTTCGGCCGCCGTCTTGGGGCCAATGCCCGGCGCGCCGGGTACATTGTCGACGGAATCGCCGATCAGCGCCTGCACGTCGATGACCTTGTCGGGTGCAACGCCAAACTTCTCCATCACAGCGTCCAGGCCCAATGGCTTTTGCTTCATTGGGTCGTAGAGAAAGATTTTTCCGTCCTCGACGAGTTGCATCAAATCCTTGTCGGAGGAGACGATGGTGACGGTGGCGCCCAAGCGCGCGGCTTGGCGGGCGTAAGTTGCGATAAGGTCGTCCGCCTCATAGCCGATCATATCAATTGCGGGCGCGCCAAAGGCGCGCGTGGCGTCGCGGATCAGCGAGAATTGCGGCACCAGATCTTCCGGCGCGGGCGGTCGATGCGCTTTGTATTCGGGATACATCTCGCTGCGGAACGTTTTTTCCGACTTGTCGAAAATGACCGCGAAGTGGGTCGGCTTCTCGCCGTTCTCGAACTCCCGCAACATCTTCCAGAGCATGTTGCAAAAGCCCGCGACAGCCCCGATCGGCAAGCCGTCAGAAGCGCGGGTGAGGCGCGGGAGGGCGTGATAGGCGCGGAAGATATAACCCGAGCCGTCAACCAGAAAGACGCGCGAGCCGGGTTCGATGGGGGCAGTCATTCTCTATTGGTACTGCCCTTCAGACAGAAAGGCGACAGGCTTCAATGCCCGTCGTCGTGACCATCGCCGTCCAGCACAAAGGTGCGGTCGCAATAAAGGCAGGTCACCTGGCCGCCGGCCGGGATATCGTAAAATACCTTCGGGTGACCCAAAGCGCCGCCAGACCCCTCGCAGGAGACGCGGTGGGTGCGCACATGCACCACTTCCGGGGTGGAAGCAGTGTTTGAGTTATCCGAGGCAGAACCGGCGAAAGCCATGGGTCGTCCATTGCGTTGAATCTATGCGAGCCCTACCTAGATGCGTTCCCGCCGTCAATTCGCGCGCATGCATGTCAGCGCGAGATCCTATTGCCGACGGCGCCCTCGGAGTACCGCATGCTTGCGCCCAATTCCCTGCCGGAATTCGCCATTGAAGTCTCCGGCCTGAAAAAAACCTATGCCGGTCAAGGGAAGGCGCCGCCAAAGGTCGCGCTGCACGGCATCGACCTGAAAATCCGGCGCGGTTCCATCTTTGGACTCTTGGGCCCGAACGGCGCGGGTAAATCGACTCTGATCAATATTTTGGCGGGGCTTGTCCGCAAGTCAGATGGCTCGGCCAAGATCTGGAGCTACGACATCGACCACAGCCGCCGGGAGGCCAGCGCTGCGCTGGGCGTCGTGCCCCAGGAATTGAGCTTTGACGCGTTTTTCACCCCACGGGAGACATGCGACATTCAGGCGGGCTTTTACGGCGTGCCGCCGGAAGAGCGCCGGACAGACGAAATCCTCGAAGCCCTCGGCCTAGGCGACAAAAAAGACGCCTATGTTCGTATGTTGTCAGGCGGGATGAAGCGCCGCTTGCTGGTGGCGAAGGCTCTGGTCCACCAGCCGCCGGTTCTCATTCTGGACGAGCCGACGGCGGGCGTGGACGTCGAGTTGCGCCGGCAATTATGGGACTATGTGCGCGTGCTCAATGAGCGCGGCGTGACGATCATCCTTACGACGCACTACCTAGAGGAGGCCCAGGAAATGTGCGATACGATCGCCATCATCAATCATGGCCGCGTGATCGCTTCCGAAAGTAAGGATGAGCTTTTAGCGCGGCTGGACTACCGAAAACTGCGGATCGCGGCGCATAATGTGGACCTGATTTCAGCGCCAACCCTGTTGGGTCTCGGCGCTGTGATCGCAAAAGACGGCCGTATCGAGATCGATTTCCGTTCCTCGGAGCATTCATTCGAGGAAATGCTGGAGCGGGTGAAATCTGCCGGCATCGACGTGAACGACATCTCCATAATCGAGCCGGATTTAGAAGATGTTTTCGTGCATTTGACAGCGGCGCCTTAGCAGGCTGACCGCCCTCTAAACACGCACGCAATTTGTCAGATGCGCTCCTTGTGAACTTTTATCCTAAAACAGGCCCGGAGTGGACAGCAGCCTTCGGTCTTACTATTCTGCAATGGGTAGGCGGCATGACTGCGGGTAAACAATCTTTCGTTGAAAACGAGGAAGGGCGCAAAGGCGTTTCTATATTTGACGAGCAATGGTGGTTTAACGCCGCTTGCCCGGGGGCTTGGGACAGACGTGAGGTCCGTCGCGACAATCAGCTTTTGGCGTCTCTCAGCTTTCACACGTTCAAAAAGTTCGGTATGCGGTATATTCAGATGCCGCATCTGACGCGCACGCTTCAGCCAGAAGTGTGTCCTCCCGGGCAGAAGCCGGTGAGCCGCTTGAAACATCAAGTTTCTCTTTTAGGAGAGTTGTACAAATCGCTACCCCGGCATGATCGATTCGAGCTGTGTTTGCCGCCGGAAACGGATTTGGCGTTCGCTTTTGTGCAATCTGGGTTTCAAGCCAAACAGACATACACGTTCCGCGCGGCGCCGCATTCTTCCGCCGATCCCTTAGCGGCCATGGAGCAGAAAACCCGCAACGTCATTAAGACCGCTGCGAAGCGTTTTTATGTCGAAGAACATTGGGACATTGAGCGCTTCATGAGGCTGTCGCGGATTGAGCGCGCCAGCAGCGGGCAGAAAGATCGATTCGATTATCCGGCGATAACGCGGATTTTTGAGGCGTCGCGGCTGCGCAATCGCGCGATGATCATTTCTGCAGTGACAGATCAATCGATAGAGGTTGCGACCGCAATATTGGTCTGGGACGAACGCGTCGTTTATTATTGGCTCAGTGTACGGAACGCCCAATTGTCTGGAAACGGCGCGAACTCTCTGTTGCTATGGCATGCGGCAGATTTCGCTCAACAGCGCGGGGCTATTTTTGATCTTGATGGATTCCTGACGCCGCAAAATGGCATGTTCCTCGCCAAGTTCGGGTTCAAGCCGGTGGTGCGGACATTCGTGACGCGGTCGACGCCGTTTTGGGATGGGCTCTTTGGGTTAAAGTCCGCTTTTGCGAGCGGCGGTTCGGAATTGCGTTACCGCTGATTCACTGGACGCGATCCACACGATAGCCCCGTTTTTCCAGCATGGCCGGCACGCCGTCCTTCCCGGCGAGGTGCCCTGCGCCCACGGCGATGAATATAACGGCGCCGTTTTGATCGGCCTGCATCAAGGCGTGGATTTGCTGGGTCCAATTGGAATTGCGATTAACGAGGATCGCCTTGTAAACGGCCATATCGAGGCGACGCATATCGCCATTGACAAAATTGTCGAGCGTTTTGAGGTCTCCATTGACCCAGGCGTCGTCGAGCTTTTTGATGAGGGCGGGCCCTTCCTCGATGTCGTCGAGCGATGCGATCAAAATCGCCTTTTGCGATTGCTCGCTCAGTGTGGCGAATAGGCCTAATTGTTCGTCGATCGTTTCGAAATAAGCGAGCGTCTTTCCGGTCTTTGCTGCTTCGGCCTCAATCACCTTTTCGACGCCCGCGTCCGGATCCTGACCGGCGTCCATCATGGCGCTGAGCGACACCATGATCGCGGCAAGCCACGGGCGCATAGGCTGAAGGTTTTCAATCGTTGTGCCTGCCTTCGTTGCGGCGCTGCGCAGACGTTGTTGCTCGGCCGGGGTGAGATAGGAATCGAGGGTAATTCCAGGCGGGTTCATGCCCAGGCTTTGCGTGAGGGCGATGGCGCGCGCCTCCGATTCCGGTCCGCTCGGCGTCTCGAAATAGATGAGGTCCGCTTGGGTGAGTGCGTCATCGAACGTCTTTGTGCGCCAATTCAATTCCGGCGGCAGGATATGAACGGTGCCGAAGAGGTAAATTTGGCTATCGGAATCGGCCAATTTAAACATCGCTGGACGCGGCTGCGCGACACTCGCCGCCGATGGAGCTTCGCGGCAGGCGGCGACGCCCACAGCAGTCGCCAAAAGCGCCAGAGGTACCAGAACAGGGAGTGCAGTGATGCGAAACGAGCGGCGCACTTGGTGGAATAATGTCGAGAAGCGCACGCGCCAGCCATCCCTTCGCACTGGGCGGGTCGCCCGGGAGGGGACAAGTGATCGGTTCTGTAAGATTGCGCAAGGCGCCGGTTTCAATTAAGCAGCGGCTCTTAAGCACCCGTAGCTCAGATGGATAGAGCGCTGCCCTCCGAAGGCAGAGGTCACAGGTTCGAATCCTGTCGGGTGCGCCATAAAATCAAAGACTTAAGCGGTTTTCTTGGTTCCTCCTGCGGTTTTGGTGGGCACGTGGTGGGCACCGGCACGCGTAAAGCGCAGCTATCTTCGCCAACGCGTTCCTATCGTGGATTGCTTTGTCTATCGGGTGGACTTTGAGACTGCGCATTCAAGACGCCATCTCGTGCATTGCAACGTGCACGGATAATTGAGCGGCGAGTGAATGCTGAAATTGCTTTGCTATTCAATTGGCGCTGTTCGTCCAAATACAATCGTGGGAATTCTTCGGACCAAAAAGCGGAATGATAGCTCTCCCAGGTGCGGTCACGTACGGGATGCTGAAATCGAGATTAACTCGTCTATTCAGGGTTTTAACGGTAAACCGGCTTGTGTCCCATTGCTGCAAGAACAACGCACTAAAAGGGCGTTGTAAACCCTGTCTGTTCGAAATTGGTTGTTTCGATCAAGTCGTGGGACCAGCCTACGCCCGCCAAGAACCAGACCAGCTATTCCCAGACGCCGCCACCCTCGATTGTGGGCGGCAAATGCTGCTTGCAGCGCTCCAGCTCGCCGAGGCGCCGAATATAATACCCAATTATACCCAAATAGATCTGGTCTAATCGGTCAAAAATCGGGTATTATTGGGTATGAAATCAGTTATCAGGGTCACCAGATGAGGGAGCCCAAGCTCACAATCGGCTCCGACTTTGTAAAGCTCATCGCCGAGATCGATGAATTCAAGGGGAGGTGGGAGGCCTTGAAAACGCTCTCGCCGGATCGGCTCAGCGCGCTGCGCAAGGTCGCCACGATTGAGAGCGTCGGGTCTTCCACGCGAATCGAAGGCGCGAAGCTCACGGACGCGCAGGTCGAAACCCTGCTTTCGAACATCGCGATCAAATCCTTCAAGACGCGCGATGAGCAAGAAGTCGCCGGTTACGCAGAAGCGATGGACCTCGTGTTCGAGGCGTTCCCTGACATGCGGCTCACCGAGAACCATATCCGCCAGCTTCACCAGACGCTCCTTCGCCACAGCACGAAGGACGAGCGCCATCGCGGCGACTACAAAACGCTGTCTAACAACGTTGTCGCCTTTGATGCCGATGGAAAAGAGATCGGTACCGTTTTCGAGACCGCGACGCCCTTCGATACGCCCCGTGAGATGGAGGCGCTCGTCGCCTGGACGCGTAAAGCGCTCGACGAAGAAGCTCACCATCCGCTTCTCATTATCGGCGTCTTCGCCGTGACGTTCCTTGCCATCCACCCCTTTCAGGACGGCAACGGACGGCTCTCGCGCGTTCTCACCATGCTTCTGCTTTTGCGGGCTGGATATGCCTATATCCCATACACATCCTTGGAGCGTGTGATCGAGGAAAACAAAGACCTATACTACAAAGCACTCCGACGGACGCAGACGACGCTCAAGAAGGATAAGCCCGATTGGGAGCCATGGCTCGGCTTCTTCCTGCGCGGCCTGAAAAAGCAAAAGGACGGGCTTGCTCTGCGCTTGGAACGCGAGCGCGCTGCACAGGGCAGCGACGAGAGCCTTCCCGCGCTATCGCTCCAGATACTCAAGGCGCTCGAAAAGAAGGAGCGCTTGAGCATCGCGGAGATAACCGAAATGACCGGCGCGAACCGCAACACAATCAAGGTCCGGCTGCGGGAACTCGTAACTGCTGGCCGCGTGCGTAAGCACGGCAAGGCACGAGCCACATGGTATTCGTGTTGAGACGATAGAGAAGCGCGGTTGTCATATTGGCGCCGCCGAATACACTGGGCCACTCGCAGAAGGCGAAGATCGTCGTGACCAGGATTGAGGTTTGCCCTTGAGCCCGCGGATCAGGTGGAAGAGCGGCTGGCCGCCGGATTGCCAAAACCGCAAATAGCCAAGCTCATAGAGGATGAGCGGATCTATGCGCGACAGGTGATCGGCGATGTGTCCTTGCCGGCCGGTCTCCGCTTCCGTTCCGAGCCGTTTCACGAAATCGACCACGGTTTAAATGCGGCCGCGTGCGCGTGCGCGGATGCGCGCAGATACAGCCTCCGCGAATGACACAGCCGCACTGGGGCATTCCGCTAACCTTCCGGCCGTTCCAGCTGCCACGCCAGATTCTGCAGGAAATGCTCAAACCTTGCCTCCGCGTCCGCTTCCAAATCGGGATCGTCATCTTCGGGCGGATCGTCATCGACAAGCTCTATTCGTATAGCTCCGCCAGGCGAGAGCTGGGGATGCGGCACAAGCACGAGCCCGGCGGTGCGAAGGAAGCTGCAACATCGCAGCTTGCAGAAATTGGAATATGTTCTAATTGTTGAGAGGTGATGGAGCACGTTACCGACCTGCGCCCGCGCTTTCTCAATTCAGATGAACAAGTATGACTGTTGAAGTAAATTCTGCAGATTTCATCGAACAGCTTGAGAGCTGGTACCTACGGCGTCATCGGGTTAATGGCGCAGAACTTTCAAACCTCTCTCGCCCGATCAGCGGGGTGGTGAACGACACAGTTTGCTACTGTATTAGCTTCGTCGAAGGCGACGATCGAAGCTGCGTCGGACACGTCCTGAGGCGTCAGCCCGAGGGGGAGAAACCGATCGCTCGAGTGGATGTGCTGGAACAAGCTAAAACGCTCACGGCCCTCCAAGGCATTAGCTCGATTCCGACTCCCATTGTGTTTGCCAGCGAAGACGATCCGTCCTGGTTGGGGTGCCCTTTCTTTGTGATGGAACGGTTGCCGGGTGAACCGATCTTCGACCTGAACAAGCAACCGCCCGATCCGGTTTCGCTTCGCGAACTGTTCGACAAAGCAATCGACACACTGGTCTGCATCCACGCAGTTAATTGGAGGGCAGCTCCTTTTGCGCATCTGGCAGGTCGTGACGGGCCAGATTCATTGTCCCGCCAGATCGCTAGCTATCGCACGATTTACAATCAGTCTCGCGCCGGCAAACGCTATAGTTTGATCGAACAGGCCCTAGATTGGTTGGAAGAGAATGCGCCCACGGGTCTTCCTCTTGTACTCAATTGGGGCGATGCTCGTATCGGCAACATGTTGTTCGATGGACAACGATTGACCGGAGTGCTCGACTGGGAAATGGCGGAAATAGCCCCGCGGGAAGTCGATCTTGGCTGGTTCCTTTTTTTCGAGCGGTTCTATTGGCCGGAAGGAGCGCGAGCTCGGCCCGGTGGGCCAACGAGAAAAGAACTGATCGAGCGGTATCAAGCTGCTTGCTCCGCCCCATTGGCTGATCTGGATTTTTTCGAACGCTGGGCAGCGCTGCGCCTGGCCATAATGAGAATGCGGGCCGGCCGGATCGCTATCGCCAAAGGTGAGTTTTCTGCGGCCGAACGCCCGGATGAAATCAATTATGCCACAACCCAACTGGCTCGTGTTTTCGGGTGGGAGGAACCCACATGACCTCGCCGCCACAAAGCGCGACCGCCCCGGCACTACTGACTGCCCTTGACGACTTCTGCGTGCATCAGTCGGCCAACGTCGTGCGACGGCCGGTGTCCGACAGCCCTAACGTTTACGACCGATATTTTGCTAATGGCTTCGCCCGAGACGGTAGCTATTATTTCGCGATCAGCCTTGGACGCTTCGCCAACCGGCAAGTGATGGATGCAGCAATTACATTCCAGTTAGGTGGCGTTCATCACTCCTTCTTTGCTTCGCGCCGCGACCCTGAGGATCCGACCGAGATGCAGTTCGGGCCGCTCAGCCTGACCATTGTCCGGCCGATGCGTGAAATGCGGGTTCGGCTTGAAGCGAATGATAGCGGCTTGTCTTGCGACCTACTGTTTATGGCGCGTTCGGCCCCCATTCTAGAAAGCCGCAGCACATCTGAGGTCGGGGATCAGCAGGCGATGGATCTTACGCGCTGGACCCAGTTTGGTTGCTGGACCGGGTGGTTCGAGATTGATGGACATCGTACCAGCATAAAGCCAGCCGCTTGCGCCGGGGTGAAGGACCGGTCTTGGGGGCAACGCGACTATGGTATGAGCGATGAGGCAAACGTTGGCTCCGCCGCGAGGCCGTCATCATTCTGGAACTGGATTCCTCTCCAGTTTGACGATTTTGCCATCCATTCGCTGCGTTTCGAGAAGGGCGAATCCGATCAAGTGCTGCAAGAGAGTTTTTACGTGCCGCTGGCCCAGAACGGAGAGGATGTGGTGCTCAACGATACGCGCATCGTCCGATCTGACAGCTGGCGGCATGACTATCAGGTCGATGCACCAAGGCGGCAAATCATCGGTGGTTCGTTCACGATAGATCCGGAACCAGGTGGCACCCGACCTCGCCGGATAGAGATCGGCGAGACTCTGCTGACCGCCTGGCCCTATGCCATCGGCTATCACCACCCGGTCTGGCGCCATGGCAGATGGCATGGCGAGCTTGCGACGGGACACGAGCGCTGGCATGTGGATGAGGCTGACATGACCAAAGAGGCCTTCGTGCTCATGCACCGTATCCTTCATGTGCGTTGCGAAGGGAAATCCGGATTTGGCTTTATCGAACAATCTTTCAGTGGCCCCTATGCCCGTTATGGTGTCGAATGAACATTGGGCGGCATGACGACCGACGGGCCTGTTGGTGCGATCACATTTCGCAGCTGTAGGACTGTACGAACTCGCGAGACAGCTGGTCGTTAGAGCCAGCAAAGTGCCATTCCGTGAGCCTGTAGTGAACAACTATGTTTTGCCAAATCAACCAAGGTAAGGCGTTTCGTACCTTGCCGGTCAGCGTCAGCTTATGACTCAACCGATACTCTATTCTGAGTGACAGCCGGTTGGTGAGACGCCGTGTACGCCATATTGAACGCCTTGCTCATCCGCGCTCAGTCACTGTCCCCGAGCTAGCGGCGTGTGTCGCCTCTCGGCGATATCGTGCCGCCGGCGCCATGACAGTAAGACCGTATGTCCGCTGAGCCGAGGTGGCTCGCCCTACACTGCGTCTTCGAGGGTTGCTCGGAGTGGCCGAGCCAATCCTCACCGCAGGAGGACGAGCCGTGGAACACTGTAGCGAAGTTTTTGTCGGGATCGTTGTTGCGAAGGCGCGCAACGCCATAGCGATTGCTGACGGCGGGCGCGGGGGCGAGGTGCGTTTCGTCGGCGAAGTGGACGCCTCGGAAGATAGCATGCGCAGGATGGTGAAGCGGATCGCCGCGACCTGCGGCCGCGCGCACTTCTGCTACGAGGCCGGCCCCACCGGTTACGGACTGCATCGTCTCATCATTTCGCTCGGTCATCCCTGCACCGTGGCGGCGCCATCGCTAATTCCGAGGAAGCCAGGTGATCGGGTCAAGACCAACCGCCGCGATGCGGTTGCCCTGGCAAGACTGTTCCGGGCCGGCGAACTCACATCGGTGTGGGTCCCAGACGAAGGCCATGAAGCGATGCGCGATCTGGTTCGCGCCCGCGCCGCTGCGGTTGAGACCCTGCGCGTACATCGCCAGCAAGTCAGCGGCTTCATGCTCAAGCATGGTCGCGTTTTCCAGCGACCGAGGGCCTGGACCATGCGCTATTTGAGATGGCTACAGGAGCAGAAGTTCGACCACCCCGCCCACCAGATTGCATTGCAGGAAATGGTTGAAGCAGTCAGGATCTCGAAGGAGGGGTCGCGCGGCTCGAGGCGGCAATCGAAGCGTTCGTGCCGACCTGGTCGCTGGCGCCTGTGGTTCGAGCCCTTCAAGCTTTGCGCGGCGTCGACCTGATCGTGGCCGTGACCTTCGTCACCGAAGTCGGCGACCTGAGCCGCTTTGAGAGTCCCCGCCAGCTCATGGGTTATCTCGGCCTTGTGCCGAGCGAGCGCTCGACCGGCGATACAGTCCGGCGCGGCGGCATCACCAAGGCCGGCAACGGTTGTGTACGTCATATGCTGGTCGAGAGCGCCTGGACCTATCGTCATCCGCCGCGGATCGGAACGAAAAAGCTCTACAAGTTGGAACAAACCTCGCCGAAGGTCCGTGAGATCGCCTGGAAGGCGCAGACGCGACTAACGGCGCGCTATCGGCCCCTCAGCGCTAGGGGCAAGAAAACAACGGTCGTCCGCACGGCAATCGCCCGCGAGCTGGTCGGCTTCATGTGGTCCGTTAGACGGGAGGTCCAGTCCGTCTAAATCCTCCGTCGCCTAAAACGGCGACGAGGCCATAGCTCGCGCACAAGCGGGGGCGGGGCCACGGCAGGGGAAACTCCCGTCAGACGCTTTGTGGCCGGGTCTGCCCGACGCCCGCAGTAAGACAGGGAATGCCCCGGACGCACACTCGGAACTGCGGTAACCAACCCGCGCATCAGAGCTTGATCACCGACGTCCTTCAGGCCCCGCCTCCACCTGTGCGCGATGACTTGGACCGCTCAGCCGAGCGAACGCGAATCTGCGCCCGAGCCGTTGACAGCGGACATCAGAGCGTTCCGTAAGCGCCAATCCTGACCAAGCGCTTGGGTGCATTGCGTCCGCCGCCATCAGCACGATAGCGGATGATGAACGACTTGCGTCCGGACACTTCAATCCGCAATCTTTCAATTCGGAATCCCATATCTCATAACGGTTTTCGCGCGGCGCGGCGTCGTCGACTGCCCGCTTTTCGAGTCGAACCGGAGGGGATAGTCCCTTGCCTGCCATGGGTTTTTCGTCCGAATCTTGGTGGGCACTGTGATCAAAATTAGGAGATCACGCCAAACATGGCGACGCAATCAGAATGTTGATTTAAAAGGAAATTCATAAGCCGTTACACGGCGAAGCGAGGCGAAAATGGCTCCCTCCACCTACTCCGAAGGCAGAGGTCACAGGTTCGAAACCTGTCGGGCGCGCCATTTTCCTGGATTCACGCGCCGCAAGCCAAATATTGAGGCTCAGCGCTCCTTTGGGGACGGCTTCCGCTTTTAAACCAACTCACGCACCGCAGCTGATCGTTTCCGGGCGGGCCGCATCCGTACGCCCGGGATTCCGTCGCGAAGCTTGAAGTTCTCCGCGAGTGTATATTCGCGGGACTTTTGTAGCTTCAGGGCCTTGAAAAGGCGCGCCAGGCCAAATTTTAAGAACACGCGGGGGTCTAGGCCTGATTGAATTGATGGCTTCATCCCCCACCGGCGGCGCAGGATGCCATTTGCGTAGATGACGTTGGCGCGCAGCATTGCCGCCGGCGTCATAAATTTCACCGACAACGAAACATTTACCATCGGCCCGTTTACGATCCGGTGGGGCGCGTTTTGAGGCCAAGTCACCATCATGCCGGGTCTCAGCATTATTTCCTGGGCATCAGAATCCCAAGCGAGATCGAACGGCATTTGCTCATCGGTTTCTCTTAGGACGCCGGCCTCGATTTGAGCAGGTCCGGCAAACGGCGCTTCTGGTTTATAAACGCGAACGGACTTGGTTCCGCGAATTTGCCAAAGCGAAACAAGCGGTGAGTCCAAATGATAGAATACTTGAGCATTGGGAGACGAGATCAGCACGCCAAGGTCGCGCTTGAGTGTCCTCAGGCCGGCGACATGGGTTTCTTTATCGGCAAAGATCTCATCTGACAGGGCTGCGAAATCCGCCAGATAGCGGTTCGCCATGCGAAGGTTCAGCCAGATGCGGCCTGTTTGAACAGCGCGAAACAATTGGGCGCCAGAAAAATCGTCAACGCTCCCGCGAGACCACGACGTCCAATCGACCGGGTCCGTGCCCATCGTGAAAACTTCAAGCCTATCGCGAGGATATCGATCGAGGAGCGATATCAACCCTGCTTCGCTGAACATTGGCCTTTGATGTAGCTTGTGATTGAGCACCAGAGTTTCTTTGGAAAAACGCGCAGCGACGTCTTTCGGCCATTTCACAATGCTGGTTTTCGTGGTCATGCTCATGTCCGCACATTGATGGTTAGGCAGGGGCCTAACGAACACCCGCTGATGTGCGATTGAAATCAGCGCCTTCGCCGTTTTTCAGAAAACAGAGAAGGGCCTGTCTCCCAATCGCGCGTTTCGTTCATTCAGCAGCCGCGTTGATCCGGCCTTGGACCATGTGTTTGCAGGTGCGAATGGCGTGAAAACGCGAGGGAGATGAGCAAGGTCTATGCCAAGACCGAGCAGCGAAATCGTAAAAATTTGGTTCGTTCTAGACTAAAAGAAGTGGTCTGAGCATGGAGCGCATATGCAATCCTGATCCAAAGGGCGTGTGCTTGCCCCAAAAAAGAAGCAAGGCGGAAGTCAGTGTTCTGAGCGCAATGCGATGGGCTATGCCCGCCAAGCCATTCGGCGAACGGCAAGGTGGCGCGAGCGTACGAAACGCTCGCGCCAGTCAGTCACAGATCCGTGCCGCAGGTGAGGTCGCGATTTTGCTCCATCGCTTCCAGGATCGATTTCATGCGATCGGTGATGGCGGAATAGGCGTCCGGTCCGGCGATCATCTGCTTCGGCGGATTTTCCATCTCAACGACGGCCACCACCAGCTTGGCGAGTTTCACGGGGTCGCCACGCTGATGCCCGTCGACGGATTTAACCAGATTGATGCGCGCGCCAGCGCCGTCGTCGTAGTCGCTAACGCCGCTCTGCTTGAGATGCAGATTGCT
>Ga0247832_1006243_pt1 | contig 13220 bp, 10 predicted proteins | sample LaCruzMarch2015__10_FD_192407 | JGI IMG/M metagenome (GOLD analysis project Ga0247832, IMG submission 192407) | Freshwater microbial communities from meromictic Lake La Cruz, Castile-La Mancha, Spain - LaCruzMarch2015_4m | ecosystem: Environmental > Aquatic > Freshwater > Lake | place: Spain... | reverse complement strand
TGGTGATACCGGGCAAGTGATACCGGGCAAGTGTGGTGGGCAAGGTAGGGTCTCGGGCAGTTCGTTTCCCGCCAATGTCCAACACCGTTCACTTTTCGAAAGAACTCCTCAGAGTGGCATTTCATAATAAAACATCAACGACGTGAAGGAACACGATGAAGCTCTCTCAGGCAGCCACTATCCTTCTCGCTTCGGCGGTCGGCTCGGGGGCATTCCTCATTCCTCGAGGCGCTGCTCCATCTTCGTCATTGTCTTCGTCGTACTCGAAAGTTGTATCTTTCACATCTGTTCCACGTAGTGCGAATGGTCCCGTTTTCCGCCCGCTTTTCATGAGCGCCGTCGAGGAAATCACAGAGAAGAAGGAGGAGCAGGGAGAAACCTTCGAGTGAGTGCCCTTGTATGGTTGCAGAGATGTAGTACTAATTGATTTTGTTGTTTTATGTCTATCTAATTTTTCTATTCCATCAATGTGTCTTCAAAAACGAACCCAGATTCCAGGCCGATGTTGGACGGGTTATGGACATTATCATCAACTCATTGTACTCCAATCGTGACGTCTTCCTTCGTGAACTAGTGTCTAATGCTGCCGATGCATGCGACAAGAAACGTTTCCTCTCTATTAGTGGTAGTGATGCGGATGGTACCGACCTAGCAAAGCCATCAATAAGAATCAAGGCAGATCGAGAAGCTGGGACTGTAACGATTGAGGATTCCGGTGTGGGCATGACCAAGTCCGAACTTATGAACAATTTAGGCAAGATTGCACAATCAGGTACAAAGAAATTTGTTGAGGCATTGGGCGAGGGTGGGTCTGCGGGAGATGTCAATCTTATTGGACAATTTGGTGTGGGATTCTACTCGGCATATCTTGTAGCGGACAAGGTAACCGTCGTTACTCGATCGATGCAACCGAATTCAAAACAACTTCGTTGGACATCCGATGCTAGCTCGTCGTACACCATTGCAGAGGAGGAAGACGATGGTATTGATCTGATCGAGGGATCTGGTACAAGGTTGATCCTACAGATGAAGGATGACGCACTCGAGTACCTCGAACCATCAAAGCTTGAGAGTCTGTTAATGAATTATTCCGAATTCATTGAATTTCCTATATCTGTTTGGAAAGAAAAGACAGAGTATGTCAAGGTTGTTGACGAGGAGGCAGAGGCCAAGGCTAAGGAGGAGGATGTATCGTCTGAAGAGAAGGATGACGAGGGAGACGATGTAAAGCCAAAGGAACCAAAGATGAAGACTGTACCAAAGACGACTGAGGCATACGAACAGATGAATACGAATAAACCAATTTGGTTAAGGGCACCGTCAGAGGTTACATCAGATGAGTACCGTGATTTTTACCAGTCCGCGTTTAGGGCCTCGTACGATGAGCCTTTGGCCCACACTCACTTCAGTCTTGAGGGGCAAATTGAATGCAAGTCCATCCTGTACATCCCAGGGATGCTCCCATTTGAGCTTTCTCGAGATATGTTTGATGAAGATAGTCGTAATATCAGACTTTATGTCAAGCGTGTGTTTATCAACGACAAATTCGATGACATCGTGCCTCGGTGGCTCAAATTTGTTAGGGGTGTTGTTGACTCGCAAGACCTGCCACTGAACGTCTCACGTGAGATACTACAAAAGTCGAAGGTTCTCAGCATCATCAACAAGCGTTTAGTGCGTAAGAGTCTTGATATGATACGTGATATTGCCGACGATACCGAGGATGAGAGCAAATACATTATGTTCTGGAATAACTTTGGTAAGTACTTAAAAGTTGGTGTCATTGAAGATGCAAAGAATAAGGATGACATCGTGCCACTGCTACGATTCTTTTCGTCGAGGAGTGTCAATGAGTACATCAGCCTCGATGACTATGTTACCAATATGAAGGAAAATCAGAAGCAGATATATTATGTAACAGCGGATGGTAAGGCCAAGGCCCAAAAGAGTCCAGCGGCGGAGAAGGTTCGGAGTCGGGGCTATGAGGTGTTATACCTAACGGAACCGCTCGATGAGATCATGATCGAGTCGGTAACGAAGTTTAAGGATTATAAGCTGGTCGACGTGTCGAAGGAAGGACTAAACTTCGACGACGAGGATCAGGAGGAGCGGAAGAAAAAGGAGGACCAGCTAAACGCCGAACACAAAGTCGTGAAGGAATACTTGGAGGCTGTGTTGGCGGACAAGGTTCAGCGTGTCAAGATGACCGATCTTCTAGCCGAGAATCCTGCAGCACTTGTCCAGAGTGCGTATGGGATGTCTCCCACGATGCAAAGGTACATGAAGGCGCAAAACGTAGCGTCAGGCGGAAGTGACGCTGGTATGATGGGTAGTTTCAATCAAGCTGTGTTAGAAGTCAATCCTAATCACCCTATTGTGAGGGACTTGGAACGAATGGTAAGGGGCAAGAGTGGTGAGGAGGAGGAGGAGGAGAGCGACAATGATGTGGCAAAGAACTTTGCGGTATTGCTGTATGATGTTGCTGCACTGACAAGCGGATATGAAATCGAAGACTCAGGAGACTTTGCTGGCAGAATCATGTCTATCATGAAAAGCAAGTCCTCGGTATCTAGTGGTGGTATCAAGGACGCTGAAGTTGAGATTGCAAAAGCAAGTGTTGCTGTGGTTGAAGAACCGGAAGCAGAGGACAAGGTAGATGGCGATAATGATAATGAGACTACTGAGGCAACAAAAAGCAGTGAAATAATGGATGCCGAAGTTGAGACGCCGAATAATGACAATTCAAATGATTTGGAGTAATGCAGTACCGTCTAGTATACTACGCGTGACTACATTAAAAGCTCAATACTCATGAAGAAAGCTTGATTGATTTCTTAACTTAAATTCACGTTTGATTCTATTTTCATTGCCACCAAAAAGACATTATTCTTCATTCCTTAATATGAAATTAGACAGTACCTTCTATTGTGTCATGCAAAACATCTGCTGGGAGAGTGTGGTGGTAAAAAGCAACAGAAGAAGATTGTGTTGGAGTCTCACTTGGATGATGTGGTAGGTTATGATTGGGGCACCTAACCCACTTCATACTCATAGCAGATCTGCATCATACAGTATAATGGGCTGCAAGGAAAGCAAAAGCAGTACAATCAGCAATCAGCAAGATCAGCAAGTGAAAAAAAATGGCAAGACGTCAAGCAGATTCAATCAGGGGGTGACAGAGGTAGAAAGCGATTTTGAGATAGACTAGGACTAAATAACCAAGCATGCGGGAAAGGCACGATAATATTGGAAGAGTACATCCAATCATTTCTGGACTCTTTTGTGAGAAGAGACCTCATCCATCATCAATCACAAGGCTAATGAAGTCAAACAAACAACTAAGAAAGCCAGACTACAACCAAGACATCACAATGATGTGGATGAGACTACACTCTTAGTCTGTTTCTGGCTTACCAGAGGGAAACCTACGGGCTGTTACCAAAGGAGATGGGCACATCCCTACTTGGTCGCCCCTGGCGTCCTTGCTGTGTCAAAACAGCAATCAAAAGACCTCTACAGCTATCCAAGCTATATAATAAATTTATTTATTTATACATTACATGTGTTTCAGCACCTCCCACCCTCTTCATACTTATGTAAGGTCTACTTCATACATACATAACGTATTTGAGCATCTCCTACTGTGGCTAGGGGTCATAAGGATGCAACCCCAACCTTATATCAGCTGGGAGAGCGGAAAAGGAAAAGTAGTATGAGAATCACTCAGTTTCTCACTTGGATGATGCTGCAGTTATGATTTGGGCACCCCACACACTTCATACTCATAGCAGGTCCACTTCATACATAAATAATGTGTTTCAGCACCTGCTATAAGGGTGCAACCCACACTGATATGTGCTCTCTGAGAGTGAAAGAGGAGCGGCAGTAGGAGAATCAATAGGTTTTTCACTTGGATCATGCTGTAGGTTATAATTGGGGCAGCACCCCACCCACTTCATACTCATAGCAGGTCTAATTCTTACATATGTGATGCCTTTCAGCACCTTCTATTGTGGCCGGTGGTCATAAGGAATAAGGATGCAACCTCAACCTGATATATTCTTGATTTCACAGTCAAGTGGTAGTAGGAGAGGAGTGTGTGGTTTCTACACTTGGAGCATGCTGCAGGTTATGATTAAGGCTACCTGCCACCCACCACTTTATACTCATATAGGGTCTTCTTCATGAGCAAGTCTATTTGTAGAGTCTATTGCCATATTATTCATTTGGACTATGTCATGGATGTTTGAGTTTGAGTTGGAGAGCAGAGAACATATCTTAATTGTGAATTGGAGCATCTGGAATGGTGAATGTACTGGTAAGCATGGGTGGACAGTTAGAGCTAAATGCTACCAAACCTTAGATTTATTATTCTCTTTTGGTTCTGGCAACTCCTTCTCCAAATAAAATTTTCAGTCCCACGGAAACATCTTCGGGCAGTCAACAATCGCTCCTTTGCAGCAAGAAAGAAGGAGAAGAAGACGACAAAAGTCAGTGTTGGTTTTCCACATCTGTTGCTAATGGCTCCAGAAAAAGTGAAGGACCACGTGGTTACAAAGGTTACCAAAACGAATGAGATCATCAGGGAGTATCACAATGTCTCCACCACAAAAAATCCCAAGAGGCGTATGCATACAATTCAGCACCGGAGGAGAAGAATCACTTGGACCTGTTCTCTTCTTGTGTCAATCGTCGCCTTATCCTCTGGAATCAACTCACTTATTGCAAGACGTCCATGATTACGGCACCGAGGCAATTAGAATATAGGGTGATTCAGATATCAAAGAGGTGCAGCACGAAGAGGACAAATGTGTCTCACCGACTCAATCGAAAGAGTCTTTTTCAAAGATGAAGACTCAAATTCAATAAACCACGTAACCTTGTGGCGACAGGATCATGACCATGGAATATTGCAAGAGCGTGGTCTTCCCCGGTTTCAACGTGAAGGCCGGATAGAGGAAAACAAAAGAAGTTGCTTTGAGAACTTGGAATCGATTGATATCTTAGTTGGTAACAATAAGTGGTAGAATTTATGTATTTATAGTATTATTTTGACATATGAATTTTGATTGCAAGGGACAAGCTAGATCGCCGACTCTAAGGATGGAATGTCCTCCTTATTCATGCTCATGTCTACAGGACAAGCGGCCTCATATGTTAACTCTTTCTCCATTGGTGTGGAGAACGAATGCACCATTGTCATATTGTCTCTTGCGCTTGTGCCACTTTCTCCAGATGCGTGACCATATTGATTGTACATCCATGTCATGGCTGCATGCCGCTCTCTCATCATCCTATGCTTGGCATGAGATTCCAGTTCGTGCCAATTTGTGTGCATTTGTTCATCATTGAATCCTTCGTCATTAGGACGACAAGAATGAGAGATAGGGTAATCATAATTTCCCGGTTGAGGAGGAGGTCCATATCTGGATGGATCTGTGTGCATTTGTCCTGGCACAATTAGATGTGTTGGAATCTGGCATTGTTGATGTTGCATACGATATTCGTCACCATCACCAGCCTCCTGTGGACTGTTGTCTTTCGGGCTCCAATCAATATATGGGAGTGGCGATGAGGACATACCTTCGTCTTTCAACTCCTTACAAAGACCACCAGACATGGGTGAAGCGCCGAACTTGAATCCAGGAGTTATCATTGCAGATGGAGATAGCAAATACATGGGCGATATGTCAGAGTTTGCAAACGATAATCCGGTACTTCCAGGAGTAAGTGATGCAAAGCCAGGTGTAGCAGAAGCGGGATCAATATGAATACCAGCTGCGCTCTCATCTCTCACCAGCTTAAGACGTTTCTTCATAGGGAGTGAGCTTGATGTGGATGCTTCCTCGCAATCTAAGTTGTTTTGTTGACGAGCCTCTTTCCGTCGAGAAGGAGATGGCGTGATAGCCATGCTTGACATCTTGGTATTGGGTGATACTTCAAGAATATTAGGCGACATATAAGAAGCTGTAGAATCGATATGATCATTAGTTGGTGCTCCTCCATTACTCTCTCCTTTCCTGCCTTCACCAACATTATGTGATGTGCGAGGAAACCTTTTTGGAATTTGACTTGCGGCAATTTGCGAACCGTATTGCTTTCGTCGATACATTAGCTCATCCAAGGCAGTGTGACCCTCACCTTCCCCATAAATGCCAGCGTTGCGTTCATCAACGAACTCTAAGGATGTGGGCGTTAGAGGAGGCATAGAAGGAGGAAGCTTCTGGTACGTTGTTTGTCGCGGGTAGTTTCCGTGATTCAGATGAGAATAAGGATATGGCACATGCTGCTGGTGCTGCTGGTACTCCTTCTGCTGCTGCCCACATCCGCGATGTAGAACGGGCAAAGAGGTCGAATCGCCCGTACAGGGCATTTCAGATGATGTATGAGCTGGGGTCTTAGGAACATGAGCCGGGGTTGTAGGATTGACCTTCTTGTTCACCTTTGGGCGATATGTTGCACTCTTTAGTTCAAGCATCGCTTTCTGTTCCACTTCATTATTACCAGCATTATCGACGGGAATTCCCTGACTCTTCTTCGTCATCATTAGTGCTTCCTTGTATTGCGTCAGTTGTAAATCAGCAACCTTTTTGCAGTACGCCTTTGTCTCGGGGTCAATCTGTTTCCACTCCTTTGCGATGCGCTTTGTTAGTTCGAGGAAGCCGACTAACCCATGAGTCTTGCGATGCCTACGTCGAGACTTATTCAGCTTTGTCTGAGCCAGTCGATGAGTGGAATTGTACCAAAGAGGAGCCAATTTCAAATGCATAAAGCGGGATGGACGTGGGAGAATATCTTGAGGATCAGATTGAATAATGTCATGGCTCAGCACTTTGTCGGGCGAGGTTCGTGGCGTTAGATACTTGCTTTCCTCGACGTTGGCATCATCATTGGAGGATGGAGTGAGGGCAGAGACATAGCCCCTCTTCTCAGCGTCACAAGCATTCTTGGCAATGATTATATCTCTGCTCTCCGTGTCATCAGCAACTACACCAATGCCCGCATTTTCTCTCCGCTCTTTCTCAAGCTCACACAAAATACGCTCTCTTTCCAGCTGAAAAAAGATGTTGTACTCCGTGTATGGACGAGAAGGTGCTTTCTTATCGTCCTTAATGGGCTTTGGTGATGATTTCTTATGCAAGGTACGACCATCCTCCATACCTGCTGTGAAATGACTGGGAGGGGGAGGATGCGGGTAAGGTATCATATTACAGCTGTCAACGGATGGATTGCCACCGTAGTAATCATAGCCCTGGTACTGATGGTTGTGTGATGGATCATTATGATACGGATTGGATCCACTGGGTGGGACGCTGTATGGGTGATGATAGCTGTGGGGAGGCGGTTGGCCATCGTGATAGCTTGTTGGCTGTGTGCTGTAATGACTAGAGATTGGTGTTGGTCTCCCTGCCACGAAAGCGTCATACGACTGTGCAGCGGACTCGCCGTGCTTGAATGATGATGAAGAATCATACGATGATTGAACTGTGATATTTTGATTCTGGCCACTTGGACTTGGACGAGGCATAACGAGGATGAGCGTGTGTGCAGGTTCACAGTGGAATTCGTGTAGAGGTGGAATGGAATACCAAAGAGAAATGAATTGAAGTGGCTTCGTGATTACAATGCCCTTTTACCTCCCATTCTATCTGTTCTCGTTCAAACCTGCTATCCCTATCGAATTTTGCTTGAGTATCGTCGTTGGGGGATGAATTTTTGCTTGGAAATTTGAGTTTCTTTTGTCCAAACACTTACGTTCAAATTTGTACGTACATAGGAATCGTTAGCGCTATGGGTGCTTCGCCTCGCTGTGGTCTTCCGTTGTTGTGGGTCGATGAGTTCTTCCCTTTTGTTGCTTGGTCGATGTCGAGCTGGGTGTCTTCGGCCAAGTGCAATCGCTATGACGATGACATTCAGTTATAGTAGACGCCAACTCCTACTCCTGTGTCTAGTCCAGCTCATGAGAAATGCGTCGTCTCGTAATTGGATGGATGAGATTGATCCAAAGATATTACAGAATGATGGCATGCCACGGGTTCGTATAAAAACAGAGATGGAAACTACCAATCGTAGTGGTAAAAATAGAAATGATGCACAGTACGTGACAATCGAAATCGACGGCTACACCACGCCCTTGTTTGAGGAAGTGGATCCATTCGAATTTCGTGTCACAGACACACCTTCCAATGTTCCATCGAATAGTCCGACATTAAGACGAAGCGATAGTCCCAGCATCAGTTTTACGGGTCATCCGTCGGTCTCGCCAAGTAGTCTCAGCTTGCCAACGTCTGCTCCAGTCTTCTCGGTTGCTACCATACCAGTAAATCCCAACCCGGGGTACTTCAATTACGATCGATCTAGTAAATATGGTCCTGATAGATGGCGAAGTATACAAATAATTGAAAAGAATGATCCTGGTTACTTCTGGCACACATTCGATAGGGAGGACAAAACGGTGTTGAATGATTGTGGTAGGATTAAAAAGCAGAGCCCAATTGATGTATGTAGGACTCCAAAAGACGAATGCACCGAAACACATGAAATGAGACCACTGCCTGGAGACTACAAGATGGATAGCATCTTGATCAAAAAACAAATTCTGCCAAATAAACTACGTCTTATATTTGCACCGAGAACTGGAGAGGAACCGGATCCACCACAAATAGATTTCAGTTCCACTGGACAAGGTCTACTCGACATGACTAACATTGATTTCAAATTTCCATCAGAACACACAATATGCGGAAAAAGATTTGATGGAGAGATGCAATATTATGCGTACAATCCGTCCCGGAAAAGGTTTTTGGCAGTGAGTTTTTTACTTGATGCCAATGAGAGTAATCCAAAAAATGAGCACCTACGAGAAGTTATAGATGCATTCATTCCTGTATACAAAGACGACGAACGACAATGTAAAGAGAGGCAAGATTTGCTGTCCTCGACAAATAACTCAAGCAGCCTGGCAGAGATCATAAACGGCTTTGTACATAGAGGCGGTAGGAGAGAACTGCTTGAGATAGTTGACGACCGTGATGTAAGTAAAATGAGACTAGGACAGCGTGGACTGGCAACAAAATGGCATCCATTCCATCCCGATATACAAAAAACAGTCCATTTCTGGGGCTACAGCGGCTCAATCACAGAACCACCCTGCACAAGTATGGTCGATTGGAGGGTCATGGATGTCCCAACACCCATATCCATGTTGCAACTAGACCAATTCAAATATATACTCATGAATCATGTGGATGGTTATTGTCGTCAAACTAGCGTGCACAATGACGAAGGTAGTGTGGCTAGACCAACACAATATGATCAGGACTATTATAAGTGCAGCAGGGATGATTATGTAAGCGATGAGGAGGCAATCATATGTGGCCTTGAGGGTTGTAAAAGTCCGTTTGGATCTGGATTGAATCCATATTATCCACCGTTGGTAGATGTAAGAAGTGGTCCATAACTATAATGCCACATGGTTATTCAACTTAACGTTTATTACATATGTTTTCGATTGTCATGTCAGCAACAATGAGTCTGCCTAGTACTCACGATGTCGTTTTCTTTTTGTTCCTGAAGTAATACAGGAGAGAGCGTCAGAATAGAGCTCTTTCAAGGGAGTGAGTGTTAGTTCTCTTTCGCCTCTGTCCCCTATTGGCCCACCAAGACTCATCTTGAGATATTCCCTTTTTTCTAACAACATGCGGCGGACTACTGGCATCATCTGCGTCACGCTTACTCATTGTATATTGTTTGTCCCAATCCAGTGCAGAGGAGGAGAACAATGACAGTAAATAAATATAAACAATGTAAAAGAAATGGTATGAAGCTCCTATGGCGGTTCAAATTTTTCATTTTCCTCCTTCGTAGAAATACCTCATGTAAAGGAGCAGATCGTAGCTCTTCTCCTAGTCGCAGGCAAAATGGGCGTCAAGCGACGGGTGGCAGCCGCATCGGCGTCCGTATTCATCGTCCTATTGATATTACCGCTCTACATTGGGGTTTGGAATCTACTATTGACCTGTCTATCAATAAACGACAGCTATATTGAACGATCCACTCTAAGTTTGGGTAGGGAACAAGAAGATGATGTGGAGGAAAAGTACCTTTCATCGACGGTTCAGAAGGAGCATCGTAATAGTTCGCAGAAACGCCGTTCAAGGCGGAAAAAAGAACGAATACAATTACAAGAACTTCATGCACAGCAATCGCCTGCCTGTAACCCCAACTTTCGATCTTCGTCCGAGACTAAAAAGTTTAAACGGCTCTTCTTTTATCATGCACGTAAGGCCGGGGGAACTTCACTGTCTTACTACTTCGAAAAGGTGGCATTTCATCACGGATTAATCTTTAAGCAGGGAGAGGGTGTTGAGGCGGAGGAGCCTGGGACACATAAATTTCCAACATTCTATGTTGCTCACATGCGAGAACCGGTAAGACAATATCTAGTGATGGAATGAGAGTAAACATGATTATTCTCAACAATGCTGTTCTCACCACACCCCTATGTCATGTTTACTGTTCTTGCAGATTGATAGATCGATTAGCCATTTCAAATGTAAGTTGATTTTAATTTGCAACCCTTTATCTGCTTTATCATGCTAGATACCTCATCCTGAATATCTACTGACACAGATGAAGGAAGATGGGGTTGTCACTTGCTTAAGCGTATATACAAACGAGAGGATAGATTTACACCATTGGAGGAGAATGCTAAGAAACTTGAATCATGGAATGCAACAGGCGGTCATCAACCATACAAATGCGATGATGACTCTTACTTTAGGCTTCGTACATGTGCAGTTAATTGCTTCACACAGTGGTTTTCGGGAGCTTGCCCTGATATACCCATCGAAGATCAATCTCTAGCTGCCAAGACGAGATTACTGAAATACAATTTCATCATTATTCTTGACTGGCTACGCGATCCAGAGTACGCTGCTGCAGTAGAAAACTTCTTTAGTGTTCCTGGAGTGACAGAACAACGTTCATCTGGTTGCGAACCATACTCACATTATGCGAACAAAATGATTCCATTGTCCATCAATAATCGTACGCTAAATAGATTGACTGAGCTGAATGAAGTCGATATTAACCTGTATCAGGAGCTTACGAACTGTTCGGTTGGAAATAATGAGAAAAAGTACAATTTTCCATCATTTGATGTTGAGAGATTCGACAATTCAAGTGGGATACAGGTTCATTATTCGGATTATGATGAATGGAAAGAAGAACAAAAGAGACTTAGACGAGAATCTGCAAAAAAGCTAGAAGTAGCAGAGACTGTTGAATGAAAATAATATCAGTAACAAAGAATGCGTATTAGGCTATTGACCTATGTAAATGCCACTGTGAAGAGAATCAGCAAAAGATAAGGTATTGTTGAAATGATATTGATATCAAGAACCGAAGAAGACGTCTCTACTAATCCGCATGATTATGTCAACAGATTCAGACACATGTCAATGTAAAGTAAATTATTCCTCTATAACTGATCAGCCCACAACTAATACGACACTGGAATGTGAAAATCTGACTCATTCATATGCAATTGTTCATATCTTCACCTTCAGCTTACGTACTATTCTACTTCAATCATTTTGGACGTCACCTCCCACGCACAGTCGGTCCATACCTCCGACCCAGACCTCACCTCAGACTACCATACTCGTGCCGGCAAAGCCGCAAGCCGCCAACAGCAGAGTATCATGAAGGAGGAGACGATGAAGGTCGTGATTACTGGAGGTGGTGGGTTTCTCGGCCAGATCCTCGCTCGTGAAATACTCACGACAAACAATAGTCGACTCCGATGTGGTTCCAACAATGACGTGAAGGTCGTTGACCTGATCCTGGCCGACATCGTCGAACCACCTGGATATTTATTTGAACTTGAGACTTACGCAGAAAGTAACAACGGTACGCTTCGGTTTGTCGTGGGAGACGTGACAGATCTTGAGTATTGCAAGTCAATTATTGGCACTCGAACAAACGACGGTTTATCTGTCTTCCATTTAGGAGCAGTCATGAGTGGAGCTCCACCCGATTTGGCAATGAATGTTAATCTTCGTGGGACGATGAATATGCTCGATGCGACACGTGCCTGGCAAGAGGCTCCATCTTCATCGACGGTGTCATCAATGCGTCCAACATTTATGTTCTCTTCGGCAGGAGCAACTATCGGGGCTGGACATCCGGCAGACTGGATCAGTCATGTAGACACAATATCCGATTCGACAAGAGCCACTCCACACACTACCTATGGCACCACCAAGGCCATAGCTGAACTATTATTGGCTGACTACTCACGACGTGGATTCTGTGACGGACGTGGAGTGCGACTTCCCACCGTTGTTGTTCGTGCCGGTGCTCCCAATGCTGCCACAACCAGCTGCTTCTCATCAGTGGTCCGAGAACCGCTCGCTGGAAAAGATGTACAATTGCCAATCGGACCTGATGTATTTCATGCCATTACTGGATACAGAGCCGCGATAGCTGGAATGATTGCTGTGCATAATGCCATGCCAGATGACGTTGATCGACTATTAGGGTTCGATAGAACAGTATTTTTACCCACACGAGCTGTATCACTGAGACAAATGACCGAGGCGATGACACGCTTGGTCATGCTGGAATCTATATCGAGTTTGGGTAAAGTGCTGTATGAAGAAGACGTTGGTTTGAGTACGATTGTTGGATCATTCCCAACCAAAGTTGATTCTGGGAGAGCGTTGGCGATGGGTGCACCACCAACACCTTCTGTGGATGATTTAGTTCGCGAATATTGCGAAGACTTTGCAAGCGCATTAGCTCAGGGTGTTGTGCTTAGAACAAGGGAAGAGGAGAGATCATTCGCCACCATCGAAACCGATCGTGTCGTTGCTCTTATTACTGGTGGTGGCAGTGGTATTGGACGGGCTGTTGCTGTGCGACTTGCGAAAGGTGGATGGGGTGGAGCGGATGGTCGTGGCAATGATAGCAATGGGAAATCACTAAGAATAGGCTTGATTCTGGTAGGTAGGAGGTCCCAAGTATTGACAGAAACAGAAATACTGTGCAAGGAAAGCTCTGGCGTCACTGAAATAGACATCTTGACAATGTCCACAGACGTAACGAGAGAAGATGATATCCTTCGTCTCATGGGCAGCGTTCGTGAGCATTTTGGAAGAGTTGATCTACTGTTTAATAACGCGGGAATAAATATTTTTTCCATCGTAGATGGAAAA
>Ga0247832_1006242_pt1 | contig 13222 bp, 15 predicted proteins | sample LaCruzMarch2015__10_FD_192407 | JGI IMG/M metagenome (GOLD analysis project Ga0247832, IMG submission 192407) | Freshwater microbial communities from meromictic Lake La Cruz, Castile-La Mancha, Spain - LaCruzMarch2015_4m | ecosystem: Environmental > Aquatic > Freshwater > Lake | place: Spain... | reverse complement strand
ATTCACTGAGTTATAAAACTGTTTCGGCAAATAAGGCTACTGTAACCAAAGATTGGGTACTAATAGACGCCGAAAACCTTATTCTGGGCCGATTAAGTTCGCATGTTGCCATGATTATTCGTGGCAAATACAAGCCTTCTTACACACCACACGTTGATTGTGGTGATAATGTAATTATTATTAATGCTGAAAAAGTTGTTCTTTCCGGTAACAAAACCGATGAGAAGGTTTACACGCATTATACCGGTTATCCGGGTGGACAAAGATTTACGTCTCCTCGCGAGTTGCTCAATAAAAAGCCACAGGCAATTATTGAGAAAGCTGTAAAAGGTATGTTGCCAAAAACTAAACTTGGTAACGCCATTTTCAACAACCTATTTGTCTATACCGGCAGCGAGCATCCTCATGCGGCTCAACAACCTAAAAAAATAAATATCAACGATCTTAGATAATGGAAACAATTAACACAAGCGGAAGAAGAAAAACATCTGTTGCTCGCGTATACCTTTCTGCAGGTACAGGTAAGATTACCATTAACAAAAAAGATCTTAACGATTATTTCACTGTTCCTTCTCTTCAAGGAGCTGTGCATCAACCTTTCATGCTAACACAACAAGAAGGTAAATTCGATGTGAAAGCAAATCTTAATGGTGGAGGAATTACTGGTCAGGCACACGCCTTAAGGTTAGCAATTTCAAAAGCATTAGTTGAATTGGACGAAACTGTTAAACCTGTTCTTCGCGCTGCTGGATTAATGACGCGTGACCCTAGAATGGTAGAACGTAAAAAACCAGGTCAGAAAAAAGCCCGTAAACGCTTCCAATTCAGTAAACGTTAATCATTCAAGGAAAGAAAAATTATGTCAAGAATATCAACTGATCAATTATTGGATGCCGGAGTTCACTTCGGTCACCTTAAAAGTAAATGGAATCCAAACATGGCACCGTATATTTTTATGGAGCGAAATGGAATTCATGTTATTGATCTCAATAAAACTGTAGCGAAATTAGAAGAAGCTGCTTCTGCATTGAAACAAATTTCTAAGTCAGGCAAAAAAATTCTTTTTGTAGCTACTAAAAAACAAGCGAAAGAGATTGTTGCTGAAGCTGTTAAGAAAATTAACATGCCATATGTAACGGAACGTTGGCCAGGTGGAATGCTTACAAATTTCGCAACTATCCGCAAGGCAGTTAAGAAAATGATTACCATCGATAAAATGTCAACTGATGGTACTTTCGATACAATTTCTAAAAAAGAAAAATTAACCATTGCTCGTGAACGCGAAAAATTAGAAACTCAATTTGGTTCTATTTCAGATATGAGCAGATTACCAGCTGCGCTTTTTATTGTTGATATCAGCAAAGAACACATTGCTGTAGCTGAAGCAAGAAGACTTAATATTCCTACTTTTGCGATAGTAGATACCAACTCAAATCCAAATTTGGTTGACTATCCAATTCCTGCAAATGACGACGCTGCTAAATCAATTTCTCTTATTATGGACGTTATTGTTGCTGCAATCCAAGAAGGATTAAGCGACCGTAAAGTTGAAAAAGATAAAGGAGAAGAAGAAGGTAAAAAAGAAAAAACTGAAGCTGTTTCAACTGAAGCTGCATCAGCAGAATAATTAACCCCCAAAAAAATATTATCATGTCAACTGTAGCAATTTCTGCTAGTGATGTAAATAAACTACGCCAAATGACTGGTGCAGGAATGATGGATTGTAAAAAAGCCCTTACCGAAGCCGGAGGAGATTTTGAAGCAGCCATAGATTTTTTACGTAAAAAAGGTCAAAAAGTAGCTGGTAACAGAGCTGACCGTGATGCAAACGAAGGTGTTGTTATTGCAAAAGTAAATGCGGATAACACAAGAGCAACATTGGTTGTACTTCATTGCGAAACTGACTTTGTAGCTAAAAACCAAGATTTTATTAATTTCACTACTGCAATTAGCGATATCGCTCTAAATCAAGCTCCTGCTAACGTAGAAGCATTGTTAGACATTTCTTTAGATGGACTTCCTATCAGAGACCGTATTACCGAGCAAGTTGGTAAAATCGGTGAAAAAATGGAATTGCGTTATGAGCAATTAAACGCTCCTTATGTTGTTGCATACAACCACCCAGGTAACAGATTGGCTACAATTGTAGCTTTTAATAAAGCTGGAGTAGCAGGTATAGATGCTGTTGGTAAAGATGTTTCTATGCAAGCTGCAGCGATGGCTCCAGTAGCTGTTGATAAAGACGATGTGGATACACGCACTTTAGAAAGAGAATTAGAAATTGCTCGTGAGCAAATCCGTGCGGAAGGTAAACCAGAAGAAATGGTTGAAAAAATTGCTGCTGGTAAATTGAATAAGTTTTATAAGGACAGTACTCTCTTGAACCAAGAATTTATTAAAGACGGTAAACTTACTGTTAGACAATATATTCAATCTGCTGATAAAGAATTAACCGTTACAAACTTTAAACGTTTTGCTTTAGGAGCTTAATAATTTTTAAAAGAGAGAAGTAATTCTCTCTTTTTTTTTGCCATTTTGTCCCGTTAATTTACACGGGATTTTTTTTGACCTAAAAAACCTTTTATTTATGAAATATAAACGCATACTTTTAAAACTTAGCGGGGAATCTTTAATGGGAGAGAAGAATTTCGGTATTGAACCTGAAAGGATATCTCAATTTGCAAATGAAATAAAAGAAGTTGCTAGTCAAGGTGTAGAAGTAGCAATTGTTATTGGTGGTGGAAATATCTTTAGAGGTATTCAAGCTGTTGAAGGTGGAATGGATCGTGTTCAAGGCGATTACATGGGAATGTTAGCTACAGTAATTAATAGCATGGCCTTGCAGTCTGCGCTAGAAGTAATTGGCGTTCCTACAAGACTTCAGAGTGCCATTAAAATGGAACAAATTTGTGAACCATTTATTAGAAGAAGAGCAATTAGGCACTTAGAAAAAGGTCGAGTTGTTATTTTCGGCGCTGGAACTGGAAATCCATATTTTACAACAGATACAGCAGCTACATTAAGAGCAATTGAAATTGAAGCTGATGTAATTTTAAAAGGAACAAGAGTTGATGGTATATACACAGCAGACCCTGAAAAAGATCCAAACGCCATAAAATACGAAACCATTTCCTTCACCGAAGTCTACGAAAAAGGATTAAATGTGATGGATATGACAGCGTTTACCTTGTGCAACGATAACAAGCTTCCTATCATTGTATTTGATATGAACAAAAAAGGAAACCTCAACAAACTTATTACCGGCGAAAAATTAGGTACGCTGGTTGAGTTTTAACTTTTGAATTATAGCTGAATTCACTTTTCTTTGCAAAAAATTAGATTATGAACGAATTGGTCAAACCCAAAATTGATGAAACTACTGCTTTGATGGATAAAGCGATTGCTCACTTGGAAAACGAACTTGCTAAAATTCGCGCTGGTAAGGCTAGTGCTGGCATGTTGGATGGAATTTTTGTTGACTATTACGGAAATAACACGCCATTAAATCAAGTTGCAAATATCAACACACCAGATGCTAGAACTCTTTCTATTCAACCATTTGAGAAAAAAATGTTAGGTGTCATTGAAAAATCAATTTTTGCATCTAATATTGGACTAACTCCCATGAACGACGGCCAAGTAATTCGTATTGGTATTCCTCCATTAACTGAAGAAAGAAGAAGAGACCTTGCCAAGCAATCTAAAGGCGAAGCAGAAAATGCTAAAGTAAGTATCCGTAACATCAGACGCGATTCTAATGAAGCTATCAGAAAAATGGTAAAAGACGGTTTAGCCGAGGACCTTGCAAAAGATGCAGAAACTAAAATTCAACAAATTACTGATACTTATATCGTTAAAACTGATAAGATTTTAGAAATAAAAGAAAAAGAAATAATGACCGTTTAATCGTTCATTATTTTCATAAAAAACCCCGAATAAATCATGTTTAATCGGGGTTTTTTATTTTATAAGTTTCTATTTATTCAACCGTAACTGATTTTGCCAGATTTCTTGGTTGATCTACATTACATCCTCTCATAATAGCAATATGGTAAGCCAGCAACTGCAATGGAACTACACACATCAATGGCGTTAATTCCTCATCAACTTCCGGTATTTCTATGGTATGATCTGCCAATGAAGAAACATCAACATCTCCTTCGGTTACTATTGCAATAATCTTCCCTCCTCTTGCCTTTACTTCTTGCACATTACTCAAAATCTTTTCATAAGCTCCTTTATTAGGAGCTATTACCACTACTGGCATTTCTTCATCAATCAAAGCAATTGGACCATGTTTCATTTCTGCTGCAGGATAACCTTCCGCATGTATATAAGATATTTCTTTCAATTTTAATGCGCCTTCTAATGCAATAGGAAAGTTATAACTTCTTCCTAGGTACAAGAAATTGTTGGCGTCCTTGTAAATCGAACTGATATACTTTATCTTATCGTCCAACTTTAACATGCGTTCTACCTGATCTGGAATTGAATCTAGACCAATCAATAAACTTCTGTATTTGGCCTCAGAAATTGTACCTTTTTTATGTGCAAATACTAATGCCATTAAGGTTAAAACCGTTACCTGTGCAGTAAACGCCTTTGTAGATGCAACACCTATTTCAGGGCCAGCGTGTGTATATGAACCTGCATGTGTAGCTCTCGGAATAGAAGAACCAACTACATTACAAATTCCAAAAATTGTAGCTCCTTTTGATTTCGCAAGCTCAATTGCAGCAAGCGTATCGGCTGTTTCTCCAGATTGTGAAATAGCAATAACCAAATCGTTTTCGGTAATAATTGGATTTCTATACCTAAACTCAGAAGCATATTCTACTTCAACTGGAATTCTTGCTAAATCTTCAATTAAATATTCACCTACTAATCCAGCATGCCAAGAAGTGCCACAAGCCACAATAATTATCCTTTGTGCATTTAAAATTTTGTTTTGATAGTCAATAATTCCGCCTAAAGTAACCTCACCTAATTCTAGATTCAATCGGCCTCTCATATTATCTCTGATAGAACGCGGCTGTTCATAAATCTCTTTTAACATAAAATGTTCAAAACCACCTTTTTCAATTGTTTCCAATTGCATTTCAAGCGCTTGAATGTAAGGTGTCTTATCCTGGTTTTTGATGGTCTTGATTTTCATCTCTTTACCACGTTCCAATATAACTATCTCTTCATCATCTAAATAAACCACATTTCTTGTATACTCAATGATGGGAGTAGCATCAGAAGCTATAAAATATTCATGATTTTGACCAACACCTACCACTAAAGGACTACCTTTTTTAGCTCCAATCATTAAATCAGCATTGTTCTTAGAAAGTATAACGATAGCATATGCTCCAACTACCTGATTCAAAGCCATCTGCACAGCTTCTACCAAATTGACATTCTCATTTTTACGTATATTTTCTATAAGATAAATCAGTACTTCGGTATCTGTATCACTTTTAAAAACATGACCGCGGTTTATTAACTCCTTTTTTAAAGAAGCATAATTCTCAATAATTCCATTATGAATTATTACAAGCTCCTCATTTTCAGAATAATGAGGATGTGCGTTTTTATCATCAGGAATTCCGTGTGTAGCCCATCTTGTATGTCCTACGCCAATAGTTCCGCTGACATCTTTACCTTCAGTAAATGCTTCCAGATCGGCAACCTTCCCTTTACATTTAAACAAACGTATATCTTTATTTTTTTCAACAAGTGCAATTCCAGCACTATCATATCCACGATATTCTAGTCTATGAAGTCCTTTAATTAAAATTGGGTAAGCTTCTTTTTCACCCATGTAAGCTACAATTCCACACATAATTTTGTTAGTTTGAAGGTAAAATTTGGTAAAGTAATTCTAATCTAATTGGTTTTATTGCATTGCTGCCCCCATTAACTTTCACTCTAAATGAGGAGACTCCTGTACCTTTTGCTTGTAAAAAAAGTCCTCGGTCAACTGCTTTTCCATCTAAAATGGATTGGATATACCTTGTAATATTGAATTCGTATTGTTTCGAAGTTGGCTTGTAAGAACTGCCAGCATAATCCTCACTTACTAGCAAATCAGGAATCAGTGTTAAAGTTCCATCTTCAGCTTTTGTTATAAGGTTCAATTGAGGATTTACAGGATAAATTCCTATAGAAGAAGAATCAACTGGTACAAAAAGTCTTGCTTTATTCACTAAAATATTCCTTCCTGCTTTCCATGCCATCAAATTTGGAAATTGGATTTTTGTTCGCAATCCTCCCATTGTTTGAACAAATGAATAGTCTTGCCCCAAACCAGGATTATTTAATAAATCTTGTACCTGTTGAGAATATTGATGATTAAACTGAGTAAACCTTGCAGCATTCTCATTAACTACGAATGATATTCTAAGGCTATCTTGAGTTAAGTTTTTATAAAACAAATCAATTCTTGCCCCAGCTTGAAGATTCAAATCTAAAATGGCACCTTTCCCCGACTGATTGTTAGGCAATTCTGAAGTTATTTTTAAGCCTTTAAAAAAAGAAAGGAATGCATCTGCACTCAATAATGATCCTGGATTTGCTGCAATTTCGTTTGCAATGTTTAAGTCTAAAGGAATCCTAAGTTGAGGTGCTTCTTTTTTCCCTGTAACTTTTACACTATCAGTTAATAAAGGAAGAACAGGTCCGATTGAACCAATTGGGTTAGAAGATACTGTAACAATTTTATTACTATAATAAATATCACTAAGTACTAAGCTTTCTTCTAATCTGTAAACTTTAAAGGATTGCAATCCGTTCAATTTAGTTACATCTCCATATGCGCTTCTTAATGGCAACACTAACACTAAAGAGTCAGCGACAAAACCTTCTCCAAGCACGATATTACTCACACTAGGTCTAAATTGGGTAACTATACTTGCATTAATAAGCCCAAGATACGGATCTTGGTAAGAACCCAGAAGATTATAAACTAATTCATCAGATTTCACAGAATCTTCTCTTTCCAAAGAAGATTGAACAGCTAAACTATCTGTCCTAAGAAGGTTTATAACATCTCCAGGATCCTGAACTTCTAAACCCAGATCTGGTTGTTTACAACCTTGAAATAAAACTAAAACAATAATAAAGATTAAAGCAGAACTATAATCAACAGTGTGCCTGCCAAAATGGAATTTTCTCAAGAGGTTTTAATAAAACGTTCTTTATTCAGCCATTTCGGCTACCGACTCCCCCAATAATACCTCATCATAAAATGCATCATAAGCGTCAGCATAATCGTCAACATTTGTGCTTAAAATCAAAGGTTTCTTGAGTGATAAGGCATAATCAATCAAAGATTTATCAATACTGTCGCTTCCTACAATAACTCCATCTGCAAATTGAATGGCATGCTTACACAAATTATCGTATGTAGGATTTTTCAAAATCTCAACACTTTCAGCATCTATACCATCTAACATAAGTTTTTCAGGTAATCTGTGGTTTAAAGCTGTTGGGAAAGTATCGTCATAAAGAGAATACACAACTTTGCTTTCTGCAAACAATGGATCATCTTTGTAATTTTTCTTAATTAATACAGGCAATAATGCTGTCATCCAACCTTGACAATGAATTACATCGGGAGACCATCCTAACTTTTTTACAGTCTCAATTACTCCTTTGCAAAAAAACAACATTCTTTCGTCATTATCCAGAAAATACTCATCATTCTTATCTGTTAAAACAGATTTGCGTAAGAAAAATTCTTCATTATCAATAAAATATACCTGCATTCTAGCAGCTTGAATAGAAGCTACTTTAATAATTAATGGCTGATCGTTATCATCAATGATTAAATTCATTCCTGATAATCTGATAACCTCATGCAACTGATTGCGTCTTTCGTTAATGCACCCAAAGCGAGGCATAAAAGTTCTGATCTCACGTCCTTTTTCTTGAATTGCTTGCGGTAATTCACGTGCAATTTTAGCAATATGTGAATCTGGCAAATAAGGTGTTATTTCTTGTGATACAAACAAAATTCTTGTTTTGGACATAAGCAGATATTTTTAGTTAAAAAATGAGTAAATCAACATGCGGAAAACTATAAAGGAACCCAAAATAAAAAACAATAGGCTGTTTGGTGAGCATGCAGTATTATTTGAAAACACAAAATTACGAAAAAAAATCGGAGAATATCAAGGACAATCTATTAGCTTTGCCAACTGTTTTATCCTAAATAGCGGATTTAGCGCGGATTAACTCAAAATTATTCTTGCTAATTTCTGCGATTCATCATGAAAATAATCCGAACTGCTTCAGAAATCCATCAATACTGTTCTAATTTAAAACAATCTGGTTATAAAATTGGGTTTGTTCCTACGATGGGAGCTTTGCATAATGGTCATCTTTCTTTAATAGATTTATCATTAACTCAAAATAATATAACCATTTTAAGCATTTTTGTAAATCCCTCACAGTTTAATGAATCTATAGATTTCAATAATTATCCAAGGCAAGAGTCAGAAGACTTATTAAAAATTGGTGATAGAAATGTAGAGGCTATTTTTATACCTTCTGTGGATGAAATGTATAGTAAAAACGAATCTATGCTTGAATTTGATCTTCAAGGATTAGAAGAAGTTTTAGAAGGGAAATGGAGGCCTGGTCATTTTAAAGGTGTTATAACAGTTGTTCACAAGCTATTTAAATTGATTCAGCCAGACAGGGCTTATTTTGGATTGAAAGATTTTCAGCAGCTGTGTATTATAAAAAAAATGAGCTCAAAGCTGCATCCTAATATTGAATTAATAGGTTGTGATATTATCAGAGAAGAAAATGGTTTAGCCATGAGCTCAAGAAATGCTCTTTTAACAGAATTAGAAAAGCTAGAAGCAGTTGTAATTTCTAAAACACTTTTTAAAATTAGAGATAACTGGAAAAAAACAACTGTGCAAGAAATTCTTAATAGTGCTATTGCAGATTTTAAAAAAAGTAAACTGCAACTAGAATACCTTGAGATTGTTGATACAGATACATTAAAGGTTGTTTCTGATTATACAAATAATAAATCAATTGCTTGTATAGCCGCAAAATGTGGAAAAGTAAGATTGATTGATAATGTTATACTTCTTCCGTAATTGTTAGTCTAACAGATTTAGTGTAGGTTTGCGCCCCATATGCAAATTCAAGTTTTAAAATCTAAAATTCATAGGGTTACCGTAACAGAAGCCAATTTGAACTACATTGGAAGTATTACAATTGATGAGGACCTAATGGATGCGGCAAATCTTATTGAAAATGAAAAAGTTCAAGTATTAAATTTGAATAATGGAGAACGCTTGGAGACTTACGTAATAAATGGGGCTCGTAACTCTGGGGTAATATGTATGAATGGGCCTGCAGCTAGAAAAGTCGCGGTTGGAGATATTTTAATTATTATATCATACGCATTAATAGACAGTATCGAAGCGAAAAGTTTCAAGCCTTGGGTAATATTTCCAAATACAGATACTAACAAATTGTAGTATGAAAAGAGTTTGGGCTTCTGTACGATATTATGTCTTTCTTTTAATCGGAGTTTTGCTTTTGTACTTAGTCTTTAAAGATGTTGACTTTAATAGAATGTGGGCTGAAATAAAAGGAGCCGATTTCAAATGGATAGGAGCTTCTTTCTTGTGTGGTTTGTTCGCTTTAATATCAAGGGCGATGAGGTGGCAAATTATCCTGGCTCCTCTTGGTTATCTGCCTTCATTTATGCATTGCTTTTATGGAGTAAATATTGGATATATTGCTAATGTAGGATTTCCAAGAATGGGGGAAATTATCCGATGTACCATTCTTAACCGTACAGACAATATTCCCGTAAGTAAACTAATTGGTACCATTATATTAGAAAGAGTAATTGATGTTATAATTCTCTTTTCACTTATATTAATTGTTGTTTTTGCAGAATTTGATCATTTCGGAAAATTCTTTCTCGAATTCTTTTCGGTGAAATTTGCTCCTCTCTATCACAAAATAATTTCTATTGGTTGGGTAATTTATCCAATTATTATATTGTTGATTCTTGCCATTTTCTTCTTAATAAAAAAGTTGATTACCAAATTTCAACATACGGCTATAGTACAAAAGGTAAGAACGTTTCTCCTAGAAATTGGTGATGGTTTCGGAACCTTATTTAAAATGCGAAAAAGAGGTCTGTTTGTTTTCCATACAGCTTTTATCTGGACCAATTACTTTGCAATGACTTGGTTATGTTTCTTTGCTTATGCGCCAACAAAAGCATTAAAAATGATTGATGGTTTGTTTATGACCGTTGTTGGCGGGCTAGGAATGAGCGCCCCTGTTCAAGGAGGCTTCGGAGCATACCATTTTTTAGTTGAAAAAGCGCTTATGCTTTTTAACATTTTACCCTCAATTGACCCTTCAACTGGAAAAGAATTTCGACCAGGTTTAGTTTATGCTACTATTGTTCATTCAACCCAACTTGTTCTAATAATTATTGCTGGGACACTCTCATTAATTGCATTTTATTTTATTAAAAAAGGAAATAATGAAACTCAGCAACTTTAACTACTTAGAAAATAAGATTTTCACTGATCTAAATACCTTTTTGAGGCTTTGTCGTTTATGGAAATTAAAAGATGAAAAAATTGTTTTTACAAATGGCTGTTTCGACATTCTGCATAGAGGTCACATCAGTTACCTTGCAGCGGCTGCCGATTTAGGAACTAAACTGATTGTAGGAATAAACAGTGACGCTTCGGTAAAAAAGTTAAAAGGACCTTCTAGACCAATCAATTCTTTTGAAGACAGAGCACTCGCCCTTGCTGCTTTAGGATTCGTAGATGCTGTAGTTGAGTTCAAGGACAACACTCCAGAGAAATTGATAGCATTAACTTCACCAAATATTTTAGTAAAAGGAGGAGATTATAAAATTGATGAAATTGTAGGTGCCGATTGGATTGCTCAAAACGGCGGCGAAACTATTGTTATTCCTTTCGTTCAAGGATATTCAACTACAAATTTTTTGAACGATTTGAAAAAGTAAGGTATTTGACAATTTTTTATTATAAATTTGTATTCATACAAAGTAAAACCAAAATGTTTAAAAAAATTATATTACTCTTTGCTTTTCCTTTATTGATGCTATATTCTGGGTGTTCTTCAAATCAGGAAAGCAAAATTATTGGCGTTTGGGAATTAACTAGAATGGATGCTTTACCAGGCGAATATCCTCTTGAACAATGGGAATTTACTGCTGATAATGACATACTGAAATATGAAGTTACTGAAATTGAAAGAACCCTATTAACTGTTGGAAGATGGGGAATCAACAAAAGAAATCGATTAAGTATTGAAAAATTTGACGTTGGTTTTAATGGTGACTGGACGATAGTAAAATTAGATAACAATGTAATGAGAATAATACTTCCTGTAGTTATTGAAGAAAGAAATGCAGGTCAAGTATTAAAAGAATTCTCAAGAGCTTTTTAAAACTACAAAAAACTTATCTTGAATCCTGCTTTTGCGGGATTTTTTATGAATGGCAAAAACCAAAACTAATTTCTTTTGCCAAAGTTGCGGGCATCAATCGCCCAAATGGCTTGGTAAATGTCCTTCTTGTGAAGCTTGGAATAGCTTTACCGAAGAAATTGTTCAGAAAGAAGTACATTCAAAATCTTGGGTAACAGGAGATAAACAAGCAAAAGCACCTCAGCCTGTAAAGTTAAACGACATTGAACAACATAATGAAGTTAGAATAGATACAGGCGATAACGAACTAAATAGAATTCTTGGCGGAGGTTTGGTACCTGGCTCATTGATATTGCTAGGCGGCGAACCAGGCATTGGAAAATCAACTTTAATGCTCCAAATAGCCGCAAAAACTACAAGACTTAAGGTGCTATATGTTTCTGGCGAAGAAAGTGAGCAGCAAATAAAAATGCGAGCAGAGCGAATCGGGATTGGAAATGAATCTTGTTATGTGCTGGCAGAAACTGGCACACAACGTATATTTCAGCACATTGCCCAGATTAAACCTCAATTGGTGGTAATAGATTCTATTCAAACTTTACAAACTGATACAATTGAATCATCCCCGGGAAGTGTTTCTCAAATAAGAGAGTGCACAGCTGAGCTACTAAGATTTGCTAAAGAAACAGCAACTCCCGTTTTATTAATTGGTCATATTACAAAAGATGGACAAATTGCAGGGCCCAAAGTTTTGGAGCACATGGTAGATGTTGTACTTCAATTTGAAGGAGACCGAAATCATTTATACAGAATTGTTCGCTCTGTTAAAAATCGATTTGGTTCAACTGCTGAAATGGGTATTTATGAAATGGCCGGTGAAGGTTTAAGGGAAGTATTAAATCCATCTCAAGTATTACTTTCTCAATTAGAAGAGCCATTTTCTGGAATTTCAATTTCTGCTACTATGGAAGGCGCTAGGCCTTTATTGATTGAATCACAAGCTTTAGTAAGCACTGCGGTTTATGGAACTCCCCAGCGCTCAGGAACAGGCTTTGATCTCAGAAGATTAAATATGCTTTTAGCAGTAATCGAAAAACGCTGTGGCTTTAAACTGGGGCAAAAAGATGTTTTTTTAAACATTACTGGTGGCATTCGAACAGAAGATCCAGCTGTTGATTTGGCTGTAATTTGTGCAATACTTTCATCAGATTTAGACATGCCTATTCCTATGAAAACATGTTTCAGTGCGGAAGTGGGTTTAAGTGGAGAAATAAGACCTGTTAGCAGAATTGAACAACGTATTGCTGAAGCAGACAGGATGGGCTTTTCTCAAATTCTTGTATCAGAATATAGCACCAAAGAACTTAAAACAGATAAATTCGGAATACGTGTAATACCAGTGAAAAAAATAGAAGAGGCTTTTAGGATTTTATACGGCTAATCTACGAATGCTAATGATGCGAACCTTTGAAGACTCCTGGTGAGCATAAAATTGCAATGCCTTTTTCGTTCATAAGCAACCTTTCCTTATCTGCATTTGCAAAATAAGAATGCTCTGAAGAAGCATGTGCCATAATTGCAATCATATCTATTTCATTGTTTTCAGCGTAGAGCAAAGTCTGCTTTGCAAAGCCAAAAGAAACAACAGTTGAAGGTTCAGAAACCTCTTCTACCTTCACTCCTAATTCCATAAAAAGTTGTTTTGCATTTTGCTTGTTTACGTTAAGGTCGTCACTTGTTTCTTCCATTGGTCTATTGATACAATAAATTAACACAGTTGCATTTG
>Ga0247832_1006240_pt1 | contig 13224 bp, 7 predicted proteins | sample LaCruzMarch2015__10_FD_192407 | JGI IMG/M metagenome (GOLD analysis project Ga0247832, IMG submission 192407) | Freshwater microbial communities from meromictic Lake La Cruz, Castile-La Mancha, Spain - LaCruzMarch2015_4m | ecosystem: Environmental > Aquatic > Freshwater > Lake | place: Spain... | reverse complement strand
CTCAATCATGAGGCCTTCGATACTTTGTCTTCAATGGCGGCAAGTGAATTGGACATGGAAAGCAAGGTTGCGCCTATCACTTTGCGCAAGCTGGTAGACGCAAATGCCTTTGAACTGATCGACCAATATTTGATCAAGCAGCTCTATTCCGCAGTTGTCGCCCGGGAGATCCCAACCGCTGAGGTTCGTCGCATCGTGTGGGCACGCAGACCGACACTCTGGTATGAAGACTACAAGGATCTCTATGAGGCCATTGGCTTTGCCGCTGAGTTCCATGAAGAACTGACGCGCGCCAATCTAGGCGTGACCAGTATGGATGATGGCGTAAGCCGTTATGCCCAAAGCTGGTTTCGGATCGACCAGCACTACCGCAAATTCATCCTGCATATGCGTCGGGCAGCGCAAGCAAGCCTTATGCAGCCCTTATTCGAGCAAGTTGAAAATCACTATGTGAACCATTATTTGACGCGCCTGAATGAGGCTTGGCAGCAACAAGTCGATAAAGCGGAGACCTGGGCTTGTGGCCTTCACCCTTCACAAACCAGCTTCTTTGTTGATGAAGTAGGTGGCTTTCGCCGTAAGGGTCAACGGATCTGCGTCATTATCTCCGACGCTTTCCGCTATGAATGCGCCCATGAACTCGTGGAGAAAATACGCACGATCGATCGCTATGACGCCGAGATCAAGCCAGTCCTCGGTGTTCTCCCAAGCTATACCCAACTGGGTATGGCTGCACTTCTCCCGCACAAAGCGCTCGCGATTGCCGAAAATGATAGCACTTCGGTGCTGGTCGACGGCCAGAACTCTCGTGGGTTAGATCCACGGCTAAAGCTCCTAAATGCCGGGCGTACAGGTGATCGTGGTGACGCAATTGGGGCAGAAGATTTCATGGCCCTCACAAAAGAAGAAGCACGAACTCGCGTAGGCGAATGCGACGTTCTTTATATCTATCACAATCAAATCGATGCCATTGGCGACAAAATCCCAACTGAAGACCGGACTTTTGAGGCCGTTGAAGCTACGCTTGAGGACATCGTGAAGCTGGTGAAGAAGCTGTCTGGCGCGAACGCCAGCAATGTGATCGTCACCGCAGATCATGGCTTCCTCTATCAACACCGACCGATTGAAGAGAGCGATTTCTCATCCTCAGAAATCCATGGCGAGACCGTCCTTTCAATCAATAGACGATTTGTGCTTGGCCATGGGCTACAGAGTGAACATGGATTGGCACATTTCACTCCCGCCCGCCTTGGTCTTGCAGGAGCCGTTGAAGCACTGGTTCCCAAATCAATCAATCGCTTAAGGCGGCAAGGAAGCGGCAGCCGGTTTGTCCATGGCGGCGCGACCCTTCAAGAGGTTGTGGTGCCGGTTGTCACCATCTCGAAGAAGCGCACCAGCGATGTGACGAAAGTCGACGTGACGGTGATTTCTCCAAGCCGTCCAATCACAGCCGGTCAATATGCGTGCACACTCTACCAAGAAACTGCCGTCACTGAGAAAGTCCATCCGCGCACGCTTCGCATCGCACTCTGGTCTCTCACGGGGCAGATGATCTCCGACATGCACATGGTCAGCTTTGAATTGCGAAGTGAGAACGCGCGCGACCGTGAGATACAGATCAGGCTTCTTTTGACGCGGGAAGCCGACCAGTTCAATGGATCAGACGTGGTGCTGAAGCTGGAAGAGCAGATTGAGGGGACGAGCCAGTTCAAAACCTTTAAGGAAGCTCGCTATAAGCTACAGCGTAGTATCGCAACTGACTTTGATTTTTAGGGCATCCCATGACCGCGCTTGACGATAAGATCAACGAACATTTCGCAGGCCTTGTGGTCCGGAAGGATCTCGTCAAGACAGTGAAGGGCAATGCAATCGTGCCCTCATATGTTTTGGAATATCTGCTGGGTCAGTATTGCGCGACCAATGATGAAGCATCAATCCAAACCGGCATTGCCACAGTCCAAGACATTTTGCGCAAGCATTACGTGCACCGGAATGAAGCTGGCCTGATCAAGTCGAACATTCGTGAAAAAGGGCGTTGGAAGGTTATCGACCGGGTGAGCGCGACCCTCAACGACAAAGACAACGTCTATGAGGCTTCCTTTGCCAATTTGGGCCTGTCGAAGATCATCATCGACACAGCAACAATCAAAGCCCACCCAAAACTGTTGGTAAGCGGTGTCTGGTGCATCAGCGATCTGGAGTACCAGCATGATGGTGAAGCCACTGACCTGCCGTGGATCTTATCTTCTCTAAAGCCCATCCAGTTGTCCCGGTTTGATTACGAAGGTTATCTGGCAGCACGCAGGGCCTTCACAACAGAGGAATGGATTGACGTCCTGCTCCAAACAGTGGGCTTCGTGCCTGAACATTTTGGCCGTCGAAGCAAACTCCTCCAGCTGATGCGTCTGATCCCGTTTGTGGAACGCAATTACAATCTAATCGAGCTGGGTCCTAAAGGAACTGGCAAGTCGCACGTCTTCTCCGAGTTTTCACCCCATGGCATCTTGATCTCCGGCGGCGAGGTCAGCGTACCGAAGCTATTTGTGAACAATGCATCAGGCAAAATTGGTCTGGTTGGTTATTGGGATGTCGTGGCGTTCGATGAGTTCGCCGGACGTCAGAAGAAGGTCGATAAGGCCCTCGTCGACATCATGAAGAACTACATGGCGAATAAGACCTTCTCTCGCGGAATCGAGACCTTAGGCGCTGAAGCATCCATGGTTTTCGTTGGCAACACGGCCCACACTGTCCCCTACATGCTGCGCCATAGCGACTTGTTTGAAGAGCTCCCCGAGAAATACTACGACTCAGCCTTCATCGACCGTATTCATGCCTATCTTCCTGGCTGGGAAGTCGAAGTAATCCGCAGTGAGATGTTCTCGGCCGGTTATGGGTTTGTCGTCGATTATCTGGCTGAGATCCTTCGACATCTACGTAGCGAGGATCATTCAAACACCTACAAAGACCACTTTACGGTATCGAGTGATATCTCGACCCGAGATCGGGATGGCGTTCACAAGACCTATTCTGGCCTGATGAAGCTTTTGTTCCCGGGCGGCGGGGCTACTGAAGACGAAATCGCTGAAATGCTGGGTCTGGCACTGGAATCCCGCAAGCGCGTGAAAGACCAACTTGCACGAATTGACAGCACCTACCCCGCCACAGACTTCTCCTATACGCGCAAATCCGGCCAAAAAGTTGTCATCGCGACGCTCGAAGAGCGTGAGTTCCCCGATCTTTACTACGGGCGACAAAAGGATGAGGCGGCCGAACTTCAAGACGCCGAGGCAACCGCGCCAGAGTCGGTGCAAGAGTCACTGCCACTGGCGTCGCCTGTCCCCAAAACTAATGCGACGCCGGGGCACCGGACATTTGACGAAAACCAGAAGGGGATCAGCTTTGAGCGGCTGTTTTGGCCTTATCTGGTTGGGGCCTCGAAGATCGTTCTCACGGATCCCTACATCCGTATGTTCCATCAGCTCCGAAACCTCATGGAATTGATCGAAATGATCGCGATCAAGAAGGCACCAGAGCAAGAGCTGGCATTCCATCTGGTTACAGGTCCTGATGATACTGATCGCGCTCGTCAAGAAGCGCAATTGGCTTCAATCGCTGAAGCGGCGGCCGGTGCGGGCATAACACTGACGTGGGAACTCGATACCAGCGGTGAGCTTCATGCCAGGCACATTGTGACCGACACGGGCTGGCGTATCAGCCTCGACCGCGGTCTTGATATCTTTCAGAAGGTTGATCTCCGCGATGCGTTTTCACTTGCTACACGCCAGCAAGTCTTCCGGCCGGTACGGCGCTTTGAGGTTATCTATGTGAAGACCTGAGGGTCAGTGTCGACTGAGGTATTTGAGGGAGCAAGAGTTGATCATCGCTGAGAATTGCCCCTGGTCATTTTCAATGACAAGCAACAGGCTCTCAAGCTTGTTTCCCAGGCCAGCATTAGACCGCCCAAAGGCAAATTGTATTGAAACGAAGGCTAGGTTTCGCATCGCTTCGACGGAATGCGATAATTTATAGAGGCTCATAATGTACCGCATCGATCTAAGTAAAAATCGCCTTACTCGCCTTGTACAGAAACGGTTTTCTGACTTGCAGCTGCGGGAACGTGACCATCTACAAGAGTGGTTGGCAAATCAGCCAGATGCGCTTGGAGAAGAGTTGCTGATCATCCAGAAGGAATTCGATGGGTTTGACGAAACCCGTGAACGGCTTGATCTGCTCGCGCTCGACAAGGATGGCAATCTGGTCGTGATCGAAAACAAGTTAGATGACAGCGGCCGTGATGTAACTTGGCAAGCCTTAAAATACACTGCTTACGTCTCCGGGCTCCAAAAGGCACACATCGTCGATATTTTTCAGCAATATCTCGACCGCTACTGCGGCGGCGGCCAAGCGATGAAAACACTCTGCGAATTCTTTGAAGTCGAAGACTTGAACGAGATTGTCCTCAATCCTAGCAACGACCAACGCATGATCTTCATCGCGGCGAATTTCCGCAGAGAAGTGACAAGCACTGTGCTCTGGCTTCTCAGCCGCGGCATTCGCGCCCAGTGCTTCAAAGTCACTCCTTATGCTTTTGGCGAAGAGCTTATCTTGGACGTCCAGCAGATAATACCTACTCCAGAAGCTGCCGATTTCATGATCGGTATGTCGTCTAAGGACATTGACGAAAAGGTAACTCAAGACACGCAAAAGAAGCGCCATCAGTTGCGTCTTGCGTTTTGGGAAGCCGCTTTGGCGCAATTGAGGGTCGATGGTATCGAATTTTTTCGTAACGTCAGCGCATCAAGGGATCACTGGGTCAATGCTGGATCGGGCTTGTCTGGTTGCCCCTACACAATGATTTTTTCCAAAGATGAAGCGCGCGTCGAGCTCAATCTCGTCCGGTCTGAGGCAGAGGACAATAAATGGCTTTTTGAGAAGCTTATTGCTCAAAGGGAAATGATTGAGGCTGCCTTCGGTGATCAATTCGATTGGCGAAGGATGGAGACAAAGAAAGCTTGTCGGATTGTCTATTCGCGACCTTTTGATGGGTATAACGAGGAGAATTGGCCAGAAATGATCAATTGGCTTTCCACTCACATTCGCAGGCTTGAAGCGGTTTTTCGTGAGCCACTGGCGTCTCTAAGTCAGCAGCTTCGTAAGAAGACTGGCGAAGGTGTATGAAGTGGCTGGTCGACGATGGTTTGCCCGCTCTATTCGTCTTTGTCTCCCCGCCAGTACAGGATCGGATTACTGGAAAAATCTAACTCACCCTGGACCAAATTCGTGAAGGCACGTCAATGGCTCCTCGCGATCCGAACGACTTACCCAAATCCATCGGTTGGCGGCCTGTAAGCATACGAGATAAGGAATAATCCTATGCAGAGCCAAATCGACATCGAACAAGTCAAGCGTCTTGCGACAAATGCTCGGCCGAGACAGCTGATTCCCCTTTGGCAAAGAATGATCAGAGCTGAAATTGACGCAGACGAGGCGTCAACTCGAATTATGGCTCGCGAAGTTTTAGCCATTATTGAAGATTCTTGGGCCAATGAAACCACGGCATTGTTTAACGCAACAAAGGATTGGAAAGTTCAAGAGTACCAACAGTTTCATGGCTTCGACAACATCGAAGCGTGGAAGATAGAAGGACCTTTAAGAGCCATTGGCTATTCCGTCTCTGATGCAGACAATTTGCCAAAGGAGCTTCGCCATGCACTCCTGCATCGTTTGTTTAACGGTCCGATTCCGCCGATATTTGAAGCACGTTACCTAACAGATTGGGGTCGCCCCAGAAGTCCTATGCGTCTTGAGAGAATCTCTAATGCACTTCGCACTTTCGGCTTACTTCGGGCCAGACTGCTTCCAAATGGCAAGGTTGCCTCGTCCTACAGTAAATGGAAAGCCGACTACGACTACCTTGAGACCCTGTATAAGAGGTACAAGTTTACTTTTGGGTGGAAGTACTTTCCAAGACCAAGGACCTGATTGAACTGATGGGAGATCTCGAACGATCGCTAACTTCCGCAAAGATCCCAGCGCGCTTATTTTTATCGAATGACCGATAATTTGTAGTTTGACGGACAGGGGCAGGGGCAGTGACATAGACTGTGATTGCGAGCATAGTATCGCGGTTAGTTTTGATCAGTGAGCGTAACGTTTCAAAGCGTTAAATGTGTCGGCTGCAGGGGTGATTGATGCTTCGAAGGATTTTGCTTTTGGCCCTAACCCTCAGCGTGGCTGGCGGCTGCGCGACCAACGCGGGGGGCTATCGTTCTGAGAGGGCTACCACCGAACGCCTGAAACAGATGAGCAAGGAAGAAGTGGCACTCAAACTAGGGGCTCCCAGCGCGCGGATTGTCGTGGATGCACTGCGGGAGACATGGACTTATGAAACCGCATTAGTCTCGTTAATTGGGGGGCAGTGTAAGGTAAGCATCACTTTTGAGGGTGATAAAGTAAAAGACGCGATCATCAATTCCTTCGACTATTCTCCAGTTGCTGCACCCATGGGATCTTGCAGACAGATTATTCGCGCGCTCGACTGAAATCGTTACCCTATTTTCGGGCTGCATTTCATATTTCACGCACGCTGCTCAACCGCATGGCGGCCAAGATCGGTCGCTTACCCAGTGCCGACGTACAGCCCTTTGAAGGCTCAGGACGGGTCATGCCGGTCGCTTACCTTTTGATAAAGTTTCTTTCAAAGCAGCGGAACAAATGCGGCTTAAGCCACTTATTGCAAATGCAAGCTAAGTTTACTCTTTCAGAGAATTCAACTTTAACTTTATGTCGGCTCGAAGCACATCAGCAACGTCCAAAAACCCGTCGATCCGTTTCAGTCGCTCCTCAAGGTTCGACCTGAGCCTCTCATTGTCGCTTTCCTGTTCTCCAAGCCGAGAAATAAACTCAATTGTTAGCTCAACATCTGATCCTTTGGCAGCACCTGCCTTAGAGGCAACTTTCACCCATTCGATGTTATGAATAATCGCTATCTCTTGAGCGGCGTCCAAGGCCTGCTTTATGAGGATGCGAGCGGTGTGGTCGAGGCCTTGAGCGACTTGAAGCCATTTCTTTAGCTCCTCCGGAACCGACTGATTCTCCGCTCCTTGCCAAAATTTCTGCTGGTAGAACGGGACGTTCTGGTCCGGATCAAGGCGCTCTAGCGTTGAGATCAAAGGCTCAAGCTCCTTGAATGGCCTTGCACGATCAGGCCAAGATGAGCGATGCTCCCATAACTGCAAAATCGCGTCCGAGCACTTTTCTCTTTCTCGGTCCCGCTGGCCTTCGTCAGACTGTTCTGACTTCGTAATCAAATCTGCAATGTAGCTCGCCATCCATCGACTTAGCACATCGGAATACCTATCGTCCCCCAACTCTCGGATGATCTGGTTGCCTAAATCGACGACCGGGTCTCCTGTAGTCTTGGGAGGGCTCCCGCTAGAAGAGGAAGATTTTTTTGATCGACGCTTTGTCATTTTTGATCTCATCGTTATTGTATTCATACCTGCCGAACGCCAGTTCACGCCTCACGCGGACCTCCACGATCAATCGCATATCGCCTTTAGAGAGCAATTCTCCAACGAGAGCATTGTTAACAATCAAGCGATGTCCTCGATTGAAACGGTCATCCTCATTGTCGAGGCCGTCGCTCCAAACTTCCGAGCTCACGTTCGCATCTGAATTATTTGCAATCCAGAGCTGACCGCCATTCTGCCGCTCAAGCCTCAGCCTTTCCTTGAAGGGCTCAGACACGACATATTCACGACATGGAATTCCAGAAGCCCACGGATCCAAGTTATCTAAGCCGTCATGTCGACCAATTTCTGCTATCCAACCTTTCAGCTTGAACTGAGGGTGATCAATCTCGTGATTGCTTTCAAATTCCGGCAAAACATATTCATTTGGGTCATCTGTATTGTCGAGCGCACGCACCAAAGCATCAGCAGTTTCACTCGAGACAAGTGCGCTATTTACGCTGACGGTTTGCTTACGTTGTCCTGCATATGTTGTCCAATAACCATGGATGACAAGTTGGTTTGCGTCTTCATTTGGAAGTCCAGCAAGAAAAGTAGGATCGGGACGCTTCGGCCAGTCCTCATTTGAAATTTCCGGCAAACTGACGCATTGGTCTGGTGGAAGGTGTCGGCGATCAAACAGCCATTGGCCGTCGGTCAAAGTCAACTCTCGCTCCGCGAGCCATCCGTCGAACGTGGACCAATCGTGTTCGGGATGCTCGTATAGGGACTTGCTGTCTAGTAGCTTGCCTGCGAGCAACATTGTAGCGTGGTAGGAAAGATAGAAGGACAGATTATCCGCCTTACCCATAGTGCCGCGTCCAGACCGCCAATCGTCATGGAAAAAACGTCGCTTTGCTCTTTCGTCAGAATCCCAGAAGCCATTATCATTCAGCCCCCAGTCATCCCGAATGATTTTTTCCGCTTCGGTTTCAATTTCAGCATCAGACATTCGAAACGGGCGAGCCAAAGGGTGCAGGTAGTATTTTGGGAAGTCCAAATCAAAGCTGAATCGCCCGTTTCCGAATTCTCGCGTGTTGACTGCGCGCCGGTCCCTTGAAAAGCTCGGTTTGCGACGGATTTTTGGCTTTTGGGTCTGGTTTATGCTGCGAAGATTGCGGATTTGGTCTTCGTCAAAGTCGCAAAAACCTTGATCATGAATTGACAAAAGCGCCCGAGCTGCAAAGAGGCGGGTGAGCACGTGAAAGTTCGAGCGTTGAGCGTGGCGTTCCAGAAAAAGGCGTTGAGCGGCGACAACCTTTGGGCTCTCAATGGCAGCACGAGCAAACGCAATCAGAAGCCATTGCAACGCGTGAAGATCGTAGAAACGAAGACTCGGGTCGTGAAACGCACTAGAGCTGGTTTCGCTAGCTAGCCCAACCAACTCATCAATCACCTTGCGGTCGTTTAAGTAGCACAAGTTACGAACAACGTGGGCTGCTTGCCATCTTCTTGCGGCTTCAGGGGAAGCCAAGGCAGACCAAAGAAAACCTGCGACGGAAGCTTCTATCGTTTGTGGTGGGCGCAGCGCTTCTGTCCATTCGCCGTCTCCGTCGGACGGATCGTGCAGCTCGCCTAGGAGGTCTAACCCAAATTCTAGCGCTGCGCGAGCATCGGAAGGGCAAAGGAGAAGCGAGAGGAGCCCAGCGAGTTGGAATAAATTCCCTGCTCCTGTCGGCACACTAATTTCGCCAACTGCTGCAACAGCTTCTGCGACCAACTCCTCTCGCTTCATTTCGGCTTTCTGGGCAGCCAAATCGAGCGGAAACAATTGATATGACAGGCTTGCCGATACGGAAAAGCATTCTTCCCTAAACTTCGCTTTCAGCATAGATTGAAGTGACTTGCGCGCTGATAAGAGCTGACGCCAATGATCAGGATAGCAATCGAGCATCGCACGTAGTTGGAAACGGCCGATGTCTCTTAATTCCGAGATTGCGCTTAAGACATCGGCCTCACGTCCAGGAGGCGTTCGCGCAAAAACTTGCTTGAAGAATTCGTGAGTAGCGAAATTCTGTTCTGTGGCTTTGAGACGGTCCATTGCAGTTGAAAGACCTTCGACCGTTTCGACGCTGAGACCCTCAAATATGGAAATCCAAAATGTTGCAACGGGCGGTGGTGGGGGCGTCCAAGTAGAACTCTGTTTGTTGCTGTCGCTAAGTTCTTGCTTGGCTTGTTCTTCTGCTCGCTTAGATGCTGACGCGTCATCTAAACCTTGGTTGCGAAGTACTTTGGCGATCTCCAACCAATTCGCAGAAGAACAAGATTTAAAACGAGCGTAGCGCCAGAAGATGGTGTTGCACTTGGCCGTGGATGGCAGCGGCGCGGATTTCAGCTTTTCGTCTTTCTCCAGCGCGCGCCTTAATACCTTCGGCAACTCCCAATAGGCGTTCATCGGTAGCAGCGCGAGTGCCCGGCCAGGATCGAACTCTCTTTCCTCGCAAAGCGTATTTAGGGCTTCAGGAAGCATTTGATTGAGGCGCGGGAAACGCCGATCAGCCCAGCGGCTGAATATCGCGAAAGCAGATTCGGGCGACAATCGCGCAAGGGTCGTCGCAGTTGCGTCCCAGTTAAAGTGCTTATCTCTGATTACATGACGGTAAGTCAGCTCAGCCCCACGTGCGAAACGATAAGCCGTCTCCGGTGAAACGGTTACCCCACCTTCGGTTGCTGACGTTGCCAAAAGCAGGAAGGCATCCCAGCGATCCAAGTTTTCAGACCCAATTTTCCCTGAGCTTTCAATAGCCTCGTTGAAGAGCTCTTTTGCTTCTGCTTCACTTGCCGGGAGAAGCGCCCTAGAAAGACTAACGAGACTATCCGCAAGTGCCTCAGCGTCCTCTCGAGCTGCAAGGCTTAATTCTCTGGAATGCAGCGCCAACTTAATGGCTCGCTCGGCCTTGCCGTGCAAAGCGAGAGCGCGGACTATGGAGTTTAAGGTAGAAGTTTTGAGTGGCTCTTTCCTCTTAGTCACCCACTCAAGAAATTGTTCGAGTGCAACGTCCTCCGCGCTCATCAGCAGGAGTGTTTCTAGCCAGATCAAAGCAATTTCATCTGCAGTCCCGGATTCGTCTCCAAGATAATGACCTTGAGCTTTACGTGAATTTGCCAAGGCAACTTCTACTTCATCCAGGAGATTGTCACGCTCAATCCGACCGAGTTTTGCTTTGGATTGAAGCGAGTACCATGGCAGAGCCACTCCGATGTTTCTTTCAAAGCCCTCTAGATCGCTGTCACGGGTCTTCTTACGTATCTTTTTCCGAAGCTCATCATCTGCAAGCATACTCACGGTGAGGCACTCGCTTCGAATTGCGCTGCGCAAGGAGTATGCGCGCAAGTAGCTCGCCCGTCGTCCACGCTCAAAGTCGGACCTGCCTACAAGGGCGCGCGGTGGCACTCTCGGAAGATAACGGCTCAAAATTTTCGCCAGGTCCTTGCGCGGATGAGTTCGCCAATAAATTGCAGCGCTGATTACAGCGGTGATTGCGCTGAGTGTTCGGTTCTCCTCGAAGTGGGATTGTGCAGGCATCCTTAAATGTCGGCTAGCGAGGAGATTGACCGTTCGAGCGACAGGGCCTTCAGGCGGGAAACGGCCAACCCCGCTCAATTGCGAAGCAATCGCCAATAGCAGGCCGATGTCGTTGTTGGCCGCGGATGCAATCTGATCGATTTCATCCATGCGTTCGGCATTGATGAGACGAGAGACAATAATGGTGCCAACATGATAGGAGACCTCTCTTGGTTGCCAGCGCCTCAAATGATCAGCAAAGCTTTGGGCACCGTGAAGGTTAAGTTCGGCGAAGAGCATCTCCGCGATATCTTCGTATTTGACTGTCTCGGTTTGATGCTCCTCCTTGGTTCGATTACGATTCCAATGGCCGACCCACTCATAGGTTAATCTCAGTTTTGATCGCGCGTCTCCCGCAAGCTCAGGCTTGGCGGAAAGCAGCGCCGCTTCATATGCATGTTCGCTTCCAGTCCAATTGCCGCCGCGGATCTGTCTGCGAGAAACTTGGTCCACAATTTGGTCAGCCTCGAGAAACCGTGCAGCAAGATCAGTATGACTACTAAGAAGCTGTTGCTGTCTTTCCTCCGCAGCTGCTTCTCCCCCAGCCTTCAGTGTTAGCTTGGCGGCATCCAAATAACGCTTGCTTCGCAATGCGGCTTTTATTGCAAATTGCAATCGCTGAAGTTCGACATCTCTGCGGGTTATCGGATCGCCGATCGGCAACGCTTCCCCCTTAAGGGCAAGTTCCACGAGTTTATCAAACTCCCCTGCTTGCAGGAGCAACGAAGGTAACACTGCAGCAGCGTAAGAACTTCTGTCCGCCAATGGACGCAGCCTATCGGCAAAGGACTTTAGCTTGGGTCCAGATGGCTTAAAGCGCTTTCGGAACCAAGTTTCGGTGGGTTCGTCACGAAACTGAATCGAGTCCTCTCTAACTAGTAACGGGCGTTGCAAGTCGTTTGCGATGCTACGTACGAGATGTACGTCGACATCGGCTGTCGCTGCAACGATTTCTAGAGGGACAAACGGACGAAGGGTCGCAAGCGCTACGCAAACGCTTTCAATTTGATCTTGTTCACGCTGGGATGGTGAGTCCCTAAGTTTCGAAACGGCTTCCTCGAGTAGCATCGCGATCGTATCGTCGACAGTTTTTGGAGATTGGCCAAGCGAACTCAGAACCTTTCCAAGAGTATCTCCAGAGGAAATCGCCGTTGCTTGAACTCGAGGGTTCTGAGATGTCAGGCGATGAAATTCAAACGTATCGACATCCTTCGCTGAGGGAAAATGGAGCCGAAGATTACGCGCTGTTTCTTCGAGTGAAAAGGGAAGCAGGTCGACAATACGGGTATTTGGCTCAGGGCGCAGAAGGTTTATTCGGTGAGGCCGAGCCGTGACCACAACCCTGACGTTCTCAGGCCAGCTTTCTCTTAGCAAGGGGCGTATGAAGCTAGGGCCGTCTCCCGCTTCCTCAGAGGCCATTTCCGAATTGTCTGCAGCATCGAAAATTAGCACCAGCAACTCTGAACCGTTGCAGGAGATCGCCTGGCTCGCCTGCTCCACACGGCTCTTGAAGGCCCGCGCGTATGACAAATCATCAGATTTGTTGGAGGGAATAAGAGGGTCGCATAATCCAGCAGTGGCGAGTTCGTTCGCGACCTGAACCAAACCGACCCGAGCGCCATGCCGATATTTACTTAGACTTCGATAGCCACCATTTCCGAAACAGTCATAAACGACAGCACGACTTCCTGTAGGCAGATGATCCTGCAGTTGGTGAGTCAAGATGGACTTACCAACGCCACCGTCAGCTTGGATTACGATAGCGCCAGACGATCTCTCAATCTCATTAGCGATGCGTTTGGCATCTTCCCTTGGTATAGTCTTCTCAATTTGCTCTATTAGGTTTGGTGCAGGGAACAGCTCTTCCTCGCTGGTTCCTAGGCATTCGAGCACGTCCAATCGTGTGATGCTGAAATTGTCTTTAAATTCGGAAGTGGCTTTACGAGCAACAAGATCTTTCAATTGGATCGGCGCATCTTTGTCCGAATCTGGCAGGTAGCTCTTGAAGTCCTGTTGGAGTTGGCGCCGTTGGCTGAGGTAGCCGTCGCTACGGTCAATAATCTTTAACGACCTCGCAAAAGCCTGAAGATGGGGAGTGAGTGGAGCAAGCTTGGTCCTTAGATAGCGCTCAGATTCTGAAGGAGGCGC
>Ga0247832_1006239_pt1 | contig 13226 bp, 14 predicted proteins | sample LaCruzMarch2015__10_FD_192407 | JGI IMG/M metagenome (GOLD analysis project Ga0247832, IMG submission 192407) | Freshwater microbial communities from meromictic Lake La Cruz, Castile-La Mancha, Spain - LaCruzMarch2015_4m | ecosystem: Environmental > Aquatic > Freshwater > Lake | place: Spain... | reverse complement strand
ACCCCCATTGTTATTCCCTTGATGCCACCCAGGTAGGTAGATAGCAGGCCCCCCAAAAAAATGACGCGAATCCTTCTTTGATAAAAATGCGCCGCCGAAGCCGAACCGGATCGTACGAGTAGGGTCATCGGCTCACCCATCGTTGCTGAAGAGATAAAAAAATCATCATCCCCCCAATCGTCGAGAGAGGAGGAGCAGTATATTATAAAGGAACACAGTAATATATTTATCGTTCGTATATATATCAAGAATGGCAAATGCAACTGATATTTTCATACAAATGTCAGAAAAGAAGAATGCTATAATATCAACCACGACCAATGACAATGACGACGAGAATGGCATAACCACGACGACGGCAAAGTTGAATAACGAATCAATTGTTCATTTTGGTCGCACCGACAGTTATACGGATCATGGTTTGGCAGTATCAGGTAGTAGTAGGAGTAAGTATAATAAACATCAGACGAGGAATTACAACAACGGCACTTCGTGCTCTGCCAATTCAAATGCTGCCAGAAATGCCGCCGGCAAGAATAATTTCAATGGCGGCGGCGGCGGCGGTAATTTACTGCTGGTCCGACCGGACGAAATACCCGTCTACCTCCAGCGCTCGTCGTTCCGGATCGACGACGTGCTGAATTGTTTCCGCGACGTCGAGCCGGCGCGGTTCAACGTCGCGAAGCCGACGTCGTTGGCCGACGACCTGTCGGACGACGCGTGGGCGGCGCTGCAGCTGCGCGTCGATCACGTCGCTCGGAACATATTGGACATACATCGATATTACGCCGGCGCGGCGTGCGTGTCGGTCCTCATAACGATCGTATTCTACGCCATACGTCCGGGATACGACCGACGTTCGATACACGCCGACCGCGACGGGAAGCGATACACCGACGACGACGAAATATACGACGATTACGTCCAGGACGATTTGTGGGAGGCCAATCATTCGTTGGACGACGTCGTCGTCGCCGAGTTGGATTATTTGAATTCGGGTCCCGATTTGGATCGGAGTTTGTGGATATGGCGCTCCGGACTCGTCGCGTCCGTGATGCTATTATTCGGCTACGTGATATTCATCGTCATATTAATGGAACGCAGGAATCGAAAGATCGACGAGGAGATATGCAAGTCCATAGAAGAAATACGTCCGCGATTTAGCGACGAGGGGATAGGCGTGGATTACAGGACCCGGTGTTTTCATCCCGGCGCTATATTGGCAATGAGACAATATGTCAAGCCCACGCGAGTAGTGGTATTTTATTACCTCGATCAAAAACAAATAGATGATGAAAGAGGAACGAGGAGAGGGGATTTTGGTGGCGATGGTGGTGGGGATAGAAGAATTACTACTAAATCTACCAAGAGAACGAGATCGTTCTTCTCGGAAGATTATCAACGACAGTACTTTCCCCCAATACCGAAAAAGTTGACAGTGGAATCTGACAGTGTTAATTCACAATGTTCCTCATTTTCAATTGTGTAAGGTGGTGGGGAAAGGAGATAAACTCTTTGGAGAGTAAGTGAATTTAGGTTAGGTTTAGGAGGAGAGGAGAGTTATTGTTGATAGATAACACTTCTTTAACTCTCATTCATATCAATGCTAATAGGTACTATTCGACGCCTTTGCAAAAGGAAAGGCAGTGTCTTTGATGTATTTAAGTTCAAAGAAACTGTGTACTGTAATCAATAATAATAATTGCATGGGATTAAGTTATTTTGCCTGTTTTTCAATCTTATAATTTTGAAATAACATATTCTACTGAAACAAACAATACTCCCTCTCCCCCACCATCACAAATGATTGTGTACCAAATCAAAGAGTAATTCATTCATTCTCTCTCTCTCCTGTTCCATCACAAATGATTGTGTACCAAATCAAAGAGTAATTCATTCATTCTCTCTCTCTCCTGTTCTCTCTCACTCTTCATCTCACTCTCTCATGTACCAAATCCTGCACTTAATTCCTGTACCTCATCGAATGATATATTCTTATCAGTACCCACGAAGTCATTATCCTCCGTTAGAAATAACATACAGTGACATTCATGTCGTTCTCTCATTGGGACACAGGGACTTTTGTTTTGGTTTTTAATTTGTTTGAGAATATATTATTAAATAATATATGTGAATATATAAAAACGAGAAAGATACACACATTATATATATAATAAAGGAAACGCTCGCTCACTTACCAATTCCAATACCCATCCTGTGCCTCCTTCTCCTTATCTTCGTAAAATCGACACGGACATAATGGCGCACCCAACGCGACCTTGTGCTCGGCCAAACCCTTAATGACGACCGCCGGTATGCTCTTATCGGCACAGTAAAAGGTGCCGGTATTCTCGACGTACTTATTGGAGAATGCCGTCATGGCCTTGAGCGCCTTGTCCATGGCGACGACGCGTTCGTCCGGGGACATGTTCTCATCTTTCGCCTTCAGGCCGACCGTCGGTACGACTCGTCGTCTCGATGATACGGTACTACGACTACTACGACGACGTGTGTGATTATTTTTGCCGATTGCCCCCTTCGTGCGAGGATACGACGATTGTATTGTTGGAGATGTTAATGTCGTGAATGCATGGATCGTCAGTGATGTCAAGAATAATGGACAACAAAATACTATTATCGAAAACATTGCTTAACAATGAGGCGATACACGTCGCTTGCGTATGCGCCGGAGTCGATGGAATGTTATCAGTCTACTAGCACGGTGTCATATGGAGACGACAGCGTCAGCGTCAGCGTCAACGGGGGAAGCTCGACTCTGAGAGCAGTGTCAATAAGAAGCCAAGCGAAGCCCCTATACCTAGTTCGACGAACACGAGTCAGGAGTCAGAACCATGAGCTCCGTCCTCCTCCTCGTACCGCTCGCCATCCTCCTCCTCCTTGCGTCGTCGGCAAGTGCCTTCTTCTCACCTCCATCATCGAGCAAGTCGCCGTGTGATGGTGGCTTTGCTCATCGGCAACAACATCAATCTTCCACTCGCCGTACTACTGATCTATGCGCGAGCAAGGCGAAGCAGGAGGCCGAATCGCGCACGTCGTGGTCCGAAAAACGCGGACACGGTACCGCCACCGCGAATGATGTACAACAATCGAGCGAAGACAAGTCATCGGGAAGGACCGCGCCGCCTAGGTTGATTATTGCGGGTGCGCCGGCCTCGGGGAAGGGGACACAATGCGAATTAATTCAATCGCGATATGGCGTTGTGCATTTGAGCACCGGGGATATGCTGCGTGCGGCAGTGTCCGCCGGGACGGACGTGGGCATGTCCGCCAAGGAATATATGGATTCTGGTAAACTCGTTCCCGATGAGGTAATAATTGGTGTGGTAAGTGGTGTATTAAATTTGTTTTTGTTTGTTTTTAGATACTTCAGACGTTGCATAATATACATGATCTTTCCTCTGTCTCTGAACTCGCGAAACACGTTTTCATGATGTGCAGGTTAAGGAAAGATTAAATAGTCCCGACTGTGCCGAGTCGGGATGGCTCCTTGATGGTTTCCCACGCACGCTCGCACAAGCGAGGGCACTTGCCGACGCCGGCGTTACGGCCGACGCATTCATTTTCCTTAATGTGCCAGACTCGGTCCTCGTAGAACGCGTCGTTGGACGTCGCGTCGATCCGGTTACCGGTAAAATATATCACATGACCTTCAGTCCGCCCGATGATGATGAAATTTTGGCCAGACTGGAGCAACGGAGCGATGATACCGAAGAGAAAGTGAAGGTACGATTAGAACAATTTCATGCCAATGTCGACGCCGTTCGGGGGAGTTATGCCGATATTGCCATGGAAGTTGATGGGACACAAAAACCAGAGGACGTGTCAGCATTGATAATGCAAACTATTGATGCCGTCTTGGTTTAAGCCGAAAAATGAAACTAGATTCATATTGGATTAGGATGATATTATAGTGCCATAATCTACTTAAGTATCTTACTTTCCTCTCTACTTTGGTTTCACCTTGGTAGAGAACCGAAGGTCTCTAAAGAAAATGATGTGGCAGTGGAGGAGAAAAAGTTACTCAGATTTAATTCCTTCATCATAAAAACATATAATCAGATCAGACAAGATGGTAGATAATAGCATACATGTACACTCAACAATTCGAAACTGCGTGATCCACATCATTCGTCACCCACCCGATCATCGACAATTAGATGAACACCTTTATCAAGAGTATGAAATAACTTTTCTGTTGCAATCAATTGTGTTACAACTAGAGATTCACTGTCTTCAATTCCATCGAAAGTTTGTTCGTGAGTGTTTTCCGAATCCGAATCAGATCCAGAACATGATACAATATGTGATTTATTCAAATCGATCTGATTGTTGTCATCGGCAGCAGTAGAGTCAACACAATCTTCAACAGTAACGGACAATATGGTGGTTTCATTTGGTGGTTCCACAATGGTCACAAGAGGAGAGATGGCAGCCGCAAAAGAACCAGTTGTAAGTAGATGGCGACTTGATTGACTTGTATCATTAGAACTGCTAGACGAGCTACTAATCGAGCCAGATCGATCATCGGCATTTCTTGAAAGTGCGGACGACGACGGTGGAACACTTGGTGTAGACATCGACGAATCAAAATCACTCTTTGAGTACGCTTCAAAGCTAGAACTATCTGTCTCATTTAAGTTGCTGTCCACATCGAGGGATGAAATGTGAAGTGATATTTGTGGATCTGCCGCCGTCACAGTTGAAGAAGGCAATACAGCTGCAAACGGTTCGAACTGAGTACATCTAATCGATGGTGACACTACCCACTCTTGAAGCTCGTCACCGTTCTCAGAAGCCTGAAAGTTGCTGTCCACATCGAGCGATGAAATGTGAAGTGATATTTGTGGGTCTACCGCCGTCACAGTTGAAGAAGGCAATACAGCTGCAAACGGTTCGAACTGAGTACCTCTAGTCAATGGTGTCACCACCCACCCTTCAAGCTCGTCACTGTTCTCCGAAGCCTGAGTTGTATCAAGCTTGAGCGACGCAAATTGTTGATTCCTAGTGGGCATAGTTGCAGCAGCAAAAGTACCCAGCACAAGGTTGGGTAAGTCGGCTCTGGTAATAGCTTCAATCGGAAGGAGATTCATTTGACTCGAATAACTATTCATTGAATGTACATCTGTATCCTCTTGCATAGATACATCACGGTGAAGGTGGTGGTATTGTCTATTCCTCTTCTTGAATGAAAACCAATCTTTCACTGACGAGTTCTTCTTGTACCTTGTAAAGGCAGCCTTGGCAGGGCGGAAAACATCAAGCCGTTTGCTTGATACTGGAACGATCGATTCTCCGGCAGACGATTCAGACTCAGACGGTCTGCTGTCTGAAAGCTGCAATGATGGAGAAAATCCAGCTTTCCTCCATGGAACAAATTGGCTCACCGGGTTAGATTCGATCGACATTGTTGCAGACTTCTGCCGAAAGGCTAACGAAGTCAAATCGAGTTGTGATTCTTGTATGGCAGAGTAATACGATTCGGCTGTGACAGATATATATAGAAGATCATATACAAACTCAAGAGTGAAATGAAAGCAACAATTTCCATAGAATCAACACTTGCGTAATCATCACTTACAGAGAGACGATGATCCTGTATCAAATAACCCGACATGGTTGGCACCAGACATGTTAGGCAGAGACTGGCACTCTGATGATTGGATAACTTCGGGACACAGAACATTGAAAAACACTTTTCGTTGGGACAATAATGCTGCTGTGTCTGTAACCGGTAGATCAGGATGACGAAAGCCAGACATGTTCGATACCGCCAACCAATCACCAAATGATACACCGTCGCAATCCACACGCCCCACAATCGTTTGTTGCTTACGATGACCTAGCGGCACGGTATTATGGGATGTCTCAGATCGAGAAGACTCTGAACCTCCAATCGGCGGACGACTTTTAGTCACACGTACATGCCCATCACGCCACATAGACTTTCTTGTTCGAATAGAATTGACAGTTACTTTCTTCTTGGATGACCGACGCGATGACAATGAGCTCATGTCATCCTTCGATGAAATACCACCTTCTGATGTGGGCGACTCGTTGCGACGTGATATCGTGCCTAATGAGAAGAATGAGCGAGATTTGTTCGACGACGAACCAGTATTGGGGATGAAGGGTCCTGATCCTAGCGAGCTGGATGCACCACCAATCGTGACATTGCCAATAACGACAGCCCCGGCAGTATTTGGGTTGAATTGCGGGATGGGTTTGCCGTCCGAAGCAAACACGGCAACGAATCTGTAATCCCTGAACGATGATGACGATGAACCCGAGGAGTAATTAAAGCCCATGTATGACATTGGAAGAGAAGGCATATGTTTTCCCCAAGGTTCATGATTAGCAGCGTCAAAACGATGAGGCTCTCTAAAGGAGTCCTTGATAGGCATAGCTCCCAAACGACCTGCTGGACGACGAAGTACATACACGATACGTGCAGCCAGGATAAGGAGCAGGACCAAAATAACACACGACATACCAATCCCAATCATGGCTCCGTTGGACATCAGTCCCTCACTCGTAGGAGCTGAGGAAGGAAGCGATGTGATGGTCGGCTGCAAGCTCAATGCAGGCGATGGTACCTTACTTGGCGTTGACGTCGGTGACACGGACGACGTTGGTTCTGTTGAGACATAAGGGATTGTTGACGGAAGCGCAGTGTAACTTGGTTGTGAGCTCTGCTTCGAGGGCACAGTCGACGGTACGAATGAGACATTAGATGAGGGCGTCGAGGTTGTGATGGATGGTCTTCCACTTACTACAGGCTTCTTCGATGGAGCCTTCGTATGTTTCTTCTTGGGTGGAGCAGTCACGGGCTTCTTTGTTCGACTAAGTGATGGACGTTTGGTGAGTGGCTTTTTTGTCGGCTGCCTCACTGGCTGTGGTGAATTCGTTGGCTTCATTGTTGGAGGTGGCTCAGTCATCGACGATGGTGGCGGAGATGGCAGTCGAGTGCGTTTAGAAGTTGGTGGATCCGTCGAGTCAAACATTGGTTGTTCGGTAAGAGGGGATGATGTTGGTGCTGACAGAAACAAAACAAGTTAGTGTCATCCATGACGAATATCCGAACAATTGGAATATACACGTATGTCCTCACCTGCAGACTTGGCAAATCCACTGTCAACCGCATCCCGAAAAGTTGATATGCACACATTCGAGACTAAATCAACAATGCCTGGATCATCGGCACGGAAACCAAACATACCAGTATCCACCCACATCTCATAAAGGCCGGAAATGCATTCGAATCTATCATCCATGGGACAAACCCCGTCGATGAAATCCATTTGTAGTGCAACGGTGAGTTGATCAAACGTTAGTTGGTAATTGGACGGGCACAAATCGTCGAGTTGACATTGATCAAGGAGCATAGTCGTATAGTCAATTTGAGAAATAATCCCGTCATTGGTTATTTGACTCGAAAGGAGGGATGTCTTGCATCCTCTGACAAATATTTCTTGAACAGTCTTGACATCGGTGAATAAATTGAACGATCGACGCTTTTCACCAGCGTTCTCACCAGTTGAATAATTGATATTAGATGTTCTATCATCATCGAGGAGAGAGATAGGACTTTGACTGCTACCATCATCAGTTGAACCAAACAAATTATTGTCTCGTCTCGTACGTGGGCGGAGAGACGACGAGGTTTCTTCGAGGAGTTTCCTTCGCGGATAGAACGCCGACGGGGTTACGCCATTCTGGGCCTTAAATAGTACAATATCGAGCACATCATTGTCCGTTCTTGAACCATCTCTGGATGCTGCAACTTGCTTCCGCCTGCGAGGTCGAAGCGGCGATGCCCTTTCTTCTTCGTAAATATTCTTCGTGCCATGGATACTACGACGTCCTTCACCCAGCTGTATGCTCCTCCTCGAGCCGGTACCAGATACCACCATCATTGCCGTGAATACTATAACAAGGATGAGATGATGGACGAGGTACATCATGCAAATTCGTTTCATGGGTGCCGATAATATCATCATCACTGTCAAATAATTCACGTCGACTCCTCAAACGAATGGCTGCAATATTCATATGAATATCACCTCGCCACCGGAACGGGCGAACAAAACCCGCCCGCATTGGGAAACCCGTCGTCAATCCCGACATGTTTCACGTGGTGATGAATTCAACGTCAATCCCGAATTTGGGTGAGGGTTTGGGATTGAACCCGCCAAAAGCAGGCAGTTGATAAAAAAAATTAGACACATAATCATGAAGACTCATGTCGCGGCGTGCGCGGCCTATGCCTCCCTCCTATCTTCATCGGCCGTTATCTCATCCTCCTTCTCAGCTCCTAACCGCTTCGGAGGTCGCGCCTCTTCATTATTGGTAGTGAGACACGCTCAACAACGTGGTGCAACCCTAGTTCTGCGGGGTGGAGGTTCCAACTCCGACTCATCGTCATCGCCGGTACATGCCAACCCTCGTGGCATCGGTGCTGAGTCGCACATCGAAGCTGGTGTTCCTGATGATAAGTCTTCCCATACCGTTGATCATCCCATATCATCATCTCCGACGATCGTTCACGGAGGAGGTGGTGATAATGCTCATGACACCGTTCTACTTAGTAGCAGCAGCACTACTACTAAGCACTCCTCCTCCTCCTCCTCTTCCCAATCAAGGCTTGGTCCGAAGGCACCTCCACCAGGACCAATCAGACGTCTACTTCCAAATTTTCCATGGCACGTCGTGCCAAACTATCTCACATATGCACGATGTCTGTCCATACCAATTTTCCTACTATTGAGTTATTACCCAACAACCACAACAACAACATCAACCAACAACTTTCCAAATCGTGCACCTATACTAAGTGCCATATTTGCAATAGCAAGTATGACAGATTGGTTGGATGGATACTTGGCACGACGATGGGATATAGCGAGTAACTTCGGTGCATTTTTAGATCCCGTGGCGGATAAGTTAATGGTCTCGACAGCACTAATCGTATTGGCAGGACGGTATGGGGGCATTGTGGCTATACCCGCAAGTATTATCATGGCACGTGAATTGGGTGTGAGCGCTCTACGTGAATGGATGGCACAGAAGGGTTTACGTGATAGTGTGAAGGTGGGGATGCAGGGCAAGGTCAAGGCGGCATTAACAATGGTGAGTCTATCATTGATGCTGTTGGTACCGGAGGGGGTAGGATTGGAAAGTGTGGGCTGGACGAAATACATTGGGTCATTGAGGGTTGGTGGTGGTGGTATTGCTGAAGGCACAGTCATGGATGGGTCAATAGTATACTCTGGATTAGCGTGGATGCTTGGACCCAGCTTACTCATGCTATTCCTGAGCGCAATAATCACAGTCACGAGCGGAAGTGTATACTTCAAAGCTGCTCTTCCTGTGCTTCTCGGGGAGTGAGAGGCTTGCTTCATGGATGATTTTTGGTAATACATATTGATAAAAAAGAGCAAAAAAAAGGCGCCAGTGCAATTGTAGACGTTTGTTAACTTTAACCGACATGTTGTTGCAGGCGACTATAAGTTGCCACTCACTATTGTTCGCCTTTCAGGGAGAAGAAAATCTGGCAAAATAGGAACATATCGGCAAATCTTTGCTATGTAGGTAACTCAAATGCGATGCGTAAATTCTCTGGCTTGACCAATTCTGACTTCACACCCTTCATTTCAAACTGCACCCCCAATCGAATTCCAGTGCCATCTTCTTTCATGTCTCTCACTTCCCCCAGCTCCCCATTCAGGTGCGACGCACTTATCAATCGATGACAAATCACTGCACAGCCTTCTGAAGGTATCACTTGACTGTTTGCAATATGATACATATTCTCGTCGGCTGTATTCCTTGGCTTTATTATAGGGCCTGTAACAACACAGATTTCACCATCATTTTCGTATCGCAAAGCCTGGAATAGTTCGTCATCAGGCAAAACAATGACATACCGCTCCTTGCATATATCTAGCAGCTCAACTGCCTCAATAGTAATTTTGTGGTCTGGTCCATGGACGCGGCGACTAATGGTGGCTAACTTTGTGACGAGTCGCTCAGCTTCAATACAGTGGTTAGCATTCCATAGCCCCTTGGCATAGGTCAATCCTAACTTTATTGTGACTTCTGAATCCATGCCTCTTGTACGTAGAGTAAGCTCGTACATCTTTTTCATGGCTTGTAATGCAGAATTCGTTATTGCATCGCTATCATATGCAGCTTGCTTGTTGGCAGTTTGCAATAAAATTATGGTATCCATCCGACTGACGTCGTCGTTCATGCCGAATAATTTATAGATGGCACGGGCCTTTTTGTAGTGTATGATCTTAGTCTTAAAACCTTCTTCAGATTTGTCACTCACCGACCCCGATTGACTATATGCATATGCCTCATAGTGTCCACAGAGTATTTTGTAAAACTGATACTCAACACTGGCTTTAGGCATGTGAATCCACCTGCTCATGTTGAGGTCTTTCTTCGTTTGTTTAACCATATCTAGCAACTGGTTGATGAGCATAGTTCTGTCTGCATCCGAATTCCCCAACTTAATGATTTTAAAGTGAAGAGCAGCCATTATTTTCATTTTATCCCACTTGCCACTGTTGGGATGACCGTAGGTCGCTTCGGCAAATGATAAACATGCAGATGATAAATCTATCGCCAATTGATTCTGAAAGGGCTGCTTACAATTATTGCATTCATCCCATGGCTCACAAAAGGATGGCAAGTCTACTTCCGCTTGTTTACATTTTTGTTCGGCGTACTTTGTCAAACAGGGCAAGTGGGCAAATCCAGAATTGCCACGGCAGGAGCAATCCCGGACCAATGAATTCCCCTCCTCATCGGCCCCTTCCAGGCAAAAGTAGCACACCGCATCGTCGGCGGGGATTGATGAGAGTGCCATCGTCAAAGATCTCAAGCGATTCAGCGAGCAAAGTGGGGGGACAGACCGTGGGCGGGACAACGATTATTTGTCTGCGGCACTTCAGTCGCCACTGCAGAGATCTTCATACTAATATCGACCGGTCGGGCAAGAGCAGCAGCGGGGCGTTGTCCCAACACAAATAGCAATCAAGCGACTCACCAATGACGAGGAGCTGTAATCCTCTTTGGTGCGTCCTACAGAGAAAACAGCAGCATCAGCGCCGTCTCCTCTCTTTTGAGTCATTCTTCCAAAAGCAACCTGCGCAATCTTCTTCCTCACAGCAGCAGAAGCAGCAGCAGCAGCAGCCGCAACAACAGCCTAACAAGTCGCCGCAATCTCCGCCACAGAAACATGAGCAAAGTAGCAGAGTTGGCACAAATGATAATGGTAGTACAAACGAGGAACAATATAAAAATGTCAACCGCAATCGTATTTCAAACAATAATATTGGCAACAACGACATTAGCAGTTCCTCGACAGTGTATGGAACATCGATCAGAACTAATGCAACAACTCACGATAAGCAACAACAACAGTGGCAGCAACCTGATAGACCATGGCGCTCATCCACAAGAACAACGAATCAACAACCTCCTGCATCATCCTTCAACTTGTACCGTCAACAACAACAGCAGCAGCAGCAGCAGCAGCAACAACAACAACAACAACAACAACACAAACTATCAGATCCAATAATTGACAAACAACGTCCACCTTGGAGTCTGCGCATTGATGATAGTAGTAACAGTAATTTGCAGGACATTTCTCAATTGAGAAATGCGTTCATGAAAAAGAATGTCAATACCACTACTACTTCTACTTATAGACATAATAGAGAGGATAGGGAGGTGGATAATGGACAGCAGAAATGGGGAGGCAGAGGCAGCAACAACAACAGCAACAACAATGATAATGAAGTAGCATCCGGGGTGATTGATCCACTGGCAGTCAATGTTGGTGTAGGTACTAAGTGGAAACCATCATTTTACAAGAAAAATATTCATCCTCCGAGTAGTAGTACACCACCTTTACCATCATCATTACCACCCGCTACAAGTGTGAACCCTCCACAGTCTTATTTTCAAATGAATAAACCAATTCAACATACAATTCAGGGGGGTGGTAGTACTAGCAGTAGCAGCGCTAGCAACAACATCACTCCCATCGTTAACAATAACGAAGGGGTCAAATCAATGGAACAAATTATGAAAGAAAATGCCATGAAGCAACAGCGGAATATGGAACAACGATATAACATTGCTGGTCAACAGGTACCGTACAATTCCGATAAATTTGGTAATGCCAAGAGTATCCCTCCGTCGTCGTTGTCACCATCGTCGCAATTATCATTTGGTTGGCGGAATAATAATCAGCAACAGCATTCGCAGCAACATCATGGACGAGGTGGTGGAGGAGGGTGGCAGCAACAGCAAGGACGGGGCGGAGGACAACAATTTCGACAACCGTACAACAATAATAATCGTCAACGGCAGCAGCAACAACATCAATACAATCAACAACAACAACAACAAACAACACGACAGGAAAAACAACGTAGACAGATACGCAAATATTTACCGCCCGAAGCACCCAAGGAGGTACGATTGCCGCCCAATTCATTAACACTTGTAGATTTGTCATTATTATTACGTGTACGTAAACGCACCATAGTGCGTACATTACGCTCGTTGGGTGGGCCCATAGCATATACCGCCGCCAATCAAGATTCATATTTAATCGATATCGAAATGATGGAATTAATATGTATCGAATTGGGTATCGACCCAACGCATACCGAAGCCAAGAAGGAAAGTGAATTGGTAATATCCGAACGACGTGCACGTCGAGATGCAGTAGCAAATAGTAGTAGTACAGTCGATACTACCGATGAGGATGGTAGAGATGAATTATATGCAACATTACCACCACGTAGTCCAGTCATTAGTGTTATGGGACATGTCGATCATGGTAAGACGACATTAATGGATTCATTACGCCGACGTGCCGTGACTGCAACTACTGGTAGCAGTACTTCAAAGACAAGGGGGTCGGCATCTGCTGATAATCAGAAGAAACAAAAGAAGGTAAAGAATGGTGAGAGTAGTAGTACCAGTTCGTCAACACGTAGTAATGGAGGTGTGGATATTGCCAATGGTGATGTTGCGGGGACTGAGGCTGGTGGGATTACACAGGTCATTACTGCCTTTGAGGTACCTTTACCCATACTCGATGAAAGTAATGGATTGAATGATGATGTTGACAATCAATCATCAATATCATCATCATCGATAACGACTGTTACATTTCTGGA
>Ga0247832_1006238_pt1 | contig 13227 bp, 9 predicted proteins | sample LaCruzMarch2015__10_FD_192407 | JGI IMG/M metagenome (GOLD analysis project Ga0247832, IMG submission 192407) | Freshwater microbial communities from meromictic Lake La Cruz, Castile-La Mancha, Spain - LaCruzMarch2015_4m | ecosystem: Environmental > Aquatic > Freshwater > Lake | place: Spain... | reverse complement strand
GTCAATACCGTTAAGTATTTTTTGTCACTATTTGACAAACACTGTCTCTATTTGGACAAACAAACTGTCCGGGCCTTCGGACGCTGTAAAACGACTCCGGGAGGACTAGAACACCGCCTCACATTGAATCTACGACATTGCCCAAGAAGAAGATTTTCGGAGTGAACAGAAATAATCATTCGAATCTCGCAAAGCTTGCACGGTCATTTCGAGGGTACATATCATGTGATGATTCGATTCGAGACTCGATCTCGATTCATTCCCAACGCATCGTTGCTGTACCTGCTAGTGGGTCCCATATCACGGGTCAACAGAAACGACAGTCAGTGATTCTGTTGTGCATCTGAGCATACCGCATAACGCCATGGACTCGAACTTTTCATTCATCGGTGAATCTTCTCCCATGATGTGTCCGGGTGGGGGTGGAGATGGACATAGTTACAATAATGTGAACCACTTGGATCCGACGGATCCTGCACCGGCGATACATGAACCAAATAAGCATGCCGATAGGATCGTCGTCCATCACGCACCCGCGATACATGATCCGAACAAGTTTGACAATGGCGTTGGCCCGAATAATAGCGACACTTTCATGTCACAACAGAGTGACATTGTGTTTAATACTAACGCCCTCAATAATAATTCGCAACATGGTGGCTCTCCTCGCGGCAAGGTCTTGCGCATCAACTCGCAAGACGAAGTACATGATCCGTCCTCTGTCGCATCGGTTACCTCCGACAGGACACGTCGATCGAGTACAAGGTACAAGGAAGAAGATGGGGACATGGAGGATACGAATCAGCATGGTCAAACCAAGCCCCCAGTCCGTAAAAAGGGGAAAACGGGTTCCTCTGACAATCGATGGTCGAAGAGATTTACATGGCCGGATGCGGTGAGCCCACTTACCTGTTATAATTTGTTCCGATATTATGATCACATACACGCTCACAAATGTTTTGTATCTTTAATACTCATCATACTCTTCACAGCTCCATCGAGACTTTGTATCCGCAATCTTCGATGTAGGACTCAAGCATGCAAGTCCATCCACAATTGTTGAATTCATGACACCCGACTTAGAAATAACAAGTGAACGTGTCAAGAGTCACTTACAAAAGTATCGTATGAACCAGCAAAAGAGTCGGGCGGAATTTATGGAAAGTTATGATGCCTGTCTTGATGAATATCGGAATGGACATTCAGGGCACCATGACAAGATGTTACGTCAAGAACCACCCAAGGCTTGTGGTATGAATGCCGCGTTCTTAACTCACAAGGCCATACTTCACGATAACAATGTCATTGATACCTCCCGTCGCTCTAGGTCATTAACGATGGATGCGTCGAGTAATTTAGACCGTGCGGGGATACTTCCACTACCATTGCTCACTACTGATGAGAAGGATGGACCCATCGGTCAAGGGTTTGGATATCTAGTGGGACTACACCAAGCTCTCTCACAACAGCTCGAAGAAACACGTAAACGACATCAAGATATGTCATCCTTCAATGACCTATCTCGACCACAAGCGCATCTTCAACCAGTTTCAAGACAGCATTTCGGCATGGGAGGCTCACGAGATGCATCCATCACAAGCGACCCTACTGGTCATGAAATTGTCATCCCTAATGGTGGGTCTAGCAGCAATAATTCATACATGATGGAATCACAGATGGGATATGCCGGTATGTACAGTCAACAGCAGCCCACGCCATATCATTATCAACATTATCAAGGTGGCGTTGACGCGCAACATCAGTATGCCAATCATCATCACAGCTCATCTCTGTCATGCAGTTCTCAGTTGAGTAATTCCCAACATTCCATGCCTAGTCCTATGATGCCTAGTCCTGTCACGAGGATGACACCCATGATGACAAATTTGAATGTGTATACTGGTGCCAATAGTGGTAATCCACCAACTATCATGTTGAATGATCGAAGTCAGCAACATCAGAATAACCGGAACATGTATGGTCATGAACCTCCTATTCAACCACGTCAAGATCCACGACGTCGAACACAGGAATCAAATATATATTGATAATTGTTGTATCAAAAGAGACGAAAATCTCTCAGTGTTGAGCCTGTTTAAATTCAACAAGAGAGAGAGAATTGTACAAATATATAATGATGTACACCCACAGAGATCTGTTCAAAATATGTTATACTGGGTATTTATATTGGACGCTTTTATTTGTTTATAGATGGCGGTACGAAAGATTCTATGGATTAATTCGTCGTCCTTTGTTATTGTCATAACAGTTGATTGTAACTGTATATATATAGTATTTTTTGAAAGTTCACGTCTTTTAGTAACATTATACACTTCATTTTTCTATTGCTGCATGGGGAGATATGGTCGTGGAATATGCAATATTCACTAAGTCACCTATAATAGGATAGCACAAGTGTAGATCTTAGGGAAGTAGATCCCTGACTACAAGGACTAAACGCAGTTGATGGGGTCTCGGAATCCTATTTGACTACGTATCATCCAGGTTTAACTAATGGAAAGACACATCTCCCGAGTTTTGGCTGCTGATTATCCATACTCCCTAAGCATCGCCAATCTATATTCATCTTCCGATGCAAGGATAATCCCACTATCCAATCGATTCAATACCTTAATTACCATTGACGAAATGTCTGATCCCCATGATCCCCACCCACATAGGAAGCGTTGAAAGTCAGCCAATGCCAATTCTAATGATTCCTCTAGTGCCTCCAACGTTGGTAGTTCGTGTTGTGGAACTACTGAGTGGATGTTTAACTTCGATAGCAGCTGTTGATGATAATATTGCATATATTGTTTATAACAATTCGTTGTTTGAACTGATGTTGATACACAAAAGTAGTATGCCAAATCGACTGTGGGGGGTGCTTTACCACAATATTGATAGTCATACATTCCAACAGTAATCCCACCACCACCATTATCAGAATTCCTACCACCACCACATTTCTTCTTCCCGTCCTTGTGAATAAAGAGCATATTAGCTTCCTTTGCATCACCATGAATACAGCATTGCATAGTATCACGTTGCAAACGTTCATTAATGGCACTTGCAGCCAATTTTAATCGTCCTTCCCACCCTCGTGTTGACATGTTGGCATGCTCTGTGCGGCGTGTAGTAAGATGCCAATATGAACCAATGGGTTGTATGATACGTTGTTTGATTAGGTTATCATGATCTATACCAGTTGACCATGTTGCTGCATGAAATGTCGCAAGCCATGTAAGTACAGAATAAACAGCATCATCTTTATTGTTACTAAGTGGTGACATACTACCTCCAAGGTAAGACATGCATATTGTAACCCCATCATCATCTTGCTCTATGTGATACGGCATTGGCAGTAATAGGCCACATTCCTTGATTAGCTTCGGAGCTAGATGTTTATAGAAGTTCGCTTCGACAATATAACTTTCGGCCTTGCGTTCGTCTCCTTCATTGCGCTTCTTTCGTGATGGTGGCAATACACGCTTGATGATGAATTGATGTGTTGTTTTTGCTGTACTAGTAACTAGGTAGATGTACCCCATACCTGCCCACAGTCGACAAATGGACTGAAACTGAACATCCGCTTTACCCTCTTCCACTTCTTTTTCTTCGTAGACGCTTCCCAGTATCTTGGGTAAGCATATCTGCGCTAGTCTCGTGGCCTCGGATTTATCCATGACTTCCTTGTGCGATACGCTCTTGTTTGCTTGCTTTGCATGTTGCAGGTGTTTCTCAAATTTCTCGTAAATGTGTGCTTGGCGGGATGACCCATCATCCCCGGGGAGACCGACATCAGTTGCAACGATCTTATCACCCATAATACTAGGTAACACCCAGAAGGAAGTCGACAATGGTTACTCCTAAACTAACCCGATCAATCATCAGCCTAGTCTTATTCGTGCTTGCCAGTAGTCGTAACATTGTGGCATATGCTTTTGCAACATCGGCTTCTTTTGCAATTCATCGTAATCGTCATCATTCACCAATTATTATTTCACCACTGCTTGCTACTACGCCTACTCCCTTCTTTGGCTACGATGGTGGCATTCGAAATACTGATGCGTCATTTCGTTTGTTAAGTTCGTCGACAACTGCAGCGGCCAACGAGGAGGAGACTAAGGCTTATACTAACAATAATAATGATAAAGGACCGTGGTGGACGAGAATACGCATTGGGGATGGTAGTAATCATCGACGGGGTGGGAAGCGTGGAGTAAAAGCAGTACATTCGTTCAAGGCTCACGCTGTCGACTGCAGCTCGACTGCAACGACAGTTGTCGTGACGCCAACACCTCGATGGCGTCTTCCTAACCCTATGAAACAGCTTCCGCGATTGTTCACATCATTCCTATCGAAGGAGAAACAGCACGCGGATCGTTTATTGACATCATCATCACGCCTCGTCCATCATGACAACGACATGACAAGCGAAGGACGGAGGAAGTTATTCCCACTTATGTTGTTACCAGTGATAGGTCTGCGCAGCAAGGACGAGGAAAACAATCATAGAAGTAGTTCCATTGACAACATCATCACTCCTCTGCTCTCTACTGGTATTGCAAAATGTAAATATTCTACTGCTGCTGAGCAGCAATCAAAACTTGCACTTGGCATGGCACTATCCTCAGTATCCACTGCAATGGGAAGATTGTGGTTCCATAGACGTAAGCTCAATCAACATCATCATTCACAAGCGATGCTTCGTCACATTGATCGAAACGATTCATCCTTCACCACCACTGCCAAATTTGCTGGTAGCAAGGCACTATCATCGAGGGGTGGTGGTTCTACTACTACCGCATTCCGTGGTACTGCAACGTCGTATTATGTTGTTGATACACCGCTCTTTCCAATTTACGTCCCAGAAGAAACAACGTTATCGTCGTCTAAATCGTCGTCGACATTGGATATTACCGTTGCAGCAACACCAACAACAAATATCCCAACGGACGATGCATCAGCAACAACAACAAGTCTCATGCAAGCCATGATACGTCCACTATTAACCAAGGAACTTCTAACATCAACACAATTAACAGGAAGAGAATTATATCATCCAACGAGTATGGAAGCATTGGCACAAACTGGACTAGAAATTTGTTCTTGGGATAATACATACATGCAATGGACGGGTGAACGTAAGGCTGATAAATTCATTGAGGATCATCATCCCACTAATGATCAACACGGTTCGAGTATGGTTGATTGGTATGATGCATTAGATTCCTCACAGGAAGTATTAACATGGGTTGGTAAATTCATACCATCGAAATTACAGTATACTCCTCTGTCATCGTCATCAACAGAGAATAATGTCGTCAATTACTATGGTGCTGAATTACCAGTAATAAAAACTATATCAATAATACATCATAGTCCAGCCTACCTCGCCAATCTATTAATGGATTCAACAAAAGTTAAAGCATATAATAAAATGAGTATTGGCCGATCAGATGTACATATCTTTCAAAAGGGTATTGACACCATTAATGGACCATTTGGTGATGGTGAATCGAAGGTAGTACGTAATTTAACCAAACCACCGATTGTGAGTGGGATTGTTGAATTTGTTACCTGTATGCATGCTAGGAAGTTACGAGTGGAGGATATTAAGATTCTATCTGCCTCGAGGAAGAGTGCAGAGGGAGAAATTGTAAATGACGACGCCGGATACATTGTTGTTAGTCGTGCTATTGTTGGTGGAGCTTCTCAATTTGACAACACTGACGTCGTAGTGGGTAATAGTGAAAAACTGGTCAGGAATGAGATATTGTTAGGAGTAAATGTACTACGTGCTATACCTGGTCAACCAAACAAGACAGAACTTACATCTGTAACACATGTATACAGTCCAATGATACCGTTAATGCTTGCCAAGAGTGCAGGTGTGAAGGGAGCTACTGACTTTGTTAGGGATATTCGTGCTCTACAACCATGAAATTAAAAAAGTAGACAAAAGAGTAGAAATCGATAAAAAGAAAAATACCAAGTAGTAGTTACAAAAAATAAGAACCTATTGAGGCACCTCCCTCCCTCTTTGCTGTGTCTTGTCCCCCCTCCCACACATGACATGTTGATTATTTATATATATATTTGTCTAAGTACACCCCAATCGACTAGCATCCATATAATCATACGTGTGCAGCCATGCATTCGCACCAAATTTCAACCCTTTAATCACATCCTGTGCCTCATGATCAGTCACTGGATCCTTATCTAATGGACTATTATCCAATATCGATGGCCAAAGTAACGCCCGACCAACCTTGGGATAAACAGTAATATTCAAGATTGGAAAATGTGTTCCCCCACCCTCCTCAACATCTGATAAGTACAGAAAGAAGGTTAATATACGCGGACCACATCTTCGATCTCGCTGGAATTCAATATAATCATGATGCTGTCTATAAAATTGACCCGTTTCATACTTTAATAATTGTAAATCTTCTGAATTCACAGCTGGGATACCGGTAACTCGTGCTATACGATCATGTATCGACATAACGACCGGATCAGTACGACAATTATTCTTATCGGAACACCATGCATTTTCACTGGTACGTGTATCACTTTTGACGGAATCAAATGTCCCATCGGGCTTGAGATCGCCAACATCTTCGGAACGTTCATAATCACTTTTATATCCGAGGTTGATTAAATGTTTACATTCCTCGGGTGTTAGAAAATTATCAAATGTTATTACCCATGGATTTGTTGTTGTATCATTGTCGTCTTCTTCATCTTCTTCATCATCATCATCATTATTCCTCATTCGGCGTTTCCGTGCCGTGGACCACGTATCTCTTTCTTCGTTACCATCATTACTATCAGGATTTGGTCGTGAATGTACAGTTACTGTATAATTTGTCATTGTTGTTTTGTTATCAGTAGTTCCATCAATTGGATCAATTATTCGTTGTACTGTAGGGACATTATCAAGTTCGTAAAATGGCGTAGTCACAATCCGTTCAAACATGTCATTCAACTCTCCTGGTAATAATGCCGGTCGGACATTTTCGTCTAATTTAGGACATCGGTTATCCATATCAATCAAGTCACACGTTCGACAGGATGGTGCACACTTGGTTTTCATATACGAGGGATTCACCTCGCACTCGCCAATGACTGCCCAGAATGCACATAGGTCTTCATTATTGGTACATTCGGCGAGTAATAAATCAGTTAATGTATGATTCGCATTTGGACCGTATATATCATTTTCCATGTATCGTATAGTTTGTTTTATAATGTTAAATGTATCATCTTTGCGACGACTACCATCAACACGTTGCGGTTGACCGTATTTGGCAATTTGTCGCAATAGCCGAGTTTCCTCGTCGGTAAATTCGAGTGCCGTCGGACAGTCATTACAGGAAACTCGACAGTCACTGAGCATATATTCTGGATTATTGTCACATTCGCCCACGGCTGCCCAATGAGGACACCTGTCATCTTTATCCTTGCAATCTGCCGTTGCTTCTATCGTATCTAATCCGTCTCCTGCGCTTTCGTCATTGCGTGGTGACGAGATCATGCGATCGGCGTCCTTGACATCATCGTCGTAATTGTTGGGGCTGGTACACGAGCCGTCGACCGCGGCGCCGACATCAGCGCCGCACTCTCCCTCCTCCTTCGTGTTGTCGAGTCGTACGACTTGCTCGTCAAGTGCCCTCGCCGCCTCCAAATTAGCGACCACGATGACGAGTAGGAGTAATACATAGAGGGTGAGGATTCGTCTCTTCATTGCGGCGATCATGATAAGGTGGTAGTGAAAGATCATCATCTGAAGAGGGTGTGGGAGACAGACCGTCGAACATTCCCGCACTTCTTTCGAGGGCACTTCTTTCCCTTCTTTCCCCACGATGGCGGATGTTCTAGCAGAGAACGATTGGGAAAATGGCGAGGAGGAGATGGACCGTCGTGACGATGATGATAACGGGAGTAGCGAGGAAGGCGATGGCATGGGAGATTTGGGGGAGGAGGATAGCATCGAGGAGGATTGTATTGATGATGCACTTGTGGAAAAATTCATACGTACGTTTGATATTGGCAACTACGACATTGAATTTGACAACGCTCTTAGTTACGATCGAGGTGTAATCTTACCGGCTCAACCCACACAGGCGTCATATATTAAGCCCGATAACTGGATTGAGAGGAATCGAATTGGACTGGAGAAATTGGAGGGGCGTCTACAATCTTGCATCGAATCGGTGTCGCATGGCACAAGTTTGGAATTGAAGTTGTCACATAATAGTAATGGGGATGAATTGATGGATAATGAAGAATCAATTGTGTGGCATGAGCCAATCTTAGATGAGTATTGGGATCAGCTGGAAAATGAAATTGATCGGAGGAAGCAGCTGGGGATAGTCACAAAAATTACAGGTATTGACATTAGAAATGTAGAAATGAAGAAGGATCGCATCGCTGCGTTAGTTGCAATCTTTAGAAGCGTCAATAATTCAAGTACGGATGTCAGTTTCATCAATGTCAGTTTCATCAACGCCAACCTTTGTGAAGAGGGCATTGTATTGCTTTCGGAGTTAGTGGATGTTAGTTCCAAGTTGATTTGGTTGTTCCTTCACCACAATCGGATTGACAACATGGATTCGGCCCGTTGTCTTTCTAGGTCATTAAAGTTGCACATTTGCATCAATCGGCTTTGGTTGACTCATTGTGACCTTGGGAGTACTCCAGAAATACTCTTGGTCATATTACAGTCTGATGTTGATTATATCAACCTCTACAACAACAATATTGAATCATTGGGGGTGGTCAAAATTGCCGAGTATCTTGAGGGTGATCCACCCATTCGTCGCATTGACCTTGATCACAACCAATTAAATGATGGTGATATCATACACATCTCGCAAGCGCTGAAGAGGAACACAAACCTGAAGACGTTATCACTTTGTTCAAATAATTTCACATGCATTGGTGTGAAGGCACTACTTACTTGTGCCTTTGACAGCTCAAGTTTGAATGCCATATCAGAATCCAATCACACGTTGACAGAAATAAGTTTTTTCCCTGAGGAATCCAATAGGCCTATCCAAAGGTTAGATGGCTTTATTGCTAGATTGCTTGAGTTGGACCGGACACAGAAAATTATACTTGCCTTGCAAGACAAGGATTCACTACTCCAATATCTTGCAAATATTCCAGTGGAATTGATACCAGAAGTGCTGGCGTTCCCTCTTCGGCATGGCTATCAATTTCAACAGGTCGACAATAAATATTCTTACAAATACTTGAATATATTGTATTCTACAATGCGATGGTGGAATATGCCGATGCTATACTCCTATCATAATTGTGTCAAGCCTGATGCAAAGAGGAAAAGAAATAGCTAGCATGTGATGTCTGATAGAAAGGGAATAGAAATAACTTTGTAGCAACTTGTGATAAAAGAATGAAACATGTCTAATAAACAATTACTCAAAATTTGAGCTCGTCCAGCAAGAAATTTTTCGTCCCCTTCTTCGTCGAGATGATGCCGCTGCCACTTGTCGTCTTCGTCTTCACCTTGGTGGCGGTGTCAACTGCTGCGTTTTCCACCGGAGGAGGTGGCAATGCACGATGTATTGGTGTGAATGATTTTTTCATCCTTCGTCGAGGTCTGCGTCCAGCAGCGATTATGAAGATGGCAAAGGTCGATGATAATGGTGGTAGCATTGCTTCTACGAACAACCTCGATAAGATTTTTAACAACCAACCACGAACGCCATTGTCCAAACAATCTGCCACCGCCATAGCACCAGCAGGTGAAGAAGAAGGACGACAGGTAGTAGAATCGTACATTGCATCCCTAAACTCACGTATGGACTCAAGTGAAAGTGTTCGTCAATACTTAATAAACAATGTTGAATATATGGATGCGTCCTCATTTTATACATGCATCAGTGGGACTGAGGCGCTAGTTCGTCATTGCTACTTGCATGCTGGATCCACAAATCTACTGCCATTATCATCATCATCATCTAGGATTATGATTGATAACATTGTCGCCTCTTCTACCGCAGTATGTTTCAAATATCATCTAACAACATTAAATGGGATAGACATTGCAGATACAATTGGGATTGTATTTTGTAATCTTCAACGTGACAATGATAGTGACAACAAATTACGAATATCACGTCTATTTAATGTAGGTGAGCCAGCATCCCCCAAACCGGGCAATTCGGGATTACAATTACTTCGTTTCGTTTCTAAATTTATCAATGCTAATGATTCAACGAACGCACTAATTGATGAGGATGCTACCACTGCCACTACCACAATTTCAACAACAACGACGACAAGCACAGTCGTAGAACAATACTTTGAAGCATGGAATGATCGTAATATGACCCACGCTGCATCATTATTTACTACCAATTGTCAAATGTACGACTTGCAATATGATACACCCTTTAATGGACGCGAATCATTTACTGCACATTTATTAAATGTGAATGAATGCTTACCTAACTCATTTAACTTTGTCGTTGATGATATAGTACAAGTAGAAAATAATGTCGGTGTACGTTGGCATGTCGAGAATGGTAATACACCATTACAATATACACGTGGATGTTCATTCTACATATTAGACAGTACTACCGGATTAATACAATGTGGGTATGAAATACCAGAAAAGGCACCGCCCAAATTAGGTTATGTCCAAACAATACTCTCAAATTTTGTAATGGAACCTATACGTATATTACCAGCAATAGTTTGGGTGGGATATATGTACATATTATTTATATCTGATGGGATATTACCCGGTGCGAATGCCTTAGCATTGGAACAACGTACATGGGAGGAGGTCCGTGATTTATCCATTAACTTTTGGTTAATTTCGCCTGTATTACATTTGCCCTTCAGTCCGATAGTCCATCCAATGTTAGAGGGGGTATTTAACTTGCTATTGGCATGGGCGGCAATGTTTGCTGGTTTCTTATCCGATGAACGTAGTAATAAACCAAATTTACTTCCTTTGGGTCCCATGCTACTGGGTATGCAATTCCTAACGTCAGGATTTTTACTTCCTTATTTGTTTACACGAACTTCAGAGAGGAGTAATGACGATGGAGAAGGAGGAGCTACAACAGCATCATCATTGGGGGTCTATCCGGAAGACATTACTGGAGCATTACAAAGAAAGGTTGCGGAATCGAAACTATTGGGTGTAGTTCTTGGTGGTGTCGGTACATCATCAATAGTATGGGGATTATTTGCACGTCAGTCTGACTTTGGTACTATATCTGAACGATACACCAGCTTCATTGAATTACTAAGTATTGACAGAGTTGGGAGTTCCTTTATTGTTGATCTTGGAATTTTTGCCATATTCCAAAGTTGGTTCATAGATGATGATCTTCGACGTCGAGGTGTAAATATTGACAAGACTACGACGAGTGAATTATCATTACTACGGTATTCAGCCAAGTTTGTTCCTTTCTTTGGTTTAGTAACCTACTTGACATTCCGTCCACCACTTAAAACTCGAGAAATGAAGGATGAATGATTTCATTTTGAGCAAAAAAAACGATGAGCAGCCACGCTTATGATAACTTGTTGTAAATATCAATTGACATTATTGGGTGAAAGTCATTATGTGACGGAAATACTTAGTTTTTTTATCATGCCACTACCTCATCATACCACTCGTAAATTAGCCTCATTGTTGACTGCAAATCATCATCATTATCATCACTCTTCGCTTTCTTCTTCGGTATCTTTATCACGGGTACCTGATCATAATGATCAGCATTTCCACCCACAAAGGTATGGTATGCACCCGTCCGTTCCGCACATATACGAAATGTGTCACGATGTATTGTATCATTGTCGGAGTAGAGTATAAGCATTGGTACAGCTCCTGCTTCAAGTTGTAATGGACGTGATGATGATGCCTGCTGTTGTTGCCGTTGCTGTAGCAGAGAGTGGAGAAAAGCAATTTCTTCATTATTCTTGGGTGGAGGATGCAGTTGTTCAATAATTGAAATCAGTTCCATCAGCGAAGTAGTCCATCTTGACTCTGACGATGATGATGATTCGGTTTTTGCTACCATTGTTGACTCACGTCGTCCATCGTCGGGCAATAGTAATGGATCAATTAATATTAAACCTGCCAACGGCGAACTTTCTAAAAAGTACTGCGCCACTAAACATTGGATTGGACCGCGTGCTATCAGTACTACATGTGCCGATGCAGATGTTGTTCCAGCGCTACTACTATTACTGCTATCATCCGAATCGTTAAAATAATGTTCGTCATTGAATGGGGACGTTTCAGTCCCCAAGCGAGATAGATCGTATGTTAATGTCATTTCAAGATTTTCCAGCGACATCACAGGAGCATTATGTAGTACGTTGTCGTCGCCATCACGGGTGTCATTATTCCTCTTCTTATTCATTCGAGATGACAACAATCGTTGGCGTTGCTGCGGATGTTGTTGAAAGATGTCCACATTGGCATAATGCATACCACAATTTGTAAAATATTGTTTGCATACTTTATCCCACGAGTTAGTGTTGTAAAGAGCTGTACCTTCGGCGAGTACAATAATTTCTGGTCGTTCAATGAATACATCGGCTGAGGGTGGAATGGACGATGTCACGATGGACCGACTAAGGCGACTGTTGTTGGACTGATTATTAGCTAGTATGCGACGATTAAGAGTTGCATAGTAGAGGCGGCGATGGTGGTGAGAATGCAGAAGATGATGCAATGACGCCGCCGCCGTCATTGATTCAGTCGACACTGACGAAAGCGGTATGAAGCTCTCGAAGGGATGTGACTTCTACTTAGGTTAATTCTTTTGGAGGCAGACGTAGCCCTTTATGTTCTGTCACGCTCTCACGTGCATACAAGTGGACTAAGCCCGCCATTTGTTTGTTAGGGTTTCTTGTAATTACCTTAACGGTCAACCCGCTAAATATATTTTCTTCGCCAAAAAACTTTCTGTAAGAAAACAAAGAAAGGGGGAATGGGCCCGTGACGTCACCAGAGGGGGGGTCCGGGGGGGCATCCCCCCCGGCATTCACACGTCGTACCACCATCACCTCCAAAAGCCCGAGCGCACCAGGATTTATTTCTACATAATCCGGTATTAGAGGACAAACATACCCTTTTTCGTGCGCGGGAAGTCGATCTGAGGGACAAATTGTCCCCTTTTTCCCAAATATGCAATATTATTTCTTGTGGCTTTTCCACACAAGCCC
>Ga0247832_1006236_pt1 | contig 13230 bp, 15 predicted proteins | sample LaCruzMarch2015__10_FD_192407 | JGI IMG/M metagenome (GOLD analysis project Ga0247832, IMG submission 192407) | Freshwater microbial communities from meromictic Lake La Cruz, Castile-La Mancha, Spain - LaCruzMarch2015_4m | ecosystem: Environmental > Aquatic > Freshwater > Lake | place: Spain... | reverse complement strand
GGCCGCGAAATCTCCATCGGCGAACTGGCCCGCGAAGCGATGGCGGTCGTGGGAAGGGACGTCCCGATCCACGCCAGTGCCGCGCGACTCCGCCCGACGACGAGCGAAGTATCCCGGCTCTGCGGCGATGCCTCGGCGGCCCGCGCCGGCCTCGGTTGGTCCGCGAAGATACCACTCCGGGATGGACTCGCGGAGGTCGCCGATTTCGTTCGTCGCTATCCGGAGCGCTTTCGCCCCGCGGAGCAGCTGTCATGAACAAGGTCGGTGTGGTCATTCGGGTCCGCAATGGCGCCGCGTATCTCGAGGAATCGATCGCGAGCGTGCTGGCGCAGTCCTTGCCACCGGCGGAGGTCATCGTGGTCGAGGGTGGCTCGACCGATGGATCGGTCGAACTTCTCGGGCGGTTCGCCGGTAAGGTCCGTCTCGTTCCCCAGCGGCGGCGCGGACTCGCGGGGGCGGCGCAGGACGGCGTCGATGCGGCGGCTTGTCCGTTGATCGCCTTTCAAGATGCCGACGATGTCTGGCCGCAGAACCGTCTCGCGGAAATGGTGGGCCATCTCGATGCCCACGCGGAATGGGACGGCGTCATGGGGCGCGTCGAACATTTTCTTTCGCCGGAGCTGACCGAGGAAGAACGGCGCGCCTTCGCCGTGCCGGCGGGCCCCCAGCCGGGTGCAGGGCTGCCCTCACTGGTCGTTCGCCGCTCGGCCTTCGACCGCGCCGGCGAGTTCCTCGACGGCCTCAACTCGGGGGAATATCTCGAGTGGAGCGACCGGGCGGCGCAAAACGGGGTGCGCATCGAAGCGGTGGAGACGCTCTGCCTGCACCGGCGCGTGCATCTGAACAACTTCACCCGGCGGCCGGAGTCGAAGCGCGATTACCTGCGCGCCCTGCACGCGGTGCTCTCGCGACGCCGCCAAGCGGCGGGAGCCAATGCGTCCTGACGATCATCGGGAAACGCCCGGGAGAAGACCGGGACTGTTAGAGCGCCTCGCGGTATGAAGACGACATGCACTGAACTGGGCAGACTGCTCAAGGTAACGACTTTTATCCTGGCCCGCTACCTGGGCCTAACCGGACGCTCCGGGGAATCCTGGCAATTTTTCGCCGATCTTTATTCCCGTTACTGTGCCGACCGAGCCTTGCGCGTTCCGGAGGGGATGGTGCCAATCGAGGGGAGCACGCTGTTTCCTGAGTTGCGGAAAGCTTCCCTTTTTTTCTATGCGCCCTTCGGCCCGCTTTGGTCCGGCCAATTCAACGCGCAATCGCCCTCCTTGGTGTCGCCGCGGGAGCTTTGGATGTTGGGCGGAATGGTGAAGGTGTTGCAGCCGGGATCGATTTTTGAATTCGGGACCTATCACGGATGGACCACGGCCAACCTCGCGATGAATGCGCCGGAGGGCTGCAACATTCACACCATGGATCAGCAACGTCTGCCCCACTTGGATCCTTGGATTGAACGGGTCTTTCGGGAGAGATCGGTCGTGCAATTAACCGCCGACTCCCGTGAATACGATTATGAAACCCATCGTGGAAAAATGGATTTGATTTTCATCGATGGCGATCATTCGAGAGCAGGCGTGGAAAACGACACGATGGCGGCCTTGCGGATGCTTTCCGAGAACGGAACCATCGTGTGGCACGACTACAATCCCGAGCATGAGCACGTGGTGGCGTATTTGAACTCCATGGCAAGCGAGCGGAAATTGTTTTTCATCAAGAACACGAGATTGGTGGTCTATAGCCAAGCGGCGGGAGCCAATGCGTCCTGACGATCACCGGGAAACATCCGGGAGAAGACCGAGATTGTAGAGCGCCTCGCGGTAGTCCGGCCGCAACTGCAGGGCTCGGTGGAGAGCCTCGCGCGCCTCGTCGAGGTCGCCGAGCGAGATAGAGACGGCACCGAGCGCGTTCCATGCCTCGGGATAGCCGGGGTCCAACTCGGTCGCGCGCCGGTAGCTCTGGCGGGCGGACTCTTTGTCCCCCAAGCCGGAAAGGACGAGGCCGAGATTGAGGTAACCGACGGCGGCGGGTTTGAGTTCGACGGCTTCACGCAGCTTGCTCACCGCCTGGCGAAGATCGCCGGCGGCGGCGTAAGCCAGACCGAGATTGAGGCAGATCGCGGCACTCTGCGGATGCGTGCGCGCGGCTTGTTCGTAGAGGCGGATGGCCTCGGCCGGTCGGCCGCCTTGAATGAGGGCGATGCCGAGATTCTGCACCGCCTCGACGGAGGAGGGATTGATGGCCACAGCGCGCGAACCGGCCTCGATGGCCCGGGGAATGTCGCCGGCGCGCAGGTAATCGGTGGCGAGGATGTGCTGCGCGCGGAAATTTTGCGGCACGGTGCGGGCCACGGCGGTCCACAGGCTCAGCTCCGAACGCCAGTCGGCATTGCGCTGCACGGTGCGCACACCACACAGCACCACGACTACGAGCAGCAAGGTGTTCGCGGCGGCGTGCGGGACGCGGGAGCGCAGGCCCGACCAAAGCAGGCCCACCGCCAGACAGAACCACACCGAGGGAAAATAAAGAAGCCGCTCCGCCTTGATCGTGCCGACCGGCAGCAGCAGGTTGCTGACTGGACCGATGGCCACAAGCCCAAGCACGATGGGCAACCAAAGCGGACCGCGGCGCAGAAAAGACACGAGCGCGGTGATGGCGAGCGCCGAGAAGATGCCGATGGAGAGAAGAAAGCCGGGATCGGTGAACCGGCGGACCGCGGGCACGGCGTCGAAGGAATAATCCGCACTGAGGTGCGCCGGCCAAACGAGGAGCAGGAAGTATTCGCCGAGGATTTTGCCGGCGGTCATGAGCCGCACCCCGGCCTCGGCTGCGGCCAGCGGGTTGATGACGAAATCGATCCGGGCCACGTCACGTGTGATCGGCTCGACGTAAAGCGCCGAGCGGAGGAGGAAGTAGCACGCGACCACGGCAAGGAAAGCCGCGTAGATTTTCCAAGGTCCGGCCGGCCATCGCGACGCTCCCTGCGCGCTCCCCCTCGCCGCGTAGAGATCCCCCGCGGCAATGAGCAGGGGAAGCACCAGCGCGTTTTCCTTCGAGAGCAGGCCGGCCAAGAAAAGCAGCAGCGAGGTGGCGAGGAGCACGCGGCGCCACACGGGCACGCGTCCAGCCGCCAGGTAGCACAACCAACTGCCGAGACAAAAGACTGCGGCGAGCAGTTCCGCACGGCCGCTGATCCACGCCACCACCTCGGTATGGATCGGATGCACGGCGAAAAGCAACGCGCCGGCCAGCGCGGCGTTTGGCGCGCGAAAAATCTGCACACCGAGGAGGTAAACCAACACGCTGACCAACCCGTGCAGGAGGACGTTGACCAAATGGTAGAAGCGCGGATCAGTGCCGTGGAAATGGTAGTTGAGGGCGAAGGACAGCGTGGTCAGCGGACGGTAACCGCCGTGCCCGGCGTAATGCCCGCTGCGAAAAATGCCCGGCCATTGGTCGAGGCTTTTGGTGTGGGGATGGTCGAGGATCAAAGGCCGGTCGTCCGAGACGAAGGCGCCGCCGAGCGAGTTGGCGTAAATGAGGCACGCGAGAACGAATACCGCGCCGGAGGAGAGCAGCGTGCGGTGCCGGGACCAGAGAGTATTCACCTGGCGCGCCCTCCCCGGCGGAAGCAGGTCAATCGCGCACCCGCGAGCGCGGCCGCGAGATGAAGCCCGCGAGCTGTCGCCCGCGCGGCATGGACCGCGCGTCGCGCCAGCGATTCGGAGGAACGGGGAAAGAGACAGCTCCCGAGTCCGACCAAACGGATGAGGCGCACCTCGAACCCGCGGCGCGTGCGCAGAATGTGGCGCTGGAAAAATCGCCGGCGCCCCGGGGAGGACGAGGCGGCAAGGACGATCCGGTTCGTCGCGCGCTGCGCCCAATGCGGCGCACCCGGACGAAGGCCGGGATCGACGGCGGTGCCGAACAAGCGGTGCAGGAGAACCAAGGCCGAGGCCACCGCCTCGCGCAACTCGCCCGTGCCGGCGCGCTGCGCGAGAACGCGCCAGTCGACGGGCCGGGAGGAAATCAATTCGTGCAGGTCGGTCAGCCAGATGAGGCGGTTGCCGCTCAACTCATCGAGCACGCGGGAGGCGGGATCGCCTTCCGCCGAAGCGATGGCCTGGTTGAGGTAGCCGTGCTTGTCCAGGTGGGCGGCCAGATAAACGATGCTGTCGTGCAACTCCAGCACGCGGGCCGGAGAGCTGCCGGCCTCGATCATCACGGCACGCGCAAGGAAATCGTCGGCGGGAATTCCATACGCGCCAAAACGGTCCGACAAGCTCCAGTGCAGCTCGACATGGACGGGCGGGCCGCCGTTTTTGACGAAGGGGAGATTGCTATGGAAGCGGCGGGAAATTTTTTCCGAGAGGAGCACCGGATCCAACCCGTAACCGCACCGTCCCATCGCGTCCTTGGCCGCGGCGACATCATGGTCGGAGATCAGCAGGTCGATATCGGCATATGGGCGGAGGGCCGGATCGCGATAAGTCGTCCGGGTAAGGGCCGCGCCCTTGAGGAGAATCACCGGCACCCCGCAAAGCCCGAAGGCGCCGAGCATCCCGTCGATGGCCGCCGAGTGCGTGCGTTGGCGGAAGGCGGAGCGCACGTAGTAGCCGCGCAGCACCGCGCGGCACGGGGCGGGGACGAGAGGAGCGAGGGCATCGCTCGAAAAATGCCGGTAGAGCAGCCCGGCCACTCCATGTCGCCAGGCCTCGCTGGTGAGCCGGTCCCAATCGACCTCGCCGGACAAAAGATGCTGCAAACGCGCGAGGAGGGAGGAGGACAAATCCTGCCGCGCGGCGGCGATGAGGATGCCCTCGACCGGATCGGGTTGCGGCGGGGTGGTGTTCATAGGCGGGGAAGTGCGGCGAGGGCGGCCGTCGGGTTGCGTCGCCGTTGCATGGAAAGGTGGAGTGCCCGGAGGAGCCCGCTGGTGGCCAGACCGGAAGATCGCGACGCATTGCCGCCATGCCGCCGGTAATGCAAAGTGGTGGCCTCGCACAGGGCCATGCGCGCACCCTGCTCGCGCGCCCGCAGAAACCAATCCGCATCCTCCCCGAAGAACAACTCTTCATTGAAACCGCCGATGCGCTCGAACAAATCCCGCCGGTAAACACCGGCACCCATCAACAAGGTATGAAAGGGCTCCCCGGTCGGAAGGAAACTTCCGGCGCCGCCCGGCGCGAGGAGCAGCGTCCGGCCAAGCACGATATCCCAACCGCCAGCACGCGCGGCGGACAAGGTCTCCGCCGGATGCGACGCCGGCCACTCGTCATCCGCATCAAGAAAGGCGAGATAAGGCGCACTGGCCTGCCGCAGACCGGTGTTGCGGGCCGCGGACGGCCCGCCGCGCGCGCGGTGCAGCCAGAGGATCCGCTCGGGGCATCGCTTGCGCAGGCGCGGCGTGTCATCGGTCGAACCGTCATCCACCACGATAATCTCCCAGCAGGACGGGAACGCGCGCAACTTTACGAGCAAAGGCGCGAGAAACGGCGCCGCATTGAAAGCGGGGATGACGATGCTGAGTTCGGGGTCTTTCACGGCAGACGGCCCTGCAGGAAGCGGCGAATGATACCACCCATGTCGGCAAAGTCGCGCGCGAGGAGAAGCTCGAACGCGGGCACCTCGGCGACGAGGCGACCCAAGCTGCGGAAGGTAGCCGCCCCGGCTCCGGGCAGTTGCGAGATGGTGCTCGGAGCCAGCGCTTTGAAGGCCTCGGAGGAAGGAACGGGATGCAGGTTGGTCGTGGTGGCCGCAGGCAGGAAGCGGGGCACGAGGATCGCGCTCAACGGGAGGCACCCGACCGCGAGCCCGGGATAAATTTCGTGCAGATAAAAAATCGTCTTCTCCTCGCCGGCCCGGCGGTCACTGCAGGCTGTGGCAGCCGGCGGAAAATGCCACGCAGAGTCGGCCGTCAACTTTCCCGTGCCATAGAGGCTGAACACGCACGGCGCCCCCTCCCCTCCGGCCGCGCAGTAATCATCGCCCAGATAATTCAGCCCGGCCGCGGCGCAGGAAAACGCGGTGGTCGATTTCCCTGATCCCCCCTTCCCGACCAGCAGCACCGCACCGCGGCCGTCCCCCACCGCCGCGGCATGAAGCAGCAAACATCCGCTGGCTTCGGCCCACCAGTGGAAGATCGTCTTGAACGGTGCACCCCGCTCGGCCTGCGGCAGAGCCTCCGCATGGCGCGTCCAAAAGATGGCCCGCCCGGTCTCCCGGTCAAGCATGCTCAAGCTCGAGCCCGCGTGATCATAGGCGGCGGCAAAACGTTCGTCATTGCCCCCGCGGATTTCGCCGCGCACCCCGAAATCTTCCGGACGCCAAGGCGAATCGGGCAGCACCAGCGAACGATGGTCGCCGGAGCGAATGTCCAATTGCGGCGCCGCGCCGGGCTCCGTCCGGAGATGGGCCAAAGCGCGGCGGACAAATCCGAAGTTTTCCGCGGAACGGATCCGCACACCCCGGCCCATGATCCGGTAAGTCTCGGCGCAAGGCGCGGCCTCCCCGGCGTCCCAAGCCCTCTCGAAAAACGAGCGCGCGCGCCCGGAGTCGGTCACGGCTGCTTGCTCTGCGGCCATCCGGCCTGGTCCAGTTCGTGGATGGGATCGAGCAAAAGCAGTTCACGCATGTCGGTGAATTTTTGCAGACGCGGCAGAACCCATGGCTTCGTGGGCGGAGCATCAGCCGGCGACGCTTCCACACCGGGAACTGTGGTGCACTCCTCCCCGACAATGAGACCCTCCGCGAGGGCTTCGCGCAAAAATGCCTCGACGCTTGCGGCGGCGGCATCGTCGCCCGGGGCGACCGCCGCCAGAATTTCACCGTGGGTGCAACTGGACTCCACGCAGCGCAAAATCCCCGACCCCGCGCCCTCGACGCTGTAGTAGCAACCGGACTCCATGTTCACCGCGACCGTCTCGGTGTCGAAAATCTGGCACACCACATGCGGAGAGTTGATGCGGTAGCGAACCATGGCGCCATAAATAGAGGCGGCCTGCGCCGGTTGACAACACATTTGCGGCCGCCGCGCGCGCGGGCGAATTTGTCCGCGACCCGGACAGTAAAAACTCGGAGCGGCTCCATCCTTGGTCTAGCAAATGGGCATGGGGCCAAACGAACTGCCTTCGGTGAGCGTGATTCTCCCGGTGAGGAACGGCGCGCGCCATCTCTCCGCCTCGATGCAGAGCCTCGCCGCGCAGGATCATCCGGCGCTCGAAATCCTCGTCTATGACCATGGGTCGAGCGACAACAGCGCGGAGATCGCGCGGTCCTTCGCGGGTGTGCAGTGCGTGCCCCATGCGACGGAACTTTCCATTGCCGCCGCGCGCAATGCCGGCATCCGCGCCGCGCGGGGAGAGTTGGTCGCCTTCGCCTCGCACGACGACCTCTGGGAACCGGACAAGCTGCGCAGGCAGGCGCAAGCTTTCCGCGATGATCCGCTCTTGCAGTTGTGCGTGGCCCACGTCCGCTGTTTTCTCGATGACGGACTGAGCGTTCCGCCCGAGGGCTTGCCCGGATCGCGCATCGGTGAGGATTTGCCGGGCTGGTTGACCGAAACGGTGGTGGCACGACGCCATGTCTTCGATTTGGTCGGCTACTTTGACCAGACCTTGCGCCAGGCCGAGGACACCGAGTGGCTGGCCCGCGCGCGAGATTTTCCCGTCCGATGGAAGATGCAACCCGAGACCCTGGTGCTGAGACGGATCCATGCCGGAAACCTCACCTACCGCCGCGATACGAGGCAGCAGGGTGTGCTCGAACTGCTGGAGATCGCACGAAGATCTGTCGCGCGGAAACGCAGTGGAGAAAGTGACACCGGTCACTGACCCAGCTGGCGGGAAAAGTAACCCCAACGTCCTTTTGCTTTTCGACTATGGATCGAGTGGTCGGGCTGGGCCTTTTGCCTAGGAGCCATCTTCACTGCGTTCCGGTTGGACCGGCTGTGTCGAATCCCAGAGAAGGTTCACGGTCGGCCCGGAGGTCCGACCCTACCCCGGAGCCGAAGGACAAAATCCCAAGGCGATGGGCCCTTGGTATTACACCTTCATGCTTGGTGCCTTCGGTGATTTTCGAGCGTGCTTCTGCCGTCTGCCTCCGCCGCGACCGGCCACCCGCGACCCGTTCCCTCCCCACTCTCCCCTTGGCATGCGTCCTGTGCTAGGCTCCGCGCCATGGAAACTACCGGCCGCCATCTCGCCGTGCTCATGCCGGTTTACAATGAGGCGGGGACGGTGGCAGAGGTGCTGCGGCGCGTCTTGGAGCAACCGGCCGTGGCGGAAGTGGTGGTGGTCGATGACGGTTCGACCGATGCGACGCGCGGCGAGGTCGGGCGGATGGCGGCGGAGGATAAGCGCATCCGCCTCCTCGCACACGAGCACAATCGCGGCAAAGGCGCGGCTTTGCGCACCGGGATCGCGGCCCTGACCGCACCGGTCACGGTGGTCCAGGATGCCGACCTCGAATACGATCCGTCCGAATACGGCGACCTGGTTACGCCGATTCTGGCCGGCCGCGCTGATGCGGTCTTCGGTTCGCGTTTCATCGGCGGTCAGGCGCACCGTGTGCTTTATTTCTGGCACATGGCGGGCAACCGGTTTCTCACGCTGCTCTCCAACATGATGACCAACTTGAATCTCACCGACATGGAATGCGGTTACAAAGCCTTCCGTACGGAGAAGCTGCGCGCCATGCGGCTGCGGGAGGATGGCTTCGGGATCGAGCCGGAATTCGCCGCACAGGCCTCGCGTCTTGGGCTGCGCCTTTACGAAGTGGGCGTGTCCTACAGCGGCCGCACCTACGCCGAGGGGAAAAAGATCACGTGGCGCGACGGTTGGCGTGCGCTGTTCGTTATTGCGCGGGGTTGAGTCTGTCGGGGCCGCACGCGCATCTGGAAACCGGCAGCCGCGACTGCGTCCTTACGGCTCAGGCGGGACCATTTATTTGAACCACAGCAGAGGCTTGGCCATGCCGTCGACGATCCGGTGAATGCGCCCGACCTCTCCCGCTTGCAGATCCGCTCGGTCGGGTTTAACGATCACGGTGACCTCGAAGAAGTCCTCGAAAGACACGCCGACCACGTAGCTCTCAATCACGGAACATGCCTCGCGGATATCGCGCAGGCGACCGCCGTTTGCCTTTTTGCTTCAAAAACGCACTCCCCTCGAGGGCCGGGGGGCGGTTTTGCGGATGGAAAAAGCGGCCGCAGCGGGGACACGGCAGGCGGGAGAAGATTGCTCTCACGGAGGCACCAAGGCGCGGAGGAAGAGTTTGGATGGCGGATTATCCAAGCCGGAACGACGCCGTTGGATTCTCCACGTTGTCTCCGCGGCTCGCGAGGACGCTCGCCCTCCAGGAAAAACGCCGGTGGAAGGCGGCCGTCCCCGGCCGCCGCTCGATTGCGCAACGGCATGTTTACGCCCAAGGGCCATCTACGTCAGCCATACCGCAACAACATTACCCCCGCGGCAGGGTTCGCTGGCATCGCACGTCGCTCTTGCTCGCAGGCCGGCAATGTATATGGTAACGTATACACATGAAGACCGCCACCATCGACCGCGTCCGGATTTTCACCAGCGGCAACAGCCAGGCGATCCGCCTGCCGAAAAAGTTCCGCCTCTCCGGCCAGACCGCCAGAATCAAGCGCAAGGGCAACACTCTTCTCATCACGGCGGAAGAGGATGCATGGGAACGCTTCGAGCGCGGCATCGCCGGTTTGTCGGCCATGATGGGCAGCTTCCAGCGCAAGCAACCGACCGCACCGGACCGTCGCCATTCGCTCTTTCCATGATTGCGACCCTGCTCGATACCGACACGGTGATCGCGCTGTTACGCGGCAATTCCGCCGTGACCCGCAAAGCCCGCTCCCGCCCCGCGCAATCACTGGGCATCTCCTCGGTCACGCTTTACGAGTTGCGCGTCGGTGTGGAGAAAAGCGCTGATCCGGCGAAGAATCGGCGATTCCTCGACGATGCGCTGGCGCCGTTCGCTTTGCTTGCCTTCGATGATGCCGCGTCGCTCGAAGCAGCCAAAGTCCGGGCGAAACTGGAGAAGAAAGGCAAAGGCATCGGCCCTTACGACACGCTCATCGCCGGGCACTCGCTCTCGGTCGGAGCACGGTTGATTACGGCCAACACCCGGGAATTCGGTCGCGTTCCGGGTCTGAAGCTCGCGAACTGGCTGTCCGAATAGCTGAGTGTGCGCCGGCTTGACGGCGCTTTGTTTGCTTCCTGCCGCGGCAATGATCGAAGGCGGCGTTGGTCGATGCGGAACTCTTGCGCTTGGTCTTCGCCTCTGAATGCCAAAGCTCTTCGCGCCTGAGATTTCCCCGAGTTAGCGCCATTGCGCGATGATCGAGGAGGAGAAAAGCACCGCAGTGAAGATGGCCAGCAGGGCAGCAGCCAAGGCACCGCTAAGGATCCACCGGCGGCGGGGAAACGGATCGACGCTCGAGCAGCGGGGACACCACTTGCGGCGCGCTCGCCCGTAGCCGCAATGCTCACACTTGGACATGGGTAAAAGGGACAAAGGCGAAGGCGGCGACTTCGGCAAAGCTGATCGCATCAAACGCGTGGCGGGTGAAAATGTTCATGCTGCGAGCCTTTCTTCAGCCCCGGCCGGGCGGATTTCCAGAAATTACCCGGAAAATGCGACGAAACGGCCGGAAAGCGCGACGAACTGGTCATGCACCCACTCCGCGGGGCTTTTCGCGGACCGCGAACAGACCATATTATGTCCCATCCTCGGCCATGCACGACGGGCAAACCAAGAAACCTGAAGCATCGGCGCTACGCGCGCCGAGGGCGGCGGGCATGCAGCCTGACCTGCTGGAGAAATTGTCCTTCTGGCCGCTGCAGATCGGCGGCTGGACGCTCTACACGATCTTTCCGCTGGCCGCATACTTTGCGTGGGGCGTCCAGAGCCCGGATTACTTGTGGCTGGCTTTGACCAGGGGAGTCTCGGGCCTCCTGCTCACCTCGGCGCTGCGACCGCTCTGCCAGCGCATTTTCAAGGCGAAGATCCGTTATGCCATCCTCTTGCCGCTGCTGGTGGTGGCCGCACTCGTCCTCGGCGTCCTCGAGTTGGATGCCATGCGGCGCGTCGGAACGTTGCTGGGCATTCCTTCTTCCGGGTTCGCGCAGAGCGAGGTGTATGCGGGCTTTGTCCTGCTGCGGGCCATCGTGCTGCTTCTCTGGCTCCTGCTCTACTTCGGCATCAAGACGGTACGGCAGAACGCCGAGACTGAACGGGAATTCCGGAAAGCGGAGGCCAGGCTGCTGCGCTCACAGATGAACCCGCATTTCCTTTTCAACGCCCTCAACACGATCATGGCCGTGCGCCACGACGCGGAGAAGGTGGAGACAGTCACGCAATCACTCGCCGATTACCTGCGCTTCTCGCTACAGCAGGAGGAAGGCGGCGAGCGCGGGTTGTCGACGCATCCACTCGGCGACGAACTCGCCGCCCTCGAGGATTACCTGAGGGTGGAGAAGGTGCGCTTCGGCGACGACATCGTCTGGCGCATCGATGCCGAGGAAGACGCGCGCCGCGCGCCGGTCCCCTCGGCGCTGGTGCAGCCGCTCCTGGAGAACGCGATCAAATACGGGCAGGAAACCGGCCCGCGGCCGCTTCGCGTGTCGATCAACGCACAGGTCGGGCAGGACAAACTGCAGATCGAAGTGCAAAACTCGGGACACTGGGTCGAGCAAGGCTCGCCGCAGGCCGGCCGCATCGGGCTGGCCAACCTGAAACGGAGACTCGACTTGATCTACGGCCACACCGCCTCGCTCGACGTCCGCCATACCCCTGCCATGGTCAAGGTGTGCATCACTCTTCCGGCCCGACCGCCTCGATGACCACCGCGGCAAAGAGCGGCATGATCCGCGCAGTCGTCGTGGATGACGAACAGCCGGCGCGCCAGCAGATGCGCGAAAGACTCTCCGCCCACCCGCAGGTCGTGATCGTGGGTGAGGCGGACCGCGTGAAGTCCGCCGCCGACTTGATCGGGAAAGCAAAGCCCGACGTGATCTTTCTCGATGTGCAAATGCCGGGCGGCACGGGCTTCGCGCTTCTTCCCTTGCTCGGCGACTTGGACCCGCCGCCCGCCGTGGTGTTTGTCACCGCTTATGACACGTACGCGCTGAAAGCCTTCGAAGCCAATGCGCTCGATTACCTGACCAAGCCGGTGAAAGCGAGCCGGCTTGCCCTCACCATCGATCGTTTGCAGAAGCGGCCGCTGCCCGGCACTGCGGTCGCGCAGGACGAAACGGCACAGGCCCCGGCCGCAGGACCATTGGAACTGCGCGACCTCGTGCTCTTGCGGGAGAAAAACTCCATGCGCATGGTCGAGGCGGGGGAAATCTGCGCGGTCGAAACCGAGGCCGACTACACGCGCATCCATCTCGCCGGCGGACACACGGTGCTCATGCGCAAAAGGATGGCGCAGTGGGAGCAGGAATTGCCCGTGCCCCCTTTCCTGAAAATCAGCCGTCGCCTGCTGCTCAACCTGCCGCGCATCAAGGGCATCGTGGCGCACAACCGCGAGAGCGCCGAAGTCCGGTTCGAAGGCACGGAAATAACAGTGGCGGTGAGCCGCATGGAACTGCGCCGCATCCGGCAGGTTCCGGAGTGAGACCGGAACGAGTCCGTTAAAGGCAATAAGTAGAAGCGGCGAGCCAGCCCTACCGTTGGCGCCGCCGAAGGAGTTGTTCCAACACCAATGCGCAATGACAACCAAGCCGCTTGGCTCAGGCCTTCGCGCACGCTTGCGGCGACAAGCCCGGCGCGGCGTCTATGACAAACGTCTGCCGCGTGACCATGCCCCAGTAAGAATCGTTATACTTGTCCTCCCGGAATTCCGCCGCGGGGAAAGTGCCGATGGTCTTGCGCCAGAACTCCGAGGCATATTCCGCGCCGGCGATTTGTTTGATTTCCCACCGCCCGGGCAAGATCCGCCAGACGGCGTGGGCGAAACACCGGCCCCGTGACTGTTTGCGGAAAGACGGCACGACATAGAATTCACCCACTTCGTAGGCTCCTTCGCCCTTGGTCCGGACCGCAATGAGACCCGCCGGCAGTCCCCCGACCGAAAGGAGGAACCCCCGGACGTCGTCCCCGATCCGGGTGTCGAGTGCGAAGACTCCCCGGGCGTCGGGCTTCTTCCCCGTGATGGCGGAGAACTCCGCCTCGTAGCCCTGGGCGAGTTGGTCATAGACGGCCAGGTTC
>Ga0247832_1006234_pt1 | contig 13231 bp, 15 predicted proteins | sample LaCruzMarch2015__10_FD_192407 | JGI IMG/M metagenome (GOLD analysis project Ga0247832, IMG submission 192407) | Freshwater microbial communities from meromictic Lake La Cruz, Castile-La Mancha, Spain - LaCruzMarch2015_4m | ecosystem: Environmental > Aquatic > Freshwater > Lake | place: Spain... | reverse complement strand
GGGTCGTCTGCCTCTTCTCACCGCGCATGGAAGTGGAGTTCCAACGTTACGGACTTGCGCGGTACCGCATGCTGGTCGGCGCATTGGAGTTCCTGGGGGCGGTCGGGCTACTGGTGGGCTATTTCAACCGCCCCGTGCTGATTGTTGCCGCCGCGGGTCTTGCGCTCACCATGCTGATGGGCATCGCCACGCGCATCCGCGTTGGAGACTCGCTGGTCCAGACCCTTCCGGCGATCGTGTTGCTGATTATGAATGCCTTCGTGCTTGGGGTTGCCATCACGTGACCTGGTCGCTCTCCTCGAGCACTCCCGTAGACAAGACATCGATCCTGCGCGCGATGTAGCCCAACTCAATCAAGCCAAAGCTTCTGGTAGCTGCCCGCGGGGTCATAGACGTCCGCTTGACGGGTGATGTTAAACCGTCGGTTCTCCCGGGGATCGTTGCCTACTCCAGCTAAGTATGCCCAATTTCCCCAATTGGAATAGACGTCGTAATCCACCAAGGCCTCCTCAAAGTATTGAGCCCCAAGGCGCCAATCCAAACCAAGTTCATGCACAAAGTAGCTCGCTACATTCTGTCGTCCGCGGTTACTCATGAATCCGGTCAGAAGCAGCTCGCGCATGTTGGCGTCGATGAACCGATTGCCGGTGTTGCCGCTCACCCATGCTTGGAAATCGGCAGCATTGCGCCCCCATGAGCGGGGCGTCCTGCGACGCGCAATCCCATCAATCGAGAACAGGGCAGTGCCGAATTTCTCCATGACCAAGCGGAAGTAGTCGCGCCACAGCAATTCAAAGATCATCCAATAGGTACTGTCGTTGGCGACGCGCTCGCTTTCGTAGCGGCGCACTTCATGGAACACCTGACGCGGTGAAATGCATCCGTCTGCAAGCCACGCGCTGAACTTGGATGAGTATTCAGGTCCGATCAGACCGTTGCGTGTCTCCTTATAAGTGCGAAGTAAGTCAGACTTCCACACATAGTCATGGAGCCGTGCCTGGCCTGCCGGTTCACCGCCCTGAAATGGCAGGGCGCTTCGAACATCGGCAATCGTTTCAGGGAAGTGCGGCTCAAAGGGCGCTTCGGTATGTGGCAGCGCCTGCACTGCGGTGGGTGTGGGGAAGCAGGTGCGGACAAAGAGTCGGGCTTCCACAATCTTGCGGTACTGCGTAAAGATGTCGGGGAGATCGCGCAGTGCAAACGGAAGATCGTCTGGGTGAATCAACGGGGCGCCGTGAAAGACATTGCATGCAACGTTCGCGCTCTGTAGTTGCTGCGCAAGCTGCTTGTGCTGCATTGCCTCATCATGCGACGCCTCGGCGTTCAGGAACAACGCATTGATCTGATACTTGGCGCAGAGCTGCGGAATGACTTCCGCTGGGTCGCCGGTCATGACTACCAGCGAACTCTTCCAATCACGCCACTGCTGATCAAGCGCCCGCAGTGATTCAAGTCGAAACTTGCAACGAAAGCCAGGAATGGCGGGATTGCCCGGCAGCTCATATCGACTGGGCGCACAGGAATCGATGTACACCGGCAGAATCTGCGCGCCTGCACCAACGGCCCGGTGCAGCGCTTCATGGTCTGCGACTCGGAGGTCGTTTCGGTACCAGAGCAGGACGCGTTGCATTACGCGAACAATCTCAGCTGACCCATGCCGCCATCCAGGTGCAGCACTTGGCCCGTCATCCATGACCCATGCTCGCTCAGGAGCAGTGCGGCGAGTGCCGCCACTTCGGCGGGTTGACCAACGCGGCCGATCGGATGACGCTTGTTGGATGCGTCCAACTTCTCAGGACTGTTGAGCAGTCGATCTGCAAGCGGGGTGTTCGTGAGTGATGGCGCAATGGCGTTCACCCGAATACCCGCGGTTGCAAACTCCGCCGCCAGGGAACGGGTGAGGCCCTCAACGGCGCCCTTGGCAGCAGCGATCGAGGCGTGGAAGGGCATACCGGTTTGCACTGCCACCGTACTAAACAAGACGATTGATGATTGCCCCGGCTTCTTCAGCGCGGGCAATGCGGCCTGAATGAGGTGGACTGCTCCCAGGACATTGATTCGATAGTCGTTTAGAAAGAGATCTTCCTTCATCCGGTGAAACGGCTGAAGTTGAATACTTCCGGGGCAGTAGGCAAGCCCGTGAATCTCCTCAGGTAGCCCTTGGATCACTGGCGCGGGGACGCTGAAATCCGTCTCAATGAATTGAAGATTGGGGTGCGGCTCCAACGCCCGGGCGGCGCGCGCCAAGACATAGACGCGGTGACCCGCGGCAAGCAGCTGTTCAGTGAGGGCCTTTCCGATTCCGGAACTACCACCTGCGATGACATAGTGTTTCATGGAGCGAAGATATTAGGCGTGACTGCGCGGTGAATGCGTGGTATAATCACCGCAGATCATGCGGCGAAAGATCACCTACATCCACGAACGCGCCAGCTGGCCGGAGTTCACTTGGGACGGCGAATCGCTCGCTGGGCTATTGGCGACGGTGCGTCACAAGCAAGGTCGGTTGCTTGGAAGAATGGAGGCGATGGGATTCGACCTGCGCGCCGAAGCGAGCCTCGCCGTCTTGACGAGTGACGTTGTGAAATCCTCTGCCATCGAAGGCGAACACTTGAATTCCGACGAGGTCCGATCCTCGATCGCACGAATGCTTGGACTGCGCATCGCTGCACTGCCGAAAGTTGGACGTGATGTCGAAGGCGTTGTAGACATGATGCTGGATGGCACGCGAAACTTCGGCAAGCCGCTGACCAAGAAGCGTCTGTTCGACTGGCACGCATCGCTCTTTCAGACTGGCAGAAGTGGGATCCGTCGGATCACGGTCGGAGGATGGCGCAAGCAGAAGGCGGGAGCGATGCAAGTTGTCTCCGGACCGATCGGACGGGAGAAGGTGCACTTCGAGGCGCCGGAGGCGCGCCGCCTTGAGGTGGAAATGGCGCGGTTCATCAAGTGGTTCAATGCGCCGTCCGCAACGGATCCAGTGCTCAAAGCAGCCATCGCGCATTTTTGGTTCGTGACAATCCATCCATTTGAGGATGGCAACGGGCGCATCGCCCGTGCGATCGCGGACATGGCGCTCGCTCGCGCCGACGGCACGAAGGATCGGTTCTACAGCATGTCGTCACAGATCGAGAGCGAGCGGAAGAACTACTACTTGCAACTGGAGTCTGCCCAGCGCGGTGACGTAGATATCACGGATTGGCTCGACTGGTTTCTCGGTTGCCTGGACCGCGCTATTGGCGGCGCCGATCAGACGATTGGCACCGTCCTGACCAAGTCCCGTCTCTGGCAGCGCATCAACCTCCGACCAGTCAACGAACGCCAACGCCTGGTCATCAACCGGATGCTGGACGGATTCGAGGGGTTCCTCTCAACATCGAAGTACGCGAAGTTGGCGAAGTGTTCAACGGACACGGCCCTTCGCGATATCCGTGAATTGCTGCGGCGCGGCATCGTGGTGCAGAACTCCAGCGGTGGTCGTAGCACCAGCTACCGGCTCGGCGATCCGGACGATGTCCGCGACTGACGTGGACGCGGCGCATAGAGACCACGCGCCATGAGGTCCGTTCCGGGCGGACTACTTTCAACAGCGGCCGAAGGTCGCGTGCAAAGACCGATGCGCGTTATGCGCTTGCTGCCAAAGTCTTCACGCCTTCGGCCGAGTCCGACTGACGATTACTCGGACCAAACCTCCGAGTCCGATGCCCACGGCGGTGGTCACGGCGACCACTGGCCCTCCCACAACGAACGTGCCTCGAAAGTCGAGCCCCAGGTCAGTGATCGAAGCTCCTTGCTGCAAATTGTCGATCGCGATCGCGAGCAACGACCAGCCCAAGAAACTCCAGCTACCGATCGCGTAGGCGATCGCCAGTCGGACACGCGGAAGCCGAGCGCACAAGACCGCGGGCACAGCAGCAAGGCAGACGATCGGAACGAGGAAGTTGAGGATCGGGAGCCATCGGTTGTGCTTCATCAAGCCGAACCACCATCCGAAGCCCAGCAGCCCTCCAACCACTATTCCGGCGGCGAGAGCCATGATGAGCTCCACTCGATCCCGTCGGTTGCGAAGGTCGCACACGCTTCGCGGGTTGGCCGGGTCAAGCGCGACCCCGCATTCCGGACAACGACTTGGGATCTGATCCCCCAAAGGCTGCATGCAACGAGCGCAACCGAGGTGACCGGCGTGCACGTCGCGCGTACCTGTAACCTGGGCGACCGCAAATTCGTAATTCGGATCGACCATTGTGAGTCTTGATTCAGTAGACGCGTCGTGCCAACGTTCAGGTTAGGAAAGCGTACGCGATCGGTCGCGAAGTTGGCGAAGTGTTCGACGGACACGAGGCATGCTTTAGCGATTCGATACTTCGTCCTGCCTCATGGGCATTGCATCGATCACAGCGAAGAGCGCATCGACATCGCGCGTCGGCGGCTCCGTGTACCTGCGATGCCAGAGAAGCAGAGCAGGGCGATGGCACCTGGCGCAGGAACGGTGGCAAAGTACAGGTTGCCGACAGCGGGATACATGTTTAGCGACGATGTTGAGATCGAGATGCTTGAGATCGCCGCACCGCTTGAGTAGAAGCCCACGAAGTTTGTCGCGGATTTCGTTTCGGTGGTGTATGTGCTGCCGTTACCAAGTGTCACAGTGATGTTGGCGAGAATCACATTGAAGTTCTCGTCCAAACCAAAGAACTCACCACCGATACCTTGAACCCCGGGAGCGAAGGTGAAATTGAGCGTGCCATCGATCGTTGTGTTCGGGAACAGGGTTGAAATCGCCTGCTGACCACCGACTGCGCCGAAGTACAGCCCACCCTTTGAGCTGGCGTTCCAGGTGGTACTGCCAGCAGTGCCGGTCGCTGACGCCCCGCCGTAGCCTTCCGGAAAGCTCTCAAAGGTTTCAGTGGCTATCGATGCGCCCTGCAACGCGGTGTACATGTTCCACACGGACTGGTTACTGATCACCACCACCGATGCCGAAGCGGCGGGGGCCATGACAAGGGTGGCGAGGCTGGCGACTGCGGACGCGGTGAGTGCGGTGAATTTCATGTGTGGTACTCGGGAAAGACGTACATCAGGCTCTTGCGGGGAAACAAGGGAAACGCAAGGGTTGCTCCGCTCAACGAAGGGTTTCGAAGGGCAGGCCAACCCGAAAGGCGCAAGAGCCCACCGTGGCGGATCATTAATTCGCGCAAACAGCCTGAAATAGGCCCTGAGCGCCGGGAAACGGGGCTTTGTGGGCGAATATTGGTCAGGACAGCGGTGCCATGGTCCTGACCAGTCGCCAGCGAAGCGCACCACTAGCGGTTTGACAGTTCGTCCTGCCTCATGGGCATCGCATCGATGATGGTGAAGAGTTCATCGGTCGTCATCGGCGTACTGCGGTCAAGCTTCACTCCACCGTCTTTACCAACGAGCCGCACCCGAAACGCTGGCGCTGATGTTTGGGTGATGACTTCCAGGTCGCGTTCCTTCAGTCCCGCCGCTGCTGCATCGAAGGCGCTGATTTGTTGCAGGTAGGGGGCGGCCTGCATGGACGGCGTATCGATGATCAACACGCGGTGCTTCCACTGGTGTGCGGCGAGGTCGGGCAACGCGAGACCGGTTGATGATTCGCCGGTACAGCCGTGCGCCAGGCAAGCGGCGAGGCTGGCGAAACCCATTTTCAATGCCGTTGTCATGGTTTCATAGTATGCCGCGCAAGGGCGGTGCAAGTACGCCCGCGGCCTTTACGGGACATCCGCCGGCACCCGCACGCCCACCGCAACCACTTGCTGGCCGCCGTTGACGCGCGTCAGGTGGCCTTTGGTGCCCATGTCGTCAAGTAGGATGACGTCGCCGGCGTAGAAGCGGAGGTATAGATGCGGGATGAGTTGCCAATGAACAACCGCCCCCACGTAAATGGAGGCGGTCGGAACTTACAGAATCAAGACAGCAAATACTTAGCGTCGTCGTCGTGCCATCAAGGCAGCAACCGCGAGCAGTGAAACTGCACCAGGGGCTGGGATTGCGGTGCCACTCACCGTGACCAAGTCAAATCCATATGTTCCGGTAGCGGCGTAGGTGCTAGTGCTCTTTGCAGCTGCATATGCAGAAGTGCCCGGTGCAAATACGGAAACAACACGGAAGGCGAAGGTGCTGATGTTGTCGACGGCGGTCAATGCCGACAGATCGCGTGACACGGACGTCCACACATCGCCAGTGCCAGTGATCACGTCACCAAAGTTTGTAAAGTTGGTACCGTCGGTTGAGTATTGCAGCATGGCATACTTGCTGGATGTGTTTGAGTTTCGAAGACCGAACGTCACAATCACATCTTCATATCCAACTGTTGAAACCGCAAACTGTGCGCCAGCGGTGCCGCTTGCGTTGCTTGCCGTTGGGAATGTCGTCATGGTCCATCGATTGTTTACAACTGGCGCGACGGCGGTGGTGTCACCAGCCCACCCGGTTGCAATTCCGGTGCCATTGGCAGCGGTGCCACCCACATACGTAGCGGTTCCGGCGCCGATGTAGGGAGTGAGCGTGAGAGCCGCATTTGAGGAGTTAAAGGTCCATTGAGTAACAACAGCGCCAGACGCTGCATGTGTCAGTGCGATCAATGCGGTGGTGACAACAAGCGGAGAAATCAGTTTCATAGAGGTGCTCCAAAGGGAATGGGAGTGAGGAAACAAGGGCAACAGTAGAAATGTCCTGTCCCTTGTAGTAACGCAAAGCAGGGTGCGTCTCCATCGCGTAGTTGTGTTAGGTGTGCGCTCAGATTGCGTTCATCGCAACGGGCAGGTTTCATCGGCCCCGGGAACCAAATGTGTAAACGAGCGAATCCCAACGAGTTAAACACTCGGTCAACGCCGGCGGCGGCCTTCGCGCCGTCCGGGCACATGGGTAACGGGTATCCGTGAAGAGCGCGTTATGCGGTATCCGCCACCCGCACGCCCACCGCAACCACTTGCTGGCCGCCGTTGACGCGCGTCAGGTGGCCTTTGGTGCCCATGTCGTCAAGGAGGATGACGTCGCCGGCGCAGAGGGTGCGTTCCGTGCCGTTGCCGTCGGTGATGGTGAGCGAGCCGGCCAGCATGAAGAACCATTGTCGGTACGGCGAAGGGTGCCATGGTCCGGACCAGTCGCCAGCGAAGCGCACCACTACGAATCCGGTTGCTGGGAGGAACTCGGACGCTTCAAGCGGCGTGGTCGGCGGCGCGAAGCTGCGCGTGCCGAGTGGAAGCTTGCAGGCTTCAAAGTGCGAACGACCGGTGTTGTCGACGTAGAGGCGGAGGTAGGGGTGGGGGATGAGCATGGGTAGAGCTGGCGATAGTCGCGATGGAAAGAGCGGTAGTGTACGAGTGCCTAATGAACCGCATCATGATCCAATCCAGTGCTCGCGCCCGGCTGGGTGTTGGCATGAATCAGACGCGTCTGGAGTTGTCGTCTGCTACTGCGCTTGATCGCGAAGATATCTACTGCATTCGAAATGACGTGTACGCGCGCGAACTTGGGCAGCACCCAGTAAACGACGCAGGACGATTGCGGGACGCGCTTGATGATCACAATCATTACGTTGTCGCAAAGATCAACGGAGTGGTGGTTGGATTTATCAGTATTACTCCGCCCACTGCGCCTTCGTATTCAATGGACAGGTATGTGGCGCGCGAACTTCTTCCGTTTGCATTTGATGATGGTTTGTATGAGCTTCGGCTTCTGACTGTCACCAAGTCGGCGCGCAACACGGAGGTGGCAACGCTTCTGATGCACGCGGCGCTGCGGTGGGTTGACTCGCATGGCGGAACGCGAATCATGGCGATCGGGCGTCAGGAGATTCTTGACATGTACCTGCGGGCGGGGTTGGAGTCGGTTGGCATTGAAATCCGGAGTGGCGCGGTGACATATCAAGCACTGCACGCCAGCATGGATGTGATGCGTACGCGGTCATTGCAATTTGCAAAGATGATTGCTGGGCTTGAAGCAAAGGTCAGTTGGAAGTTGAGCTTTCCGTTTCAAAGACCGGCTGGATGCTTCCACGGCGGTGCGTTCTTTGATGCCATTGGAACCAAGTTTGACACTTTGGAGCGGCGCGAAGAGATTGTGAATGCTGATGTACTTGATGCGTGGTTTCCGCCATCTCCGCGGGTGATTGCGAAGTTGCAAGCGCATCTGCCGTGGTTGTTACAGACTTCCCCGCCGACATCGTGTGATGGACTTATTGAGGCAATTGCTACGGCTCGCGGAGTGTTACCGTGCAACATTCTGCCGGGAGCGGGCTCTTCAGACTTGATCTTCCGAGCGTTCCGGCACTGGTTGACGCGGGAATCGCGCGCACTAATATTGGATCCAACATACGGCGAATACGCGCATGTGTTGGAGCAAGTCATTGGCTGCACGGTTGACCGGTTTCCGTTGCACCCAGCGGACGGATTTGCGGTTGACCTTGAGAAGTTGTCATGTGCACTTGAGCGCGGCTATGACCTTGTTGTACTGGTAAACCCCAACAGCCCGACTGGTTGTTTCATTCAGCGCGAGCGTCTGCAGGCGTTACTGAATAGCGTTTCCGAACGCACTCGCGTATGGGTGGACGAGACCTACGTGGAGTATGCGGGCGTAGCGCAGTCAATTGAGAAATTTGCAGCTCAGTCTGAGAATGTGATTGTGTGCAAATCAATGTCGAAGGTCTATGCATTGAGTGGCGCGCGTGTTGGCTACTTGTGTGCCGGTGCGCATCAGTTAGAGGCATTGCGTGCGTTCACGCCGCCTTGGGTTGTGAGTTTGCCGTCACAAGTTGCGGCAGTGGAGGCATTAGCTGATCCCGAATATTACGCCGCGCGCTATGTTGAAACGCACCAGTTGCGAGCCGAGCTTGAAGCGGGATTGCGTGGCGTGGGCTTGAAGACGTTCCCTGGGGTGGGGAATTTCGTGTTGTGTGAGCTGCCGGCAGGGGGAGCAGCGTCCGTGGATGCGGCGACGTTGGTCGCGCGGTGTCGCGAGCGTGGGGTGTTTATTCGCGACGCATCGGCGATGGGCCAGAGCTTGGGCGGTGGCGCGGGCGCGGGCTATGTGCGGATTGCAGTGAAGGATGCGCGGGGGAATGCGCGGGTGGTGGAGGGGGTGTCCGTGATTCGAGTGGAAGTCCAAAGAAGGCACGCAATTCAGGCAGTACGGGTCCCACGATTCTTCGGCCGTCAGAGATGGCGGCTCGGGAACGTCGTATCAGCCAGGGAGAGAGTCCCCACGATGATGGTATGGCTAACTTGGTCCCGGGTATGCCTCGTTGGGCTCGATGGCGTGTGGAGGTCTACTCTAAGAGCCAGGCCTCTTGGATTCATCACTCATTCGAACGAACCGAGTCATCGGCGAAGTTGGCAATGAAATCTCAACGGGCCATTGGACTCCGAACTAGGCATTCGAAGGTTGCAGATGTTCACCCACAACGGACCTCAAACGATCGCTCGCGTGGAAGGGGGGGCCGACCGCCAGTCCCGAAGCCGGATCCAACCCCTCAACAGTTAGAAATCGTGCAGCTGCAACAAGACCTAACAAGCATGTGGGCAGCTGAAGGACGAACAGGAAGCGCATTGCCGCGATCCAAAGTGAAACTGCTGCAATTTATAGGTGAGGCCAGCGCTCGCGCTACCCGTGCCTAATCGGAAGTCGGATCAACGGTTATCTGATTCGAATGGCTCTTGGGCTTCGGAGGCGTTTGATCCAAATCCATCGCGAGCGGTCATTGCTATGCCTTGGCATAATCCAGCACATGGCAGCAGCGAAACCGTGCGTCTATGTAATAGAGCTGAACCCGGCGGTGCTAAAGGACAAGAAGTTTGTTGCAAAGAACCCCGAGATGAAAGAGGGGAAGCTGTGCATCTATGTAGGGTCGACTGGTATCGACCCGGAGGTGCGATTTATTCAGCACCTGACTGGATACAAGAGCTGCAAGTACGTGAAGAAGTTCGGCGAGCGATTGCGGCTGGACTTGGTACCGAAGTACAAGGTGGCGTTCAAGAACAGCGTGGAAGCGCAGGCGGCGGAGGTGAGGCTTGCGGTGCGGATGCGGAAACGGGGGTGGGGGGTTTGGCAGAATTGATGGGTGGCTGTGCTTCGGTTGGATGTCCGCTCGCAAGGTATAGTCCGTGAGAGATGCGATTCATTGTCCTGGAAAGTAGAGAAGAATCGGGATACGCCGACACCGATTCCGGCTATGAGTTCCCCACCAAGTATCAAAAGTGTTTCTATGGGGTGAGTCGATCGCAGCCTATCTGTGCTTTAATTTATGAACCCAGACGCGAGGGCGGCCGCAAAGCGTTTGTTGGCTGGACGGAAATCTCAGACACACCAAAGCGACATCAGAACGGCAAGTGGCGCGTCAGCTTTGACGGGGGGATCCGTTCTTTCGATCAGGTGGTGCCTCTAGTCGTCAACGACACACCGGTCGAGCATCGACTGCGCGACGTGCCCGCGAAGGGGCGCGGTGCAATGCTGCGGGGGATGGCAGTTCGCGATATGCCAGCAACAAATGCGATGGAAATTTTAGCCCTCGGTTCATCTTCGGATGTGCGAACAAGGGTTTACAGTGTTGATGCAGACCTTCCGCTTGCCGAGCGACGGAAGTTACAAGTGGCGGCTTACGCGCGAAACGCAACATTTCGCGACACTGTGTTGACGGCCTACGGCTATCGATGCGCGGTCACTGGATTGTCGACAGCAAAACTCCCTGCCTCAAGGTTAGCGAGTGCTCTTGAGGTGGCGCACATTCGTCCGGTGTCCGAGAAGGGACCTGACGCACTGGGAAACGCACTTGTCTTGACGCCGACTTTGCATCGATTGTTCGACGCTGGCTTGTTCACATTGTGTATTAGCCGTGGCCAGGTCCGTGTGAAACGACACCCCAAACTTGCTGAGTCGGTTTTGTCGAATCCTGAACGTGGAACGATAATTAATTTGAAAGACGGAATGCCGCTCCTAACCCCTAGAGTTGAAGAAATGCAGCCGATGCGTCAGTTCGTCGAGTTTCACTCGAAGAATATTTATGGCAAGGCGGGTTAGACATTATTCGGGGCTGAGGTAGTCGGGACCGAATCGCGCGGATTGTTGTAGGTCATCCGGCGGCGGGCAGCTGGTGGGTTGTTCGGTAGATCCTGCTTTAAGACCACGCAAAAGGGTAGACGGTTTGCGATGACTGGCAGTAGTTAGTAGCGCGGGGGTCGCAGGCGGCCGTTGTCCAATCACTTCGGTTACCAGGGCCACACTGTCGCGACTCCGGGTACTCTAAATCGCAGTGGCGGTAAGACATCGCCAAAGGGGAGTACAAGCATCGAAATGAATCCGGGTCAGGACTTACATCCGAGCGAGGCAGCACATGATTGGTGGTGCTGCGCTATCTGCGATTGGCTGTTGTCATCATCCAGTTCGGGTGAGCAGTGTTACCTAGACATTCAACCGTCGACCATTCGGCGCATTGTTGAGTACGCAGCAATTGTTGGGCGGCCGTCGACAGTACCTGCCGATTTGGCGGTTGAACATTTCTACGCCGCCGCAAAGGCGTGGATCGCCCCAAGCGGGCGCGTTCTCGTCTGGCGCCTACGTAACTCGATCAGTGACGCGCACCGGCCGGGCAGGGTGTTACCGAAGAGCGCGGTGCTGCTGGGTCTGTTGGTTCACGCCGCATATGAAATGGGAAGTGATGCAGCTGATGGAGTCGCCCAAACAGAGTTTTGGCAGCACTTTTCGGATTTGCTGGGATTGCGTGGTGGTGAGGGCCGGCCGCTTGGTCTGGAGATTGACCCGGAGGCGCCTGAATACGTCCTTTGGTTGAAGTGGAATGAGTGGGTCAGGCTCATGGGCCGAGCCGAATCAGCCGTCCCTGGTCAGGGCGCGTATCGCTATACGAACTATGCGATCTCTCAATGTCTCCTACGTCATGGCGATGCTGCGGCGGTGGTTGAAGCAGCACGAACAGCCACGCGCGATGGGCGTTTGCCGCGGGGTGTTGATGAATCGCGGTTTTCAAGTTGGTTCGTTTCAAGCCCCAATCGATTTTTCACGCGTGCACATCTCACCCGACTTTTGGCAGATCGCCGACCTTCGCGCCTAACAAGCCTGGGCCGTGCGGGGTTTGATGCGTTCATCGACGCTGATGAGGATTCGAGTTCGGCTTTCGAATCTGATCACGGCGATGCAAAGACGCCATCAACGGCGGACAGGCACAGTAGATGCTTGCGTGTGCTGCTTACTCGCGAAGTCAACTATGCGACAGGTGAACAACTTTGGCAGGGATTTGCGCGAGTACCCGGTGGCCTTGAGTCAATGGCACGACCAGTCGCGACGATTCATGACGGAAACGAAGTACGCCCGTTGGATTTGATAGATGGATTATGGATAGGCCCGTTTCCAGTCCTTGATCCGAGTACACCCGCTCGTTGGGCGGTTCGCTTTGCATCCGGAGTGGAGGTTTACGCAGAATTTTCACCCCGTCCGATGTGGATCCTAACGGAGGGTGGGCCTGGTGGAATGTCTGGACCGTGGCGCGCACCAGCTTTGGGCGAGTTGTTTACGTTGATGACTTCAGAGGTGGCTGATGGACATATTCAACACCTTCAGAAGCGCGGACTCATCGCTTCAGATCCTCCCGCGCCAGTTGTAGAGCTCAAAGGATGGTTGACCCGCGAAAACGTTATGACACTTGCAGGCGCTTGGGATGGTGAAGTTGCGCTATCAGAAGTAGCGCAGGGATTGATCGACGATCTCAGACCGCGGTTTCGTTCCGGCTTAAGTCTTGTTGGTGGGCTCAGCGGCGCGCCAGGGGAGTGGCTTGTATCTGCACCACCAGCGATACGAGTAATCCTCCTTGATAGTGAGATTGTGGTGATCGGGGTGCGAGACTCTGCGACCGGCGCGGTGGTCGGTCATGTTGAATGTGGATATTCATGCGACTTACCTTGGACCACATTGGTCCCTGTGGGCGCACAATCCGGCAGCTTTGAGGTTTTCCTTCGAGTTCCTTCGACATCGGCTGTTGACTTCGCAACTTTCCCCGTACGGTTGTCTGCAAACGTATCAGTTTCTACACAGCCATTTGAAGCATTCGGCATCGCACTCGGTCGTTTGCGGGCACTGGGACTGGAGCCGACGTCATGAGTGGATTCGCTATCGCACTGGTCGTTGGTTGTAATCCTCAGACAGCTGTGGAGCGGATACGACGTGCAATGTCGCGCAACCCAAGATCGGCTGCGGCACTGATGGG
>Ga0247832_1006233_pt1 | contig 13232 bp, 17 predicted proteins | sample LaCruzMarch2015__10_FD_192407 | JGI IMG/M metagenome (GOLD analysis project Ga0247832, IMG submission 192407) | Freshwater microbial communities from meromictic Lake La Cruz, Castile-La Mancha, Spain - LaCruzMarch2015_4m | ecosystem: Environmental > Aquatic > Freshwater > Lake | place: Spain... | reverse complement strand
CGGAAGGTCTTGGGCTTTTGCATGACCCATTCTCCCAGCCAGATCCATTGCTGTCACTGGGATCTGGGCAGATTCATGGGTGTCTGTGGAGAGGTGCTGGGATGATCTATGCGCAACAGGCTCCTAGTTCACCGCTGGCAACGCAGGTCGGTCTTGGTGTTCTGCGTGATGGGGGCAATGGCTTCGATGCCGCCATGGCGATGGCCGAGGTGATGGCCGTGGTCGAGCCGATGTTCAGCAGTCTGGGCGGCGACACGATGATCCTCGCCTGGTCGGCCGCCGACCGGCGTGTCTATGGCCTCAACGGCAGTGGCCCGGCGCCATCGGGTGCCTCGTTGGAGCAGATTGGGCCCGGGCCGTTCGTGCCTGAGCAGGGCGCCACCTCAGTGACGCTGCCGGGCGCCCTGGCCGGCTGGCTTGCGCTACAGGAGCGCTTCAGATCCCGATCGCTGGAGCAGCTGTGGGAGCCTGCCATTCGCTACGCCCGCGAGGGCTATCCAATGGGTGTGAGTCGATCGCCGGGGTCTGACAATACGCGGAGCCGATGATGCGGCGCTCGGGCTCTGCCGACTTCCTCACCACCCTGTTCCCCGGTGGCCGGTCCCCCCAGCCCGGCGAGCTCAAGCGCTTTCCCCAGCTGGCCGCCACCGTCGCCCAGACGTTGACGGCCCATGGGGTGCCCACCACCTGCGACGACCTGGCCGCCGTTCAGCCGGAATGGGTCGAACCGTTGTCGGTGTCCTATCGCGGCCATGACGTTCTCGCCCTGCCTGTCCCCAAGTCCCAGGAAACGGTGGCACTGGAGGCCCTCGGCATCCTGGATGGCTTCGATCTGGCCGGGATGGATCCGGCCGATCGGCAGCACCACCAGAGCGAAGCCCTGCGCATAAGGTTCGCCTTTGCCATCGATAACCTGGTGGAGCCCACGGAGCCCATGCTCGAGGCGGTCCGCCGGGGCATCTCCCCGGATGGGCTGGCCGAAGCCCGCGGTCGCATCGGCAGGCAGGCGGTGGATGCGCCACGGTTCCGGGTGGTGATGACCAACGATCAGGTGAGCCTGGAGGCGGAGTTCCCCGAATCGGTGCGCCGGGATCTGGCGGCGCGCGGCCAGCGGCTGGGCACGGCACCCGATGTCATGGGCGCCGCCCAGATGGTGCGCATCCACCGAGGCGAGGGCGGGATCGGCCCCTGTCTGGAGTGCGGTGTGGACCATCGGCTTGATGGCGTTGCGCTGGGCTGGTGATCCCTGCTCCAACAAGCGCTACGGGCCTCTGACGTTCCCGGCCGACCTCGCCAGCGGCACTGAGGCCACAACCGAACGAACACTCCCGAAGCCCGGGCCCAACGCTCTGGATCCTGCTGGGGGCCGGGTCCGCTAAAGCGGAAGTGGCGGCAGCCTGGGCCCGGAGGGGCGCAGGATCGCTGGCCCCCCCAGCATCTCCGCCAGCCCGGCGATGCGCTCCTGCGGCGGCTCAGGGCCCAGGCTCCACAGGCTCTCGAAGTAGAAGAACGCCACCCCCAGACCCTGGGCCCGGTTGGCGGCCACTTTCTGAGCGATCAGCTCCAGGGGTGTGGGTCGGTTGCGCTGGCCGCTCATCACGGCGATGGCGGTGGGGAGGCGCTGGCGGGCCTCCTGGACCTCCGGCCGGCTCAGATGGGGCAGGTAGCCCTCCAGATCAGGTCTGTAGATCTGCACCAGCAGCTCATCGGCGATGCCACGCCGCACCCACGCGCGCCAGTCCTGCAGCTGCAGCTTGTAGGCAAAGTCGTAGTAGTTGGGCGCGATCGAAATCAAGGCGCCGGGGCGGGCCGTGCGTACGGCCAGGGCCAGACGCTCCAGGAAGGCGGTGATCCGGTCGGCCCGCCACTTCACCCAGGCGGGGTCTTCGGGGTTGGCCGGTGGATCCTTGCCCGTGTCCTTGCGGTAGAGCGCCGTGGTGAAGGGGTCGTAGCCGAACTCCCGCGGCAGGCTCATGTGATCGTCGAACTGGATGCCATCGGCGCCGTAGTCGTTCACCACCTCCAGCACCAGGTCGGTGATCAGCTGCTCCACTTCCGGCCGGAAGGGATTGAGCCACACCACCGAGCCGGCGGCACTGATTGAGGTGAGCCCTCCATCGCGCTTCTGGGTGAGCCAGCTGCGGTGCCGCCGCGCCAGCGGTGAATCCGGCGGCGCCATGAAGCCGAATTCAAACCAGGGGATCACCTTCAGCCCCCGTTGGCGGCCGGCGCTGATCAGTTCGCCCAGGATGTCCTGACCCTGCAAGCCCCTGAAGCTGAAGTCCTGCAGCTGGCGATCCAGGCTCACACGGCTGGGATAGTAGGCAAAGCCGCTGTTCCACACCACCGGATACAGCCGATTGAAACCCAGCTCCGCCAACTGGTTCACCGCGGCCTGCATGCGGCCGCGATCGCGCAGCACCGGCATGTCATTGGCGGTGAGCCACACCCCCCGCAACTCCTCGGGTTGGGCATGCGCTGCAGGCGTCAGCGGCGTCAGGCTCCCCAGCAGCCCGGCCAGCAGGCCAGCGCAAAGGGCCAGCGCGATCCAGCGCAAAGGGCCATGGCGTGGCGTCATGGGATCGGCGCTTCTGATCGGTCCACCATGGAGCCGATTCCGCCCTGCAGGGGGAAATCGGCCAGGCGAACGGGTGGTGAAACAGGCCCATTAGGGTCTGCGGGCGCGATTCCGACCGAGATGGGCCTTCTGGTGGACGGGGTCTGGAAGGACCAGTGCTACGACACCGGCAAAAGCGCCGGTCGCTTCGAGCGATCAGCGGCCGCCTTCCGTCACTGGATCACCCCGGACGGTTCGGCCGGTCCAAGCGGTGAGGCTGGATTTCCGGCCGAAGCCGACCGCTACCACCTTTATGTGTCGCTGGCCTGCCCCTGGGCCCATCGCACCTTGATCGTGCGCGCCCTCAAGGGGCTGGGCGATCTGATCCCGCTCTCCGTCGTGCACTGGTTCATGGGCAACCAGGGCTAAACCTGCCAGGCGGCGGAGGGGGTGGTGCCGGATCCCAACGAGGGCGCTGAAGCCCTCTACCAGCTTTATACCGTGGCCGATCCCCATTACAGCGGCCGGGTGACCGTGCCGGTGCTCTGGGACCGGCAAAAGCGCACGATCGTGTGCAATGCATCCTCAGAGATCATCCGCATGCTCAACAGCGCCTTTGATCACCTGGGCGCCCTGGACGGCGATTCTTATCCCATGGCGCAACGCCAGGACATCGACCGGCTCAATGATCGGATCTATCACACGGTCAAGAACGGAGTCTATCGCTGTGGTTTCGCCACCACCCAGGAGGCCTACGAGGAGGCCCTGAATCCACTGTTCGCCAGCCTGGATTGGTTGGACACTCAGCTGGCCGGCCGGCGTTATCTGTTGGGCAGCGCGCCCACCGAGGCGGACTGGCGCCTGTTCACCACGTTGGTGCGTTTCGATCCGGTCTATGTGGGGCATTTCAAGTGCAACCTCAGGCGGCTGGTCGATTACCGCCATCTGTTCGCCTATTGCCGCGATCTCTACCAGCTGCCGGGGGTGGCGCCAACGGTGAACATGACGCACATCAAACGGCACGACGACCAAAGCCACACCATGATCAACCCCACGGGCGTGGTGCCGGTGGGTCCGGAGATCAATCTGCTGGCTCCCCATGATCGGGAACATCTGGGCGGGTTGCCGAATCCTGCGGATCGGTCTCATCGAAACAAGTGAAATCGAGGCAGACGCTGTCCGGGTCCTCCAGCCGCACCATGTCGCGGAACTGTTCCCCTAGGCGCAGGTCCGCCGCCCCGTAGCTGCAGCGGAAGTGCACCGGTGCCAGCAGGATCTCATCGAGTCCCTGGAAGGCCACCAGGATTTCGGCCTGGCGCCGCTCCAGCTCCTCCCGGCCCAGGCCGAAGAGGGGGCTGTGACAATCGACGCGGTGCATCACGGTCCACATCAGTTGGAAGCTGATCGACCGGTCGCGCACCAGCGGCAGGGGCACGATCCGGCGCATCCTGCGGCCATTGCTCTCCTCATTCATCGCCAGGGAGGCCCGGATCCGCCCATCCACCAGGCTGTTCTGGCGCACGTTGGCCACCCGGAAGGTGAGGGTGGGGTGACCCTGCCAGGGTTCGATCGTGGCCACACGACTGAAGCGCAGGCGAGCCCGGCTGCGGGAGAAGCGGGCAAAAGCCAGACCGGTGGTGACGGCAATGAACAGCAGCCCGAACAGGGCCTCCACCGTCACCACCAGATTCACCCAGAGGCTACTGGGATGGAGCACCCCGTAACCGATTGAGCCCAGGGTCTGAACACTGATGAAAAAGGCATCGAGCACGGAGAGGCGCTGCCCGGCGGGGGCCCCACCGATACCATCGAGATCCCACGAGCAGCGTGAAGGCGAGATTGAGCAGCAGATAGCTGGCGGCGCTGCTGAGCAGAAAGCCCGGCCAGGGAATGGCCAGCATGAAGCGATAGGGCTCCCGCCAGTGGCGGAACCAGCCCTGCAGTTGCTCCGCATGCAGCACCCCTCCCCGCTGGCTCAGCCGGACCGAACGGATCGGTTGGCGACGTTCGACCGGTTGCCCCATCCCCAATCCAGTGGTACCGGCGGCCATCGTGACATCGAAAGGCGCAAAAGGAGGCCACAATCAACACCAATAAGAAATGTGAGACAGATCAGAAGTGCATTGAAATGTCATTGAGACTAAGCACCAGAAGCTAGCGTGAGCGGAATACAGGTGGCAGATTCTGAACGTGGCAGAACATTCAACAATATCGTCTCCGGCATCGCCGCCATAGCCGGCACCATCGGACTTGTTGTCGCCACCATCACATCCAACGAGGTCAACAAGCTATCCCAGCAATCACGCACCGCAGGACTGGTCGGCGATCTCACCGATAAACTCACATCCAAGCAACTTGGCAGAGATATCTCCCTGCTGGCAATTGAGCACATGCTCAACACGGAGCCAGGCAAAGACAAAGCACCGAGAGATAAGTTATTACTCGCACGCATCTCGATCCTTCTGATTGAAGGGTCATCTGGAGAAGAGTCGATCAATGCCCAGAACAATAATTCCCGCCTTGCGTCTGCCACCCAAACCCAGTTCAACCATGGCGTTGACCAGGCCGCCAGGGTACTGAATCGGCTGGTTCAGAGCTCTGGCGAGAGTTGCAATGACTACTACAAACAACAAGTCTTCAATCTGAATCTGAAGCTTGGTGACAAAAGCCTGACGCCAGCATCGGCCTTCGAAGCCGATTGCGGCGAAGCTGGGGCCCTGGCGATTGAAGCGCTACGCAAACAGGTGGAAGGCAAGGATCGTAATGGTGAACAGGCTGCCAGCGTCTCTCAGCTTGCCCAGGATGCGATCACCGATCCCAAGTTGGTGGCTAGCTCGTTGGCCCAAGCCAGGGTGGTCAACCAACTCAATGCGGTCAGGCTTGAAACGGCCCATGCCGAAAGTCCCTATACCGAATCCAGCCTTGCCATTGTCACCGTTCATCTGGACGATCCATCCATAGCCGAACAGCTGGAGCCACTCCTGCGCCAGCTATCCGCCAAGAGGTGGTACATCGTCTCGGGAGTACGGCTGTTGGAACCCTCAGCAAGAAGCTGCGGTCAGTACAACTCCGTTCGCTTCTTTCACAAGGCCGACATCGATCTGGCCACCAAGTTGATCGCCCAGATCAACACACTGAAACCATCATCATCATCATCACCGCCTGTCAGCGCCCTTGTTGAAGGATCAGGCAATACAAAGCCGGGAATCATCCCCATCGACCTGAGCGCATGGAAGTATTCGCGCTCCGTCCCCCAAGGCACCGTGGAACTTTGGTTGGCGTCGAAGGGGAACAGCTGCCAATCCGCAGCGAGTCGCAGCTGACTGGAGAGCCTATGGATCGGCACCGGTCAAAGTGAGACGTGCCCAGCCATCCCGCCGCCTTGGACCGCTCCCTGCTCCTGCGAGCCCATGGTCTCCAGAGGCGGTTGGGGGATCGGCTGCTCTGGAGCCAGCTGGATCTTGAGCTGGCTGGCGGTGATCGCCTGGGGCTGGTGGCACCCTCCGGGGCGGGGAAGACCCTGCTGCTGCGAACCCTGGCCCTGCTCGATCCCCCGCAGGCCGGAACGTTCAGCCTGCTGGGGCGCGCTCCGGCGGCCTGGGGCCTGCCGCGCTGGCGCGCCATGGTGTCGTACCTGGCCCAGCGGCCTGTTGCCGGTGGGGGAACCGTGGAGGCAAACCTTCGCGCGCCCTGGCGGTTTCGGGAGCGGCGGGGGGGAGATGGCTGGAGCTACGGGCGAATCACCAACTGGCTGGCGGCGCTGGGGCGCGAGCCCTCATTCCTGAGCTACGACGCTGAACGGCTGTCCGGCGGCGAGCTGCAACTGTTGGCGCTGCTGCGGGCCCTGCAGTTCGATCCGACCGTGCTGCTGCTGGATGAACCCACCGCCTCCCTCGATGGCGCCACCACCGCCGCCGTCGAGGCCCTGCTGATCGTCTGGCTCGCCGCGGGCGCGCGCGCCGCCGTTCTCATCAGCCATGACGGCGAGCAGATCCAACGCTTCGCCAGCCGCACCCTGGAGCTGCAGCCATGACGCCCCTGAGTTCCGGCGCGCTGAGCATCAGTGATGGCCAACTGGCACTGTCCGGGCTGCTGATCCTGGTGAACGTGGGGTTATCGGCAGCTCTGCGCCTGGGCCTCGGCCGCAGCCTGCTGCTGGCCTCCGTCCGCATGGTGGTGCAGCTGCTGCTGGTCGGCTTCGTGCTCGAGTGGCTGTTCCGCCAGGACCAGGCGCCGCTGATCGTGCTGGTGGGGGCGGCCATGGCGATGATCGCGGGGGTGTCCGCCGTGCAACGCACCCGGCATCGCTTTCTCGGCATCTACCGCAACAGCCTGCTGTCGGTGATGGCCTCCTCGGCGCTGGTCACGGGCCTGGCGGTGACGGGGCTGATCCAGCCCCAACCCTGGTACAACCCCCAATATCTGATTCCCCTGCTGGGCATGGTGCTGGGCAACACGCTCAACGGCATCTCCCTGGGCCTCGACCGCTTCATGGAGGGGCTGCGCAGCGGGCGTGACCAGGTCGAAACGGACCTGGCCCTCGGGGCGACCCGTTGGGAGGCCTGTCAGTCGGTGGTGCGCGACGCCATCCGTGTGGCGATGATCCCGACGATCAACGCCATGATGGTGATGGGACTGGTGAGCCTGCCAGGGATGATGACTGGGCAGATTCTCCAGGGGGCGGCGCCAGCGGCGGCTGTTCGCTATCAGATCGTGATTCTGTTCATGATTGCGTCGGCGACGGCATTGGGAGTGTTCGGTGTCGTTGGCCTGGCCTACGGACGGCTGACCAGCACCGAGCATCAACTGCGGCTCGATCGTTTGGTCAAGCTTGGCGGGCAGGGTTAGGGAATGGTCGGCCTGAACGCCAAGCGTTAGCGGTGCCGGTCGAGCGTCGAGCTGTGAAACGGACCGTATGTTGAAGATCCAGGCCTGTGGCACCGCAAGGCGCCGCCGTTCCTCGCCAAGTGGGACCTGCGATGGTGATGCGAAGGGAACTTCTGTTGGGGGCCGGCACGGCCGTTGCGGCTGTTGGCGGTGCGGCCTTGGCGAACAGGGTCGGGATGGGGTCAATGGGCGACTACGTGGCCTGGCTGTTTCGCCCCGACAACACCGGGATCACGATCCTTCCGGACCTCGAGCGACGCACTCCAGTGGTCGACCCCGATGATCACTATGTGTTTGTGTCGCTGGGCTGTGCCGCCGAGAACCTGGCCCTGATGGCGGGCGCCGCGGGCCGGGCCGGTGCCATCGACTTCGATCCCGCCGGCGGCGGCCAAGTACGGTTCGCCTTGGGGACTGGCAACGGCGGCGACCAGGCCCTGCTTGAGGCGATCCCGCATCGTCAGTCGACGCGAGCCGAATACGACGGGTCGAGCCTCAGGAGGTCCGATCTGCGCCAACTGAAAGCGGCGGCAACGGTTCCGGGGGTCGATCTGGTGCTGGTGACCGAGCGGCCGCCGCTGCAGAGGCTCCGCGATCTGATCCTGGCGGGCAACACCACTCAGATCGGCGATCCGGCCTTCGTGGCTGAGTTGAAGCACTGGCTGCGGTTCAGCCCGAACGTCGCCCTGCGCACGGGCGACGGGCTGTCAGCGCCGCCAGCGGCAATCCGGCTCTGCCGGAGTGGATGGGGCCCTGGCTGTTCGACCGGGTCTTCACCGTGAAGGCCGAAAAGGACCGGTAGGCCGCTCAGATCGCCACATCCTCTGGCATCGCCGTGGTCGTGGGGGCCGAGGCGAACCCGGAGCATTGGGTGACGGTGGGACGGGCCTGTCAGCGGTTTGCCCTGCAGGCGACAGCGCTGGACCTGACGTGCTCCTTCCTCAACCAACCAGTCAAGGTGCCGGGGCTGCGCGCCGATCTGGCGAGCCTGGTTGGGCTGCCTGGGCGGCGCCCGGACAAAGTCATGCGCTTCGGGCGTGGAGCGGCTCTGCCATTTTCATCCCGTCGACCACTGGCAGCGGTAATGGATGGTCTGAGCCGTGCCTGATGGCATCCACGCCGGCTGCCGCCTACCGAATCGTCGCCGTGCACAGGGCCCATCTCCTCCTCTGCCAGCGCCCGCAACGTTGACCTCAGCAACCAGACCTGTTTGCTGACCGTCCTGATTCCCGTTGATTGGCCTCCGGAAGGCCTGATCAGGTGGACGGCGGCGGTGCTTGCCTTCCTCCACCCCACTGGGTCAGCCACAAACCAATCCAAGAGCCCGCCACAAACAGGGTGAGAACGCCAAGCAGCGTGGAGTAATAGGGCTGAAAATTGATGGCCCCGAAATGACCTGTATGCAGCTTCATCAACCAGAAGGCTTCGATGTCGCGGGCCGATAGGGCGCCGTAGAGCGAACCGGTCAGGGCCGTGATCAGCAGGGGCAGAGCCGCCATCGGCACGAGGGTGCGGTGCAGCCGACGCAGCCGGTGTCGACGGTTCATTCGTTTTGAAGCGCCTTGTGCAGCATCTGTTCATTGGCACAGGGCATCCACAGGGAGCCCATCGCAAAAACACCCTTGCACTTGAGTTCGACAGCGCGCTTTTCGGCTTCCTGCTTGGTCTTGAATAGGCCCTTCGTGTGGGCCGCAGCCGGTGATAGCGTGAGGAGCGGAAAGGTCGCTGCCGCTGCCAAGGCAGCCAGCAAGGCCCAGCGGTGGTAGGCCAGCAGGTGGCTGGTCTGGCGCTGGTTCATCGGGTGGTGGCGGCGTGGGTCAAGGAAACGGGCACGAGAAGGGGTCATGTCTCCATGAACCCAGCTTTCTGACCAACAGCGAAAATTTGACAAGGCTACGAGTCCTTGCCCATCGCAATGACGGCGCTGAACTTCAGCTGCTTCGCCAACTTTTCTGCGGTGGCCTTGGTCGGAACCATGTCAAAGGGATGGGGCAGAGCGCTAGTTTAGAGTCTCTTTATAGCTGGAGAGTCAAGCCCATGGCGGCCATCGGCATCGCGGCTGGAATGAAGATTGGCGTGCTGGCGTCGCGAAGTGGTCTGACCGTCAAGACCTTGCGCTACTACGAGGACCTGGGACTGCTGCCGGCGATCGGTCGCAGCGAGGGTGGCTATCGCCTGTTTGCGGAAGAGAGCCTGCGGCGCCTGGAGTTCATCCGACGCCTAAAGACCCTTGGGCTCAGCCTGGAGGAGATCCAGGACTGCCTGGCTGTTCACGATGCCGGTGAGCTGCCCTGCGGCGACATCGAGATCCGGCTGGGGCGCCAGATCGAGCGCATCGATGGGCAGATCAAAGAGCTGCGGCAACTCAGAATGGAACTTCAGGAGCTGCTGGCCGGCTGGCAGAGCGATCCCGCCAAGGACGGCAATGTGATCTGCCCCAATCTTCAGGTGTGACAGCTGCCATGTGAAGCAATGACCCGCCAGTGCGTCCAGCTTGCATCTGCATCCCCATGGTGATGACAGACAGAAGCCATGGAGCCAAGCTGATGATCCGTCACCAACTCGCGGCAACAGCAGGACTCGGAGCGCTCGTCCTGTCCCTGGGGGTTGCAGCGCTGTCTGGGACGCCCCAGGCTGCGGCCCCTCCCGGAAGTGGGATGGGTCCGGGGCAGATGGGCTCCCAGTCGATGGATCAACACTTCATCGTGATGATGATTCCTCACCATGACGGGGCGATTGCCATGGCCGATCTTGCCCTCACCCGCGCCAAGCGTTCTGAGATCAAAGAACTGGCCAAAAGCATCAAGGCCAGTCAGACGAGCGAGAATGCTCAGATGCGCGCCTGGTACCGGCAGTGGTTCGGCGGCGACGTTCCCCCATGGACGCGTGGAGGAGGCATGGGCATGGCAGGCATGGGAATGATGGGTACGGGCGTGCCCTCCCTCAGGAACGCCGCCGACTTCGACCGGGCCTTCATTGAGCAGATGATTCCCCACCACCGCATGGGCGTGATGATGGCCTCGATGGCCCAGAACAACAGCCAGCACCCGCAGCTCAAGACGCTGCAACAGGCCATGGTGACGGCCCAGAGCCAGGAGATTGAGCAGATGACGCAGTGGTATGGCCGCTGGTACGGAGCAACCTGAGCTTGAACGCTCAACGCAAGGGGAGCCATCGGAGACGTGGTCCCCGACCAGAAAATCCCTTTGCTGCTATAGCATGGAAAGAGTAGTGCTTCTCATTTGAAAAATATCGCCAGGCCTCTGCGTAGAGCTTTGATCTATGGGCTACTTAGCTACGCTGGGCTGGTCCTGATCAACAATTCGGAGCTTGAACTCCCTAACATGTGGATCGCCTATCTGCCCATGTTCATTGGCGTGTATGTGGCGACTCAGTGGCTAGACAAGAAGTTTGGGAGCTGAAAGCCTAAAAAATAGGCTCGTCAAGGTCATGACTCCATCAAGCCTGAACGCTCAGGGCTTTTGGATTCCGAGCGCTTGAGCTCCGTACATCTCACTGAACATGGCTTGAACTTGCCAGGCCCTCAGGAGTGATTTGGAAACCTTACGGAGCTCCTCAAGTTCCGTGCAGCTGTCAATCGCCCGTGAATTGGTCTCGACAAAGAACTCTCTGCTGACCGAAAGTGAATGGTTCATGGGAATGGTGGGGTTAATTGTGACGACCGCATCGCGGCAGAAGACTCAGCCGATGCCGAGCAGGCAGCGGGTGAAGGCTTCACCACCCATGGCGAATTCGGTGGCCAGCAGAGCGATGAAGCCGAGCATGGCCATACGGCCGTTGAGCTGCTCGGCGCGCTCGTGAAAGCCCCAGCCGCTCTCGGCACTCACCACTTCCATGCGGGGCTCCATCGCAAACGCGTTGAGACGACCGCCATCTTCGGTGGTGACGGTGGCACCGCGGATGGAGGAACGATCAAGGGCGCTGGGGGCAGTGGCGGTGGTCGGGGAAGTGGCGGTGGCTTGGGTCACGGGACGATCGGCGGTGATGGGCAAACTGTAACAGATTGTTGCAGTTTCTAGGCGCCCGTAGCTTCTGGGTTGCGGCAGAACGGCATGGACAGGGCTCACGGCACCCCAACGGGACCGGCAGCGGTGGCTCGGCGACGTGGGCGCACCCGCAGGCCATCCTTCGGAGAGGGGCTGGGAGTGACCATCAGCGCCAGGTCCTGATCCGGCTCCAACCCAAGGCTCAGCTGTTTGAGCAGGCCCACCGCCAGCAGCCGGATTTCCAGCTCCGCCAGCGCCTTGCCCAAGCAGACCCGCTCACCACCCCCATAGGGCAGCAGGAACACTGTTGCGTCTCCCCCCAGATGCCGCTGGGGCCGAAAGGCCGCCAGATCCTCCAGATCAGCACCGTGACGGTGGCTGGCGCTGATGCTCACCTGCACCACCCGATCGGCCGGCACCAGCACACCCGCCAGGGCCATGGGCTCCCGGGTGCGGCGGAAGAAGCCCCCCACCGGCGGGGTCAGCCGCATCACCTCCTTCACCACCGCATCAAGGCGCGGGGCCCGCAGGGCGTCGTAGGCGGTCACGGCCTCCCCTTCCGCAGGTGGCCAGGGCAAACTGTCGAGTTCCTCCAGCAGCCAGGCCAGCTCCGCGGGATGCTGAAGCAGGGTGAGCACCAGGCAACTCAACGAGGAGGCCGTGGTTTCGTAGCCGGCGAACAGCAGCAGCAGCAGCTGCTCAGCCACGTCGTCGTCGGCCAGGGGGAGACCGGCTTCATCAAGACCTCCGGCCAGCAGATCGAGTCCGCCGGCGGCAAGGGGCGCTCCGGAGGCAGCGGCGGCCTGCCCCTTCTTGAGCACGGCACCGAGGCGCAGCAACAGGCGCTTGCGGGCCTGACGGGCTCGAGCGAAGGGACTGCCGGGCAGGGCGAACGGGAGAGAGAACAGGCCCTGGCACCAGGTTTCGAAATCCAGGAACAGGGACTCGCGATCGACGCCATCCAGGCCCAGCACCGTGGTGGCGATCACACGGAAGGCAAAGCGCCGCAGCCTTGGCACCAGGGCGACGGGGGCTTCCGCGCCCAGCAGCTCCTGGTTGAGCGCCCCGACCAACGCCACGATCTCCGGGATATAGCGCCTCAGGGCCGCGGAGGCAAACAGCTGCCCCACCACACGGCGGCGGGCCTTGTGATCGGCACCGTTGCGGTTGGCCAGCGACAGCGGCCCCAGCAGCTGCCGCACACTGTCCGGCCACCAGCCCTCGACCGCCTCTGCCTGGGCGAACAGGTCGCCGATCGCCGGCTCGCCGCGAATGAACACGGTGCGTTGGCCCAGCAGGCTGGTTTCATAGACATCGCCATAGCGCTCAAAACGTGAGCGGGCGAAATCAGGATCTCGAAAGAAAGCGAGGGTCTCCAGCACCCCGCTCATCGCTGGCGTGGTTGGAACAGGGCGAAGGGTGGCAGGATCGAGGGGCAACCAATGTCTCCAGAGCAATCCCCAGCCTGACAGCCGAGCGATGGCCATGTGAAGCACTGGCAAGGGAAGTGATCGGCAGAAGATTGAGCGTCAAGATCCATGCCTCTGTACAGCGCGTCGGTGCATTCATGCTGCACGTCATGCCGACCAAGCAGGGATGAGCTATAAAGTTTAAGTGTTCATTCCATGAGAGTTGAGATAAAGAGGTCATTGATGTCCTGTAACCGTTCACGGGGTGTGCCGGCCTGAGCTTGACATGACGTAGGCAGTCACCACTTCATGATTGATGCACAGCTCATTTGCTCAGCCTCTCAGCGCGCACCTTTCACTGCTCTGGTCGCTCTG
>Ga0247832_1006228_pt1 | contig 13240 bp, 10 predicted proteins | sample LaCruzMarch2015__10_FD_192407 | JGI IMG/M metagenome (GOLD analysis project Ga0247832, IMG submission 192407) | Freshwater microbial communities from meromictic Lake La Cruz, Castile-La Mancha, Spain - LaCruzMarch2015_4m | ecosystem: Environmental > Aquatic > Freshwater > Lake | place: Spain... | reverse complement strand
GAATCTGCCGCGATAGACCTGGCGGGAGCGAATGAAGTCTTCGCGCAGGTGAGCGTCTTCGGGTGAGTCTGCAACCGCACCGATCGGGCGGTCGTCGCGCATGCTCACGTGGGCAGTCTCAAGTCGTCAGCGCCTTGCCGATGGCGTTCACGCACAGCGCCATCAAGCCGCCCGGCAACAGACCAAACAGCAGCACAGCGGCGCCATTGAGCGACAGCAGGGTCTTGACCTCGCCCGATGCCACGATGGGTGAGGTGTCGGTGGGCTCATCAAAGTACATGACCTTGACGATGCGAAGGTAGTAGAACGCGCCGATCAACGAGAACATCACCGCGGCAACCGCCAGCACGATGTAGCCGGTGACGTTGGTCACCACGATGGCCTGCAGCACGCTGAACTTGGCATAAAAGCCCACGGTGGGGGGTAACCCGGCCAGCGAAAACATGAAGATGGCCATCACCCCGGCATACCAGGGGCTGCGCCGAGCCAGGCCCTTGAGGTCGTCGATGTTCTCGGACTCGAAGCCCTGACGCGACAGCAGCATGATCACGCCGAAGGTGCCCAGCGTGGTCAGCACATAGGTGACGATGTAGAACATGGCCGAGCTGTAGCCGTTGGCTGCCGACAGCGTGTTGGCGCCAATGACCGTGGGCGTGAGGCCCAGCAGCATGAAGCCCATGTTGGCGATGGTGGAGTAGGCCAGCATGCGCTTGAGGTTGCTTTGCGCGATGGCCGACAGGTTGCCAATCGCCATCGAACCGACGGCCAGCACCACGAGCATCTGCTGCCACTGCTCGGCCACGCCGGACATGCCTTCAACCAGCAATCGCATGGTGATGGCAAACGCAGCCAGCTTGGGCGCGCCACCAATGAGCAAGGTGATGGCCGTGGGTGCGCCCTGGTACACATCGGGAACCCACATGTGAAACGGCACCGCACCCAGCTTGAAGGCCAGCCCCGCCACCACGAACACCACACCGAACACCAGCACCGCCTTGTTGATCTGCCCGGTGGCGATGGCCTTGAAGACCTCGCCGATGTCCAGCGAGCCCGTGGCCCCGTACATCATCGACAGGCCGTAGAGCAAGAAGCCGCTGGCCAGCGCACCCAGCACGAAGTACTTCATCGCCGCCTCGGTCGCATTGAGACTGTCGCGGCGCATGGCGGTCAGCGCGTAGAGCGACAAGCTCATCAACTCGAGACCGAGATAGACGACCAGAAAATTGTTGGCCGACACCATCACCAGGATGCCCAGCAGCGAGAACAGGCTCAGGGTGAAGAGTTCACCTTTGAGGAGGTCTCGGCTTTCGGCATAGGGCCTGGCGTAGGCCAGAGAGATCATCACCGCCACCGAGGCAAAGAACGCGAGCAGGTTGCCCATCGGATCGGCCACCACCATGCGCTGCATGGCATAGGAAGACAGTCCTTCGTTGTACTGCGACAGGTACATCAGCGCCACGATGGCGAGCGCTCCCTGCGTGAGCCGGTAGGTGAGCGTGCGCTTGGGATCTGTGGACCACAAATCGACCAGCGCCACGAAACAAGCCGCGAGCAGCAGGAAGATCTCGGGGTATACGGCGGGCCAGTTCATCTCGTTCATGGGGTGGGCTCGGAGCACGCCAACAACAGGTGTCGGTCGATCATCAGTTGAGCTTAGACACGGCCACGTGCTTCAGCAGTTCGGTCACCGAGACGTGCATCACGTCGGTAAATGGCTTTGGATACAGGCCCATCCACAACACAGCGACGGCCAGCACAGTCATGATCAGAATTTCGCGCGCGTTCAGGTCGGACAACTCGGCCACGTGATGGTTGGCGACCGGCCCGAAGTAAACACGCTTGACCATCCACAAGGTGTAAGCCGCGCCAAAGACCAATGCGGTGGCGGCCAGCGCACCCAGCCAGAAGTTGACCTGCACCGCGCCGAGGATGACCATCCACTCGCCCACGAAACCGGCCGTCGCCGGAAGACCGCAGTTGGCCATCGCGAAGAACACCGCAAAGGCGGTGAAGGTCGGCATGGTGTTGACCACACCTCCGTAGCTGGCGATCTCGCGTGAGTGCACCCGGTCGTACAGAACGCCAATGCACAGGAACATCGCACCCGAGACGAAGCCGTGCGAGATCATCTGCACCAGCGCGCCCGACACGCCCAGCTCGTTGAAGAGGAAAAAGCCCAGCGTGGCAAAACCCATGTGGGCAATCGACGAATAGGCGACCAGCTTTTTCATGTCCTGCTGCACCAGCGCCACCAGGCCGATGTAGATCACTGCAATCAAGGACAACGAGATCACGAACCAGGCCCACTCATGGCTGGCGTCTGGCGTGATGGGCAGCGAGAACCGCAAAAAGCCGTAGCCACCGAGCTTGAGCATGATGGCCGCCAGCACCACCGAGCCGCCGGTGGGCGCTTCGACGTGCGCGTCTGGCAACCAGGTGTGCACCGGCCACATCGGCACCTTGACCGCGAACGCCGCAAAGAAGGCAAAAAACAGCAGCGTCTGCACCGACATCGGCAGCGGCAGCTTGTGCCACGTCAGCAGATCAAAACTGCCACCCGACTTGAAATACAGGTACATCAGCGCGACCAGCATCAGCAGCGAGCCGGCCAGCGTGTACAAAAAGAACTTGAAGGCGGCGTAGACACGGCGCGGTCCGCCCCACACACCGATGATGATGTACATCGGAATCAGCGTGGCTTCGAAGAACACGTAGAACAGCAGGCCATCGAGCGCGCAGAACACGCCAATCATGATCCCCGAGAGGATCAGGAACGCGCCCATGTACTGGTTGACGCGTTCGGTGATGACCTCCCAGGCGGCGATCACCACGATGACGGTGATGAACGCGGTCAGCAGCACAAACCACACCGAGATGCCGTCGACGCCCAGGTGGTAGCGCACGTTGAAGCGGTCGACCCAGGCCAGGCTCTCGACGAACTGCATCTGCGCCGTGCCCAGATCGAAGCTGAAGATCAAAGGCAGGGTCACGACGAAGGACGCAACCGACGCGATCAGCGCAAACCAGCGCACCGTCTTCACTTGATCGTCGCGACCCAGTGCCAGAAGCACTGTGCCCGACAAGATAGGCAGCCATATGGCCAGACTCAACAAACCCATGTTCTTGTTCTCCGTGCCGGCGGCGCTCAGCGCCCTACCGAGCCGCCCAGATAGGGCCACAACTGCCAGGTCATCAATCCGATCAGGCCCAAGATCATCACCAACGCGTACCAGTACAAATAGCCGGTCTGCACCCGCCTGGCCACCGCCGACATCGCGCCAATCAGACGTGCCGAGCCATTGACCAGCGCCCCATCGATGAAGGCCACATCACCGCCCTTCCACAGCCCCCGGCCGAGCAGTCGCGCGCCAGCGGCCAGCACGTGCTCGTTGAACCAATCCATGTAGTACTTGTTCTCAAGCACGGTGACCACAGGCGACAGCGCACGGCCGATGGCGGCCGGAATCTCAGGCTTCAGGCGATAAAACACATAGGCCACCACCACGCCAGAGAAGGCCAGCCAGAACGGCAAAGTGCTCAGGCCGTGCACGGCCATGGCCATCGCACCTTGGAACTCATGGGCCAGTTCTTTCATCGCAGGATGGAGTTCGAAGTTGATGAACACCGCGTCCTTGAAGAAATCGCCATAGAGCATCGGCTGAATCGTGAAGTAGCCGATCAGCACCGACGGGATGGCCAACAGGATCAGCGGCATGGTCACCACCCACGGCGACTCGTGCGGCTCGTGGGCGTGGCCGTGGCCATCGTCGTGGGCGTGGGCGTCATGGGACGCGGCATGCGCATGAGAGGCTTCATGGCCGTGCGCGTCACCGTGGGCGCCATCATGCGCATCGTCGTGGTGATCGTGCTCGCCCGGGAACGGCTTGTTGCGGAAGTTCTCCTTGCCGTGGAAGACGAGAAAGTACATCCGGAACGAATAAAACGCCGTGACGAACACGCCGGCGATCACCGCGAAATAAGCAAAGCCCGAGCCCCACAGATGGCTCGCGTGAACGGCCTCGATGATGCTGTCCTTGGAATAAAAACCCGAGAACAGCGGCGTTCCGATCAGCGCCAGCGAGCCCAGCAGTGAAGTGATCCAGGTGATGGGCATGTACTTGCGCAGCCCGCCCATGTTGCGGATGTCCTGATCGTGGTGCATGCCGATGATCACCGAGCCCGCAGCCAGGAACAGCAATGCCTTGAAGAACGCGTGCGTCATCAGGTGGAACACGGCCACCGAGTAGGCCGAAGCGCCCAGCGCCACCGTCATGTAGCCCAACTGTGACAAGGTGGAATAGGCCACCACGCGCTTGATGTCGTTTTGGATGATGCCGAGAAAGCCCATGAACAGCGCGGTGATGGCGCCGATCACCATCACGAAGCTGAGCGCGGTGTCGGACAGCTCGAACAGCGGTGACATGCGCGTGACCATGAAGATGCCGGCGGTGACCATGGTGGCCGCGTGGATCAGCGCCGAAATGGGTGTCGGGCCTTCCATCGAATCGGGCAGCCACACGTGCAGAGGGAACTGCGCGCTCTTGCCCATGGCGCCGATGAACAGGCAGATGCAGATGACCGTGACCAGCATCCACTCGGTGCCGGGCAAGGTGAGCTTGGACAGTTCATCGGCCTTGGCGAAGGCTTCGCCGTAGTTGAGCGTGCCGGCATAAGCCACCACCAGGCCGATGCCCAGGATGAAGCCGAAGTCACCGACGCGGTTGACCAAGAAGGCCTTCATGTTGGCCGCGATGGCCGTTGGCTTGGTGTAGTAGAAACCGATCAGCAGGTACGACACCAGACCCACGGCTTCCCAGCCGAAGAACAGCTGCAGCATGTTGTTGCTCATCACGAGCATCAGCATCGAAAAGGTGAACAGCGAGATGTAGCTGAAAAAGCGCTGATAGCCGTCTTCCTCGGCCATGTAGCCGATGGTGTAGATGTGCACCATCAGCGACACGAAGGTCACCACGCACATCATCATCGCGGTCAGGCCGTCGACGAGGAAACCCACTTCCATCTTCAGGCCACCGAGCACCATCCATTCATACACGGTGGCGTTGAAACGGGCGCCATCGACCAGCACATCCTTAAGCGTCAGCGCTGAAAGGATGAAGGCGATCAACACGCCCAGGATGGTGACCGTGTGCGCGCCGGTGCGACCGATCACCCTGCCAAACAGGCCGGCGGCGATGGCACCCACCAGTGGAGCCAGTGGCACGGCCAGCAGCAGGTTTTGAGAAAGTTGTGCGGACATGGTCTTGGGGCTGCGTGAGGCCGATCAGCCCTTGAGGCTGTCGAGTTCGTCGACGTTGATCGTGGCGCGGTTGCGAAACAACACCACCAGGATCGCGAGGCCGATGGCTGACTCAGCCGCAGCCACCGTGAGGATGAAGAAGACGAACACCTGACCGGCCATGTCACCCAGGTAATGCGAGAAGGCGATGAAGTTCAGGTTGACGGCCAGCAGCATCAGTTCGATGGCCATCAACAAGACGATCAGGTTCTTGCGGTTGAGGAAGATGCCGATCACCGACAGCGCGAACAAGATGGCGCCAACCGACAGGAAGTGGCCCAAGGTGATGGGAGCGCTCACGGCTTGTCTCCTGGAACAGCGGCGGGATCAGGGTCGGGCAACTCAACCGTGGGCTGCATCTTCACCAGACGCACGCGGTCAGCCTTGCGGGCCCTGACCTGATCGGCGGGGTTGACGTACTTGGAGTCCTTGCGCTTGCGCAGCGTCAGTGCAATGGCCGCGATGATCGCCACCAGCAGCAGCACCGCCGCAATCTGGAGCGGGTAGAGGTACTCGGTGTAGATCTCGATGCCAAGCAACTTGGTGTTGCCCATTTTCAGATCGTCGGCATCAGGCATCGGTGCAATGCGCAGGTCGAACCCGGGGATCAGAACCGCAGCCATCTCGAGCGCAATCACCAGACCCACCAAGCCGGCCACCGGCGCGTGCTTCCAGAAGCCCTCGCGCAGGGTGTCGGCGTTGATGTCGAGCATCATCACCACGAACAGGAACAGCACCATGACCGCCCCCACGTAGACGAGGATCAGCGCGATCGACAGGAACTCTGCGCGCAGCAGCATCCACACGCAGGCCGCCGAGAAAAACGCCAGCACCAGATACAGCGCGGCGTAGACCGGACTGCGGGCGGTGATCACGCGGAATGCCGCGAAGAGCATCACCGCAGAGAAGATGTAGAAAAGCGCGGGTGTGGTGGTCATGGATGTGTCTGACTTGCTGCCGATTCGCCGGATCAGCCGGCATGCTGGACGAACGCTGCGTCCTCAGCGGTAGCGGGCGTCAGCCTCCTTGCTGGCTGCGATTTCGGGCTCGTAGCGGTCGCCTACGGCCAGCAACATGTCCTTGGTGAAGTACAGGTCGCCACGCTTTTCGCCGTGGTATTCAAAGATGTGCGTCTCGACGATCGAGTCGACCGGGCAGCTTTCTTCGCAAAAGCCACAGAAGATGCACTTGGTCAGGTCAATGTCGTAGCGCGTCGTGCGGCGCGACCCATCATCACGAACCTCGGACTCGATGGTGATCGCCATCGCAGGGCATACCGCCTCGCACAGCTTGCAGGCGATGCAGCGCTCTTCGCCGTTCTCATAGCGACGCAGCGCATGCAGACCGCGAAAGCGCGGGCTCATCGGCGTTTTTTCTTCGGGAAACTGCACCGTGATCTTGCGCTGCAGGAAATGGCGCCCGGTCAGCTTGAAGCCTTTGAGCAGTTCCAGCAGCAAGAAGCTGGAAACGAAATCCTTGATGGGTGTTTCGGCCGACATGGGTGCCCCTATTTCCAGATGTTCCAGGGGGACTGGATCCACAGCCCCACCACGACGAGCCACACCAGCGTCAACGGGATGAACACCTTCCAGCCCAAACGCATGATCTGGTCATAGCGGTACCGAGGAAAGCTCGCACGAACCCAAAGGAACAAAGTGCAGATCACGAAGGTCTTGGCAAACAGCCAGAACCAGTTCCAGAACCACATCGATTGCTCGATCCAGCCCGGCGTTTCCATGCCCAGCACCGAGAAGGAAACCGGAGCCATCCAGCCGCCGAGGAACATCACGCAAGCCAGCGCCGACACCAAGATGATGTTGGCGTACTCGGCCAGGAAGAACATGGCAAACGACATGCCCGAGTACTCGACCATGTGGCCAGCGACGATCTCGGATTCGCCTTCCACCACGTCGAAGGGATGGCGGTTGGTCTCTGCAATGCCCGCGATCACGTAGACCACGAAAATCGGGAACAGCGGCAGCCAGTTCCAGCTGAGGAAGGTGATGCCCATGTCAGCGAAGGTTCCACGGCCCTGCTGCTGCACGATCTCGGTCATGTTGAGGCTGCCCGACACCATCAGCACCACCACCAAGGCGAATCCCATCGCGATCTCGTAGCTCACCATCTGAGCCGATGCGCGCAAGGCGCCGAGGAATGCGTACTTCGAATTGGAGGCCCAACCGGCGATGATCACGCCATAGACCTCCATCGAGGTGATGGCCATCAGGAAAAGCAGGCCGGCATTGATGTTGGCCAGTGCCGCATCGGGCCCGAAGGGCATCACCGCCCAGGCGGCCAGTGCCGGCATGATGGTCATCACCGGGCCGAGGAAGAACAGCCCCCGGTTTGCCGCAGCCGGAACGATGATTTCCTTGAAGATCAGCTTGACGGCATCGGCAATGGGTTGCAGCAGCCCCATCGGACCCACGCGGTTGGGGCCCGGACGAATTTGCGACCAACCGATGGCCTTGCGTTCCCACAGCGTGAGGTAGGCCACGCAGATCATCAGCGGAAGCACCACCAAGACGATCTTGACCAGCGTGAACACGACTGGCCAGGCGCTGCCCAACATGGATCCGCCGTAGGAATTGACAGTCTCGAACATGTCCTGGCCTCAGACCTTGTCAATGGTGATGGGGCCGAACATGGCGCCCAGCGTGCGCGACTTGACGGTGCCCGCACTGACACGAATGGCCTGTTCAGCCAGTGTGGGGTCGATTCGCACCGGCAGATCGGTGGCCCAAGCCCCTTGCGACACGCGCACCACGTCGCCATCGACCAAGCCCATGCGGGCTGCCACGTGGGTGGGAACACCTGCCACCTGATCGGCGGCATCGGCGGTGTGCTGCAGCGCATGTGAGCGGCGCACCAGCGCGTCGGTCTGATAAATAGGCACGTCGGCCACACGTTCCAGGCCCGACACCGGGTCGACCAGCACCACGGCCTGGGCCAGCGCATTGTTCAAGCGCGAGGCGATGGCTGAGGTGTCACCCAAGGCCTCTGCTTTCACCTCTTCAGAGGTTTCGAAAGCAAAGCCGGGCAGATTGAGCATATTGCCGATCACGCGCAACACCTTCCATGCAGGGCGGGCATCACCCAGCGGCTTGACCACGCCATGGAAACTTTGCGCGCGGCCCTCGGCATTGACGAACGTGCCAGAAGTCTCGGTGAATGGGGCGATGGGCAAGAGCACATCGGCACAGTCGAGCGCGGCGTCCTTGAATGAGGTGAACGCCACCACCATCTCGGCGGCTCGTAGCGAGGCCGATGCCGCACCGGGCTGGGACGCATCACGATCAGGCTCGACGTTGAGCAGCACACAGGCCTTGAGCGCAGAGCCTTCCAGCATGGCGGCTGCATGCAAGCCACCTGCGATGGGCTGAGCGTGCACCAACTGAGCCCCGACGGTGTTGGCCGCTTCGGTCAGGTCGCCCACGGCGGCGCCAGTGTGCTCGGCGATCCAGTGCGCGAGCGACTTGAGTTGGTTGGCCTGCGGATGCGCAACCGCTGCGTTGCCCAGGAGAATGACTTTTCGCTCGCCGCCCAGCAGCGACGCAGCGATGGCCGCAGCCTGCGCGCCGGCATCCACGGCCAATGGAGGCGTCACGCCCTTGGACGCCGCCACGGCAGCGGCCACTTCGGCGAGTGCTCGAACCCAGCCGCTCGGCGCTGCCGTGACGGTGGTGGCCATGTGCATGAGCCAGTCGTCGTGCACTGCGTGCAGGCTGTTGATGTGCGCACCCTTGCGAGCGGCTTGACGCAGGCGCTGAGCGAACAGCGGATGGTCCTTGCGCAGGAAGGATCCCACCACAAGCACTCGCTGCATGTCGGACAGCGATTCGATCGAAGTGCCCAGCCAACGCACCGCAGAGTCGGCCGTGGTCGGCACGGAGAAATCGGCGTGGCGCAAGCGGTGATCGACGTTGTCGCTGCCCAGGCCACGCACCAGCTTGGCCAGCAGGTGCAGCTCCTCGACCGTGCTGTGGGCGCTGCCCAAGGCACCGATGCTGCTGGCACCGTGATCGGCCTTGATCTGCGCGAGACCGTTGGCGACGTACTGAAGCGCGGTGGTCCAGTCCACCGTCTTCCATTCACCGCCTTGCTTGATCATCGGCGAGGTCAGGCGCAGGTCGCTGTTGACAGCCTCGTAGGAGAAGCGATCGCGGTCGGCAATCCAGCATTCGTTGACCGCTTCGTTTTCGAGCGGAACAACACGCATGACCTTGTTGGACTTGACCTGAACGATCAGGTTGGCACCAGTGCTGTCGTGAGGCGAGACCGACTTGCGGCGCGACAACTCCCAGGTGCGCGCGCTGTAGCGAAACGGTTTGCTGGTCAGAGCGCCCACCGGACACACGTCAATCATGTTCCCCGACAACTCGGAGTCGATGGTGTCACCGACCACCGTGGTGATCTCGGAGTGCTCGCCGCGATGGATCATTCCGAGTTCCATCACGCCGGCGACTTCCTGACCAAACCGCACGCAACGCGTGCAGTGGATGCAGCGACTCATCTCCTGCATCGAGATCAGCGGGCCCACGTCCTTGTGGAAGACGACTCGCTTTTCCTCTTGGTAGCGCGAGGTGGATCCGCCATAGCCCACGGCCAGGTCCTGCAGTTGGCATTCGCCGCCCTGGTCACAGATCGGGCAGTCAAGCGGGTGGTTGATGAGCAAAAACTCCATCACCGACTGCTGTGCCTTGAGCGCCTTGTCGCTCTTGGTGCGAACGATCATTCCCTGGGTCACCGTCGTGGCGCACGCAGGCATGGGCTTGGGCGCCTTTTCGATATCGACCAGGCACATGCGGCAGTTCGCCGCGATGGAAAGTTTCTTGTGATAGCAGAAGTGCGGGATGTACGTGCCCGCCTTGTCAGCGGCATGCATCACCATGCTGCCTTCGGCGATCTCGACCTTCCGGCCGTCAAGCTCAATTTCAATCATGACGATGGTGTGGCGCTGCTGTGGGGTTGGAACGGTCAGACATACGCCGGCACGATGCAGGACTTGTGCTCGATGTGATGAACGAACTCATCGCGAAAGTGCTTGACCATCGCACGCACCGGCATCGCGGCCGCATCACCCAGCGCGCAAATGGTGCGGCCCTGAATGTTGTCGGCCACCGAGCTCAGCAAATCGATGTCTTCCATTCGACCGTGGCCATGCTCAATGCGCTCGACCACGCGGTGCATCCAGCCGGTGCCTTCGCGGCACGGCGTGCACTGACCGCAGCTTTCGTGCGCATAGAAATAACTCAATCGCAAAAGGCTCTTCACCATGCACCGGCTGTCATCGAGCACGATCACCGCACCCGAACCCAGCATCGATCCGGCCTTGGAGATGCTGTCGTAGTCCATCGTGCAGTCCATCATGGTGGCAGCAGGCAGCACGGGAGCCGAAGACCCTCCGGGTATCACTGCCTTGAGCTGGCGTCCCTTGCGGACGCCACCGGCCAACTCGAGCAGAACGGGGAACGGCGTACCCATGGGCACCTCGAAATTTCCGGGCCGCTCGACATCACCCGACACCGAATAGATCTTGGTGCCGCCGTTGTTGGGCTTGCCCACTTCGAGGTACTTCTGGCCACCGTTGCGGATGATCCAGGGCACCGCAGCAAAGGTCTCGGTGTTGTTGATCGTGGTCGGCTTGCCGTAAACGCCATAGCTCGCCGGAAACGGCGGCTTGAACCGTGGCTGGCCCTTCTTGCCTTCGATCGACTCGATCAGGGCTGTTTCTTCGCCGCAGATGTAGGCCCCAAAACCATGCGCCGCATGCAACTGAAAGTTGAAGCCCGAGCCCATGATCTTGTCGCCAAGATATCCGGCCGCACGCGCCTGCTCGAGAGCAAGCTCGAAACGCTCGTAGGCCTCGAAAATTTCGCCGTGGATGTAGTTGAAGCCGGTGCCGATGCTCATCGCATAGGCTGCGATCGCCATGCCTTCGATGAGCTGGTGCGGGTTGTACATCAGGATGTCGCGATCCTTGAAGGTTCCAGGCTCGCCTTCATCGGAATTGCACACCAGGTACTTGGGGCCCGGGAACATCCGGGGCATGAAGCTCCACTTCAGCCCGGTCGGAAAGCCAGCACCGCCGCGGCCACGCAAGGCCGACGTCTTGACCTCGGCGACCACCTCATCGGCAGTCATGCCCTCGCCGCCGTCGCGCCCCAGGATCTTTCGCAGTGCCTGATAGCCGCCGCGCGATTCATAGTCAGCGAGTTGCCAGTTGCTGCCGTCGAGGCCGGCATAGATCTGGGGAGCGATGTGCCGCCCATGGAAGGACGTGGACAGGCCGCTGGATTGGAACTGGGTAAGGTCAAGCATGAGTGGTGGCCCGAGGGGCGGCTCAGCGGGACGAGCCGACTTGCGACTGGAGAAGATCCACCAGCGCATCGAGACGCTGAGGGCTCATGAAACTGCACATCTGGCGATCATTGACCAGCAGCACCGGGGAGTCGCCGCACGCGCCGAGGCACTCGCTTTGCTGCAGCGTGATCAGGCCATCAGCCGTCGTCTCGCCTTCCTCGATGCCCAATCGATTGCACAAATGGGCCAGTGCCGACTGCCCATCGTGCAACTGACATGGCAGGTTGGTGCACACGTTGATCTTGAATCGACCCACCGGCTGGTGGTTGTACATGTTGTAGAAGGTCGTGACCTCGTGCACCGCGATGGGTGGCATGCGCAGATAGGCGGCCAGAGACCTCTCGCTCTCGGGCGAGACATGACCTTGCTCCTGCTGAATGATGGCAAGACAGGCCATGACGGCCGACTGGCGTTGGTCATCGGGGTACTTGGCCACCTCGCGCTCAAAGCGCTGGATCGTGGCCTCGGAAAATTCGTGGGGCGCGCTCACCGGTCGATCTCTCCGAAAACGATGTCCATGGTGCCGATCACGGCCACGGCATCGGCAATCATGTGGCCGCGCGACATCTCATCGAGTGCAGCCAGGTGCGGGAAACCTGGGGCTCTTATCTTGAGGCGGTACGGCTTGTTGGCGCCGTCGCTGACGATGTAGATGCCGAACTCGCCCTTGGGGTGTTCCACCGCCGCATAGGCCTCGCCTTCGGGCACGTGGAAGCCTTCGGTGAACAGTTTGAAATGGTGGATCAGCTCTTCCATGCTCGTCTTCATCTCGACGCGCGAAGGAGGTGCGACCTTGTGATTGGAGGTGATCACCGGGCCGGGGTTGGCGCGCAACCAGTCCACGCACTGCTTGATGATCCGGTTGGACTGCCGCATCTCTTCAACGCGCACGAGGTAGCGGTCATAGGTGTCGCCATTGACGCCCACCGGCACGTCGAAATCAATGTGCTCGTAGACGTCATAGGGCTGCTTCTTGCGCAGATCCCACTCGATGCCCGAACCACGCAGCATCGCTCCCGAAAAGCCCAGATTCAGCGCGCGCTCCGGCGTGACCACGCCAATACCGACGGTCCGCTGCTTCCAGATGCGGTTGTCGGTCAGCAAGGTCTCGTAGTCGTCAACGCACTTGGGGAAGCGCCGCGTGAAGTCTTCGATGAAGTCCAGCAGCGTGCCGTGGCGGTTGTCGTTGAGCGCGGACATGACCTTGGCATTGCGCACCTTCGAGGCCTTGTACTGAGGCATCGTGTCGGGCAAATCGCGGTACACGCCACCCGGGCGGAAATAGGCCGCGTGCATGCGCGCACCGGAGGCCGCCTCGTACATGTCGAACAGGTCTTCGCGCTCGCGAAAGCAGTAGATGAAGATGTTCATCGCACCGCAATCGAGCCCATGGGCACCGAGCCACATCAGGTGATTGAGCAGCCGCGTGATCTCGCTGTACATCACCCGGATGTACTGGGCGCGCACTGGCACATCGACGCCCAGCAACTTCTCGATGGCCAGGCAGTAGGCATGCTCGTTGCACATCATCGACACGTAGTCGAGCCGGTCCATGTAAGGCAGCGACTGAATGTAGGTCTT
>Ga0247832_1006221_pt1 | contig 13253 bp, 10 predicted proteins | sample LaCruzMarch2015__10_FD_192407 | JGI IMG/M metagenome (GOLD analysis project Ga0247832, IMG submission 192407) | Freshwater microbial communities from meromictic Lake La Cruz, Castile-La Mancha, Spain - LaCruzMarch2015_4m | ecosystem: Environmental > Aquatic > Freshwater > Lake | place: Spain... | reverse complement strand
AAAACACTGTTGATTTATAGATACCTACCCTATGTAGGTAGATAAATGATGATAGTACACTAAAAAAACCAAACAACCGGTAGGACCATGGCAGACGCCTACGATTACGACGACGAGGACTTGCCCGACCCTTCATTAAAGAATATCCTTGAACAGGAAACATTACAATGGATATTCGTGGGGGGAAAGGGAGGGGTGGGTAAGACAACAACGAGTTGCTGTTTGGGTACGCAGCTTGCTAAGCATCGAAAGAAGGTACGTTTTGTGTTGTGTATCGTTATACCTATACATACTTTGTCGATCGATGGTCATTTATGCGGTGGACTAAATTTCTTACGACGAGGGAAATCTTTTAGATAGTGCTGTGGAAATAGCAACTAGTGATTTTGCCTCTCTGGCATTTGGCATAACACCAAGAGACAGGATGGGACGGGGGTGGGGAGGATAAATCAAGGCATTCAAATTTCGTTCACATGTTGTTTCAATTAATCTACATGCTCATCCCCTCGTCAATTACGCTCATCCCAAAAAACAGGTCCTCATAGTATCGACTGATCCAGCACACAATCTTTCTGATGCATTCTGTCAAAAAATTGGCCGTGAACCGACGCCCATTCAGGGATTTACGAATTTATTCGCAATGGAAATTGATGCCACCGAGGATTTGGATAAGATGCAACAATCGATGGAAACTGCCGTGGGTACAGCGGGGGGAGTGGGTGATGAGGATGGATCCGGGATCCAATCATTATTATCTGAACTTACACAATCAATCCCGGGAATTGATGAGGCAATGTCATTTTCGGAATTGATGAAACAGGTACAAAATTCGGATTATGATGTGGTAGTATTCGACACAGCTCCCACGGGACATACACTCCGCTTACTTAGTTTCCCAACAATCCTGGAGAAGGCATTTGGAAAGTTAATGGACCTTAAGGATAGGTTTGGGGGATTGATTGGCCAGGCATCGGCTTTGTTTGGGGGTGGGTCACCTGACCAAGTACAGGACGCACTCCTGGGCCGACTTGAGGAGACGCGGGCAATCATTAACAAAGTGAATACGGCATTTCAAGATCCGGCACTAACGACATTCGTTTGTGTTTGTATTCCTGAATTCTTGTCAATTTATGAAACGGAGCGTCTGGTTCAGGAGTTATCAAAATTTGGCATTGACTCACATAACATTGTGGTCAATCAGGTGCTATTTCCCGAGAAGGATGCCGAGGAACTGGGGGAATGGTTTGACTCAAACAAGGATGGGATGCAGAAGGAGGCACGTGAGATCTGTGGTAAGATGATGGCACGTAAGAGGATGCAGGACAAGTACATTGGTCAGTGCTTTGATTTGTATGGGGATGATTTCCACGTGGTGCTTATGCCGTTGCTTGATCATGAGGTTCGAGGAGTGGAAAAACTAAAGGATTTTTCAGAGCTATTGATTAATCCCATTGATTTGGAAGAGTAGTACGAGGTCTTTTGGTTGAGGAGGTATATTTGTTATTGGAGATCGAATAAACCTATTAATGTTAGGTTAGAGTTTGAAGTGCTACTTCGTCACATGCCATGCTTTTCTAGGCTTTTCTAGTTCAAACGGCGTTTCCCAGATCTCTTCACCAAACAAATTCAACTGTTCCTTGCTTGCGCCAGCATTTTTACTTTTTTACTATGAAGATTTATGTCGTTCGACTATCATGACCTTCCCCGCGACTTTTGGTATACCAAATTGTGTAAGAAAATTCGGTACTACTCTATGAAAGACAACACCATCGTAATACCCCCGACGTAGAAGTTCAAGGAAGCGTGAGGCAGCTCTGGGTGACCAGTAGAGCTGAACAAGTATATCAAAGCTTTCATCCTTGGTGTCAATTGACACCTCACGAGGAAACCATCACCATGACCGGCTAGCAGGGTGTAGCTTTGGTCTAATGCATTCGTTGCCTCAGCCTTGATTGATTAGTATGGTAGTGTCTCTCGCCTTCAATCTCATAACTAAATTCATCACCGACAAATGTTGTTGAGATATGTCACCCTCCTCGAGGCTGTATCGTGGCCTCTAGCCGTTGTGTACACCATCATTGTGGTTCTCCCAATAAACGTCCAAAACTGTGCGAGGAAGTTGATTGACAAATAATGTAGCTTTTAATACAGACCGAATTTCTTCGGATCGGAATTCTCAGCATCGGAGGCGTTAAGAAGTAGAACATGGAGGTGTGATGCACCATGATGTAGAGGGGTCCCTATTTTTTGGTATTTGGGAAGGAAGTGCGAAGGAGAAGAGGAAAGAATCTAAAAATGAAGCTCCCTGGCCTGGATGGTGAACGGCAATGATCGATAGAAAAAGATGATCTCAAAAATACCAACACTGCAAAGCGTCGATTCTGTGACTTACCACCCACTCTTCTATTTTCTTCTATCGACTACTGTCTCAACAACAACAACAATGACGGTGGAGGTGGCGCGAAAGAATGATGAGAGTAAAGCCACCGTTGCTGTTGATAATGCTCCTCCCCGCGTCATCGGTCCAGTAGAGCGCACTCTGCGTATCATAATAATCTTCATTGGGATACCAACAATAACAGGCCTTCTAGGGATCACTGTAGCCTACATTGGTGGACAGAGCGTAGAATGGGATCATGACTTCATCTTTCCGTTCCTTTTAATGATGGCACTATTACTTGCACTTGGACAGCGAACGAATTGGTTTAATATGATGCCATCAAAGCAGCATAGGAGTGCTGTCGTCACAGGTGCACCACCAACATTGCTATTGGCGGACAATGAAACGAAGAAGAAAAAACAGTAATAATTATCATGTGTGAGTGTATGTATGAAGTAATAGTTACAGATGATTCATATCACGAGAATCATACGCACAAGGAGTTTAAATAGTAATTCTTCTGGAGTCAACTTTGTTAATATGCATAAATATCATTTACATTTTTACACTCAGTGTTTGTCAAGTTATTGTTTTTCATCTTTTTCATGCTGTCGTTGTCGTTCAATTTTGTACAGAGCTGTTCCACGCAGCATAGGTGTTGTTATATTCGATGTTGGAAATGTGGCATCGATAGCGGATGGACCAGGCTTGTTTAATTCTCCACCAACGGTAAAAGAATGCACTCTCTCCATACCAAAGTCGCCATTACCGTGAAAGATGAGACTCGCTTCATCTCCAATATCTAATCCTTCATACAATTCGTACCATCCTTTACCTGCCCAACAACAGAAGCCGTCGCCCATGAAGTCTACTATCTTGAATTGATATTCAAGGCCGTCCGGTACACGGACTGTTTCAATGATCTTTTGAGACTTCATTCCTTCGTAATAACCGGTTGGTCGAGATACGAAATTCGTCGTCCTATCACTCGAGTCGATAGACCACGACGTTTCAGACGAGTACTCGTCGAGCTGCAAAACGACAGTAATCGAAACACCAGAGATAGATGGTGGACTAGATGTCGTTGGTCGAGTCGATACTGTCTGGCTGGAAGTAACTGTAGGAGTGAAAGATATGGCTGGCGATATTGATGGTGCAGGACCAACTCTAAACGTAATCTCTAGCTCGGAGCCAAAATCAGCTTTGTCAAACGCTAGAAGTGCCGACTCGTCATCTGAACTTTCACCTGCGAATACTTTAATGAAGCCATCACCATATAGGCAACAGAAACCATCTCCTCCCGTGTCAGTGACCACAAGAGAAACTTGACTGTCATTCGGAAGATACACTGTATCAACGAATAAAGTTGATGAGAGGTCAGTAAAATTGCCAGTTGGCCAATCAAACAATGTCTCCCCACTCGCCGATTCGACGTATAGCCCTGTTTCACCGGACCACTGATCCAGTTGAATTGCAATGGTTATTGGAAAATGATCGAAAGATGGTGCGAGCGATGTAGATGGCGAAGAAGAGCCCGTGGGAGGGAGTGATTCAGGCTCGCCCACAATGAAGGATGATGTTGTTATATGTTCAAAGTCAGCCTTTTCATCAACTATTACAGCGCCATCAGAAGAATACACTTGAAAGTAGCCTCCGCCATTCTCACAGCAGAACCCATCACCGGCCTTGTCTGTGAGGGTAATAACAGCATTGATCCCCTCAGGAATCTTAACCTTTTCTTCAACCAACAGTTGCGATTGTTTATAGTATCCTTCTCGACGCTGAAGGAATGTAACGTTTTTGCCGTTTATTACAGATGAGATTGAAAATCCCGTCTCTTGAGGAAAGTTATCAAGCTGTATCAAAACTGTTATTTGATACCCATCCCATGTTGGCGCATAGCTAACTGTAGGGAGTATAGATGCTGTGTGAATAGTAATCGGCGTTGGGGCAGGTGTACTTGCTTCTTCTTGTCCTTTACCATCATCTTCCTTGTTGCCGTCACGACTTGTGCTGCAGAAAGAAAGTCCATCGATACAGCACCGTGAAGCAATAGACTCAGTGAAGGAATGCATCGATGAACAGTCTTTTTCTCGGGGTGCATTGACTGTCCAGTGATAACCGAATGCTATGCCACCAATTTTATCTTGACACGTTTCCCTGACAAGTGATGACCCTGGCAATTCTTGCTCACAATCTGGCTCTTCATAGAGATTACTTTTAATGCACTTGGTCTCCTCCACACATACAGTCGTTTCATTACCCGTTGACGTTTTCATTTGAGGCCACGATTCTAGTCCTTCTGAGCACCCAGCCATGGCAACTACGTAAGAGTCGTGAAACATAAACCTCGTCTCCCCAGTCCAACACTTCTTGGGTATTGACTTAGTCTTTGAATGGCACTGATATGAGAACACAGTGTCGGACATGAATCCCTGATCGGCATTACACCAAGCACATCTTCCACAATCTTTTCCATTTGTGCAAGGCTTGCAACTTTCGTTAGGGTCCACCCCATCGATTTGAACTGCTGCTTGTTGCTCTCCGACTGTAAATGTGTACATTCCACTATGATCGCCTGATACCAACGTTGTCTTTTGATCTCCTGTCCCTGCAAAGACTTTGTAGTATCCATCGCCAAAAGTGCAGCAAAGTCCATCACCTGATGCATCTTCAAAAGTGAAGACCATTTCAGTCATCACAGGTATAATAAACACTTCCATCACAAGCTCTGATTCCATATTTGTGAAACTGCCTTTTGGTTTCGAGGCATAGGTTGTTACATTATCAGCCGAAGTTAGCAAAAAGCCAGTTTCACTTGGCTTGCCGTCTAGCTGCAGAATAATGACAATGGTTACATTATTTGTGTTCAATGGAGATGGCGTCGGAGCTTTGGTCTTCTTTGTAATGCTCGCTGTTGTATTTGTTAAGGTGGAGTTCACTGAGGCGTTAAGCTGATTTTGTGTCGTCGAGTTTTTACTTACTGGGTAAGAACTGGGCTGCCTGGTTACAGAATCAGTCTTATTTGATACTCCTCCTGCTGAGCCTGCTGTTTCAACCTGAAAGGTTGGTGGAGCTTCCCCGAAAGTGAGAGTTGGTGTCTTACCGAAGGCCTCAAGAACAAAAGAAGTAACTAACCCAATCAACAAGATCAGGAGTGTTATAATCATGATCCAACAACAACTCTTCCATGATCGATTGAATATTCTCGATCGCTCTCTTTTTTTAACGGGTATTTCGGAAGTCGTCGTCTGACCAGGGGAAGACGGTGCCTTCATGGTAGCATCACCTATCGGAGCATCTTTGCTTCGATCAGTCATCAACCCTGAATTTGTTAGCGACTCTGTTGTTTGTCGTCGACGCTGTCCATTAGAGACATCATACGTCTGTCTGCGATTGCGAACAGGACGTGGTGCCCCCTCTGGCTCCACATCGCCATCTGAGGCATGTCTACGAGGAGCAGGTCGCTTTATCCTCAGTCGTTCATCCTGACTTCTCGGTCTTCTCATTTCCGTCTTGCTCTTGGATGGATACATCCCATTCTCCTTCATTGTATCTTTCATATCTTTCAAGGAGATATCATGTGTCAGCCAACGGATTGGCGTCAGTCTGCGGATTGGCTTATCACCATCCGATTCATATAAACGAAGAGTAGGACCTGAACCTGATAGCAAATGTTTTGATCGTCGTCGTTGCTGTCCTTTTTCCTCGAGAAGAACCGGCCATTTCATAGTGTCTTGGGTGGTCGCCTCTTCTAGCTCCACATCGCCATCTGAGGCATGTCTACGAGGAGTAGGTCGTTTTATCCTCGGTCGCTCATCCTGACTTCTCAGAAGTCTCTCGTTCCTCTTACTCTTGGACGGGTATAGCCCATTCTCCTTCATTGTGTCTTTCACAGAGGCTGAAGGATCATACGTCTGTCTGCGATTGCGAACAGGACCTGGTGCCCCCTCTGGCTCCACATCGCCATCTGATGCATGTCTACAAATAGATAGTCTTACCCTATGTCGCTCATCATGATGTTGGTCATCGTGATCCTCCGTTGAACCAACCCTGCTGCTACTCTTTGATACGGACCTTTTCTTCTTATCTGTAGTAGAACGAGTACGAGAAGTAGAATGACGACGATTATTATCGTTGGAACCGCTCCTCATTATCGGCGTGAACCGGTCATCATCATCTCCACACTCGCTCTGTATCGTAGACAAGCGTTCGTTAACGTTGGATGGTCGTTTGAGTAGACTACGAATGTACTCGGACTCCTTTCCCACACCACCACTGGAGCCGGACCTATGATGATGTGAAGGGGGCATTGTCCGTGTTCCGTGTTCCGTGTTATTCCCTTGATCCAATTCCTCCCCTCCGATACCAATCTTCAATCACACACTCCCGAAGTCCCAACTCGTCCGAAGTGAATAGGAATTGGTTTGCTACCTGGGATAACCTGTGACTTGTTAGCGTGTACGATACGATATTCAGATTGGTCCTTTGCAGTTCGTTGACGACACATTTATGCGACTATGTCGAAGTTCTCGCGATTAGCATGCACTGTAGCATGAACGAATCATCCTGCCTCTTCACAACATAACGCTACCTAATGTTGCTCAGGCTGTACTACACCGCGAGGAGAACAGAAACGAACAATAGAGAGTTGAAGATAGATACTCCGAAGTCACTTTGGATCTTATTTCCCGCTTGATTTATATGGCGCGTCTTCCTCACTCTCCCCTCTCATTATTTCTATGGGATAGGTTGCACATCGTTGCGCCGGAGGACGACGACTACGTTCGCTCGGTCGGGTGTAAAGAGTAAATATAATGATGAGGAACAATGATTCATCGCCGGGAGGAGAACAACGACGAATAATAAACGCTGGGATTAGTGAAAATAACAGCATACTCCTAAATCCGAATCTCCAATGCGAACAACCCAACCTAACGGTGGAGCAGTTGGCACGAATAGAAGAAAATCGACGCAATGCGTTGGAAAAGAGGCGTTTGCTGACATACAAACGTGAGCAACAACAACAGCCACCACCGCCGCAATCACCAACGCGAGTTGCTGTACCACCATCTGCGGCGACAGAATGTCCTTCCCCAGATCAATTGATCCGAATGGAAAGGAATAGACTAGAGGCGTTGGCGAGGAAAAAGCAGTCATTAGTAGCACCACGTGAAGTACAGCAGCATCAGTCTACGTCGACGACTTTGCCTCCTTCTTCCACAATTGTCAGTGAGGAACAACGGATCAGGATGGAAGAGAATAGACGAAAGGCTTTAGAAAAGAAGCAGCAGCTGCTAATGCTGTCACAACAACATCAACACCCGCAACAACAACAGCAGCTACAACAACATCACCCGCAACAACAATGTGCAATGGGCTCGTTAATGACCTTACAATCTCCAATAAAATTGACCTCGCCGCCTGTAAAGATGGAAGGTGAAAATCAATTACTAATGCAACCACTGCGGAACGAAATGTCTAACTCAGATGTACAACAGCAATTACAATTGTCTCAATACTTTACATGCAACTCTGTTGTTATTCACGAAGGGGATGAAAAACTAGATTCGGACTCTTGTTTGGGCGAAGGAAAGGAAATTGCAGACAATGAGCTTGAAATGGCGAGGTCAACTGATGACATGAAAATTTCAGCAAAACAACTATCAGTCGCTGCTGATGATGATGATACAATGCCGTCGGATCAGCTACTTAACGACGTAAAATCTCCACTGACGTTAAAGAAATCTGCACTCCCACCACTCCCACCAGATATTCAATACGACGAATTAAGAGTTTTGCCAATTGATGATGGTCATACTGACACGCTGATAAATAATGCAGAATTGGATAACACATTACTCAACGGTTGGACACTATTCGATCATCAGAAGGAGGGGATAATTAGAGCGCTTAGGATGAGAAGATTAATTTTAGCGTTTGACATGGGTCTAGGGAAAACAATTATTGGATGTGTCTGGGCGAAGGCATTTAAGAATACTTTTCAGGGGATTACAATTTTTGTCATTGCTCCTCCAAGTTTACACGAAGATTGGCAACGTACTGCAACCGATGCAACAGGTCTTGTACTGGGTAACAATAGAAAGAAGAAGAACAAAAGTGACAAAGCTACGAAGAAAAATGGAGACGTTGAAGACGAGTATGAACTAACAGTTACCGGCAAACGGAGGAAGAAGGCTAAGAAGAAGAAGGCAGAGTCAGACTCAGACGATGACAATGAAGAATCGTCATGTGACAATATTGATATGTATATCTACTCGTGGGATAGTATTTCTGCATACAAGGATGTCATACTAGACGTATCCGACTTTGTTGTCATTGCAGACGAGGCACATTATATGCAATCGATGGAAGCCAAACGAACAAAGGAGGCACTTTCATTAATGTCTCGTAAGAAGTGTCGAGGTATACTTTTACTAACAGGCACGCCGATGAAAAATGGGAGACCGTCTAATCTATTCCCTCTCCTCCGTGGGGTGCAGCATCCTTTCGGTGATAGTCAGAAAAGATTTGAATTCTACTTTTGCAATGGTCAACATAAACTCTTTCGTGGGAGAGAGACGTGGGATGTAGGTGTTGTTACTGTGATGGTTTTTTTGTTCAATCAAAGCTTACTCTTCTTTGCCTCTGACATGCATGAATTCACTACGCTCTTTCCCCGTTTACTCTCCAGGCAACTGGGTCATCCAATCTGACCGAATTGAATGCTCATATTGCACAGCATTTATTCCGCATGACGAAAGAGGAATGCTTGAAACTCCCTCCTCGGAAGCGTGAGGTTGTGCGTATACCCGTCCCTTCCCGTCACGAGATGCGATACACACAGGCACTAAAAGACTTGGCAGAAGCCGTCGAAACGTCACGACGTATGAATTACAGTGGTGAGAATGATGATGTATTGAGCTCATTTCAGAGACTACGCCAGATTAGTGCCATAGCAAAAGGTACGTACTGTACATGTCCCCTTTAAATGGTTTCATTCCGATGATACTTCATCTAATATGTCATCATTCTTTCAGTTGATGCAATAGCAGCATTGGCAAATAAAATTCTTGTCGAGGAGGGATCCATCGTTATATTCACAACCTTCGTAGCAGTGGCAAAAGAAATTCATCAAAAATTGTGTGACATGGACTGGGCAGGAGAGCTTCTAAATGGTGAAACTGCTTCGAAAAAACGACAGGCGATGGTCGATCGATTTCAAGCACAAATTTCACCAGTGTTCGTTGCGACATATGGAGTAGGCGGGGTTGGGTTGACACTCACAGGTGAGTTTGAATAGATCATGGGAAGAGTGTAATGGAATTCCTTTGCCAACAAACCATTTACTATATGCTTACTAATGGTGGTATTATTATGACAGCTGCATGCACTGTTGTACTTGTTGATCGTCCGTGGACGCCTGGAGAAGTCTGTCAAGCAGAAGATCGAGTACGACGTATTGGACAAAAGCGTCCTGTTCGTTCACTTTGGATAAGTTCATTTCCAATCGATGAGGCTGTAGATGAGGTAATCGATTTCAAGGCAGTGAATACTAGTGCAACAATTGATGGACAAGATTACGGAAATCGGAGTATGTCAGCACCAAAGGTATCTATAGCTGAGCTGGTGAAATCAGTGCTTGGTAATACTAATAACCAAAGCAATGGAAGGTGAAACGATAACTACTACTGTCAAAAACATAACATTATCTTACTTCACACAACACCAAGCTATTATCGATTATCTATATACAGTTAAGACTCCGCCGTAGGATGTCTTATCCTCCCTACTGTTATCTGTTGAGCATGCAACAGCACTGCTCATACACACTCCTCCCTTTCTGTCTTGTTGTGACATCCTCCCTCAAAGCTGCAGAATTTCACCTCTGCGCCATGCCTCTGACAGACTCCTCCATTCTTGGCTTGTTTGTGACATCCTCCCTCAAAGCTGCACAGCCTCTTCGTGTACTGCTTCGTCTTGACGGCTGGAACCTTCTTGGCCTTCTTGGTCACACACGTGTTGATGAGGGTGCCAAAACCAAAAACCACAGGAGGTGAGAAAACCACCCCGTGCGGCACGACGATAATATAATGAGGACGATATCTCCGTATCGGACCACGGTAACATCTTTCTCATCATCATCCTCATCATCGACATCGTCATATGATTATGATTCTGGCGAATACGTCCTTTCCATGGCCGCTGCCACCATCTCTTCTGGAATGCACGATACTTCAACTACGACTAGCACCAATAACAACAACAACATTTACGTGGCATCTGCACTGAGTGATAAATCGATTGTATTATATGACATACAGACTAATTGCATAGTCGATCGTATATCTAATGCACATACAGGGCCTATATCCGAAGTACAATTCTATTCTCCTTCTTCATCATCATCGACGATGTCATTAATAAGTGCCGGGCACGATGGCCATGTCAAGACATGGGACTTTCGTTGTCGCAACAGCATGAGCAGTAGTGGTGGCGGCGGCGATAATGGAGCAACGACGGCAGCAACGGGTACTTTCGAACTTGGTCAAAGGAACGAAAAGGCATTATGTGTCTCGGTGGGGTATGATGGATCACTCGCGGCCGTGGGGACTGATCAAGCGCGTATATCCTTCTTTGATCTGCGTCGTCAAACGTCCTCGTCGAGTAGTACAGCGGCATTACTTGGGAATTATATAGATGCACATACCGACGATGTTACATGTGTCAAGTTCCAAACAATACCATCTGCATCAAGTAGTGGCATCAATGGTAGTAATACTACTACTGCTACTACTGCTACTGTACTAGCAACGGCATCCGAGGATGGATTAATCAACATCTATAATCCATCAGCCTCTACCGAAGAAACTGCACTACTGTCAGTAATTAATGTTAATTGTCCAATACGCAACATAACCTTTTTTGGACCCAACTATCAAGGGTTGGCTGTATTAACTGGGAATGAAAGTATGATTTGCTATCATTGGGATTCTGGACAACTGATTTGTAATGTAGGAAATGGTGGTGGTGGTATTGGTGGTGGAATGGGAGGATTACGTAAGGTATTGAGTGATACTATACGACTATCAAATAATAGTAACAGTAGTAGTAGTAGTAGTAATGGTAACGGTGGAGAAACTACTGCTGTCAACATGTCATCATCATCATCATCATCATCATCATCTGCCATTGGAGGTGGTGGTGGGATGATGATGATGGACGATGATAATGATGATACTTTGTGTGATAATGACACTGAGAATACAATTGATTATTTAATCGGATGTCAATGGACAACCCTACCATCATCATCAACATCATCATCATGTCAACCGGCATTACACTTGCTAGCAGGGAATACTAATGGTAATGCATATATATTCCAAATTGATACTAATAGTATAACACCATTGGTACAACTTACGGATGGTCATCGTGGTTGCATACGTGACTTTGTTTGGATTGACAATGATGACATTATTTCTAGTACAAGTTGTAATGATTGCAATGCTAGTGTTAGTAAGAGAAGACTAATCACGGGAGGAGAAGATGCTAGATTATGTGAATGGGACCTCCTTTCGTCATCATCATCCTCGTTGTTGGGTGTTGGAAATAATACAACCATGTCAACTAATAAAAATACTAGTGGTGGACGTGCACGTTCATCAAAGTATGGAATTGGTGATAATAGTGCTGCTGCTATTCGAAAGGAGAAGAAGAAGACAAAGACTAAACTAGGATACCCATATTAATAGTTAACATTTTTTTCTAGAATGTAAAACTGTTCAATACAATCCCCATGCTGCACCAAATTCTAGATTATGTACACCTCCTCTCCCTCACTCCCCAAAAACCAACCCCCTTCCCACACACTCACAAATTTTTCACATCACGATATAAATACATATATATATAGTATTCCCTAAATGAGATTGTTCTTCGTCTTAACTTCATGATACTTCTCTTGATCAGCCTTCCCCAATGGACTTTCCTTAACCCAATCTTGAATTTGCTCTACAATTGTCCTATTACCACTACTACTGCCGCTGCCGCTACTACTGCTATTACTCTTCATTTCATCCGGAACATCACTCCGTAATGTTAACACATTATATATATCAATAGTTTCCATATTAACAAAGTTTTCAAATTCATTTAATTGTGCAGTGTTAAGTGTAGGCACGTGCATACTTGCCCATGTACCCAGTAGTAAATCGACCTCGAGCCAACCACGTTGTTTCGCACGATAGATTAATCGCTTTCTACGATTGGCATCATTGTGCACAAACGAAGTTACACTGCCGCCATTCTCATCCTTGCTTCCGTTGCTACCGTGCTCGACAGGGAGCTGAATATGACGTGCCATAATAGCATCATACCGCGGTCGTGCCATGTCCCATAAATGTTGTTCGCGTACTGCCACTGGATCATCGGATGCGTCATTATCACGACGAGATTTCATTTCTTTAGTTGATGCATCGCCCATGTAATACCGCCGAGTTGCTGCTGTTGTTGACAACGAGGAAGATGGTAATGACGACTTGCGATGCTGGCAAAGGACGAGGAGTGTCGTCCGTAACGAGGAAGTAGACTGGCGAATCATCATCATCATCATCACCCCCTGCCTCGTACGATTTTCCGTGTCAAAAAAATAATGCCTCAGCACGATGGAACAAGTATGTGACTGGACCTAGGGTTTGTTGCACTCGAGGCACAATGGGCGGGAGAACACTTCATTTTCTGGGCATCATGTCTTGGACCACTTAGGGTTAACCCCCCTATTTACATTCAATTACACTGCTAATTATGATGGGGTTAATGGCTGGTATTATCAAATTGGTGTGATAAAGTACAATTTTTTAGATTATGA
>Ga0247832_1006212_pt1 | contig 13269 bp, 13 predicted proteins | sample LaCruzMarch2015__10_FD_192407 | JGI IMG/M metagenome (GOLD analysis project Ga0247832, IMG submission 192407) | Freshwater microbial communities from meromictic Lake La Cruz, Castile-La Mancha, Spain - LaCruzMarch2015_4m | ecosystem: Environmental > Aquatic > Freshwater > Lake | place: Spain... | reverse complement strand
ACCGCGCCGGGCTTGGAACTTAATTCTCTGGAAGCTATCATTTGCATGGTTCATCAATTACACAACAAATGCACAACATCAAGCGGATTTTTTACTGCCACAGCAGATTTTTTCCTAAGTCAAGACTCCAACAACTATGTCCTGACCGAGCCCCGTTTTTTCTCTCGCCACCAGTTACCATCGTCACGCTGTAGCCGCGCCAGCGCGTAGGCGGATAGCCACTCCGCCGCTCATAAAATCCCTTAAATAAGACAGTTGCTGACCCCTTAGACTGGAATACCCCTCGGCGCTTTCCAACACAGTTATGCAACCACGAGATCTACTCGGGCAGCAAGACCAAGGGCGCGCAACATTTCCCGGAAATCTTCCCAAGCCAAGCCAAAGGCACGAACATCCGCGAACCCCAGTCGTCCCACAATTTCCAGCAACTTTGCGTTCTCGAATTCTTCCTCAGCAATCGAGTTTTCTGACCAATCAACCAACTCACTCAAAGCCAGATCACCATGCAAGTAATCACCCAACATTTTTGCCACAGTTTCACGCGTAATCATAAATGAACTTTAAAATTTGCGGTGCCCCAGGTCAATTGGAAATTTTTCGTGGATTTCCCGCAAGACATCCCTTTCATCGTAAATTTCCTGCCAAAAACGAATCGTATTTTCCAAGGAATCAACCTCCTTCAAGTAAATTGCAGTCCAACCAAGCCTACCCGCGATTTTCAATCGATAAATCCTCCCACCAGAATCAGTTTCTTCCCACGAATGGAATTTAGACTCGTTTTGTTTTCTATTTGCCAAGTTAATTACCCTTCCCGTTTTTTCTCTCGCCACCAGTTACCATCGTCATGCCGTAGCCTCGAAGCGCGAAGGAGGATCGCAACCCGCCGCTCCTCAAATTCCTTAAATGTCAAGAGTTAATGCCTGACCCATCAGGCCCCCAAAAAGAATTTTTAAGGCCTAGTTTTCAATTAATCAGCGTGCCAAGTCTTATCACGCCAAACACCCGCTTTTTCAAGCTCCAACTTTCTCTGCGGAGAAATCGGCACGGCCCCGAGACTGCGCATCCACTTCTCAAACTCTTCATCCGTCATACCCGCTGTCACAGAGGCACGCGGCTCTAAATTCAATATTTTAACTTTTACACCAGGTTCGGTAGTAGTGTTCATAATTTTTCTTAAAATCCTCTAACGCATACTCCACGGCACGGTCAAAATCAAGTCCGGGTATCCATTGTTTTTGTATCAATCGTCCCTTGTGGTCCATTTGGTCAAGATGAGGAACTCCATGGGCACCATCATAGCGGGCAATATCGACAAGTTCAAATTGCTCATCGATATACATCAACCTTACAACAAATGACACAACAATTCGATCGACGCGAGTAAAATCTGCTACAATGAAAAAACCATTCCCTAATTGAATTTCAAAATATTTCCAAGGCATTGTGTTTTTTTGGGAATCTCATCGTCATCGGATCATGCAGTTTATTATACCCCTCAGTTTTATTATTTTTTAAAATGATTTCGTCTATTCCCCTCGACCCTCGACTCTTCTTTTCGACTCGCGGTTCTTTCACCTGCCACCAGTTACTCGCTACTCGGCACTTTTTTTCGCCACCGCCACTCCTCAAATCCCTTAAATGTCAATAATTAATGCCTTGTATCTTGATTCTGATCGTTGAAGTGGTCTCAAAACCCTCCAGCGATTTTTATGCGGGACTGCGCAGTTTCTGCGTAAAATAAGCCGCCGAGGGAGAAGATCGTTTATTCCTTGAACCCTGGAGTTCGTGGGTCAGCTCGATCCTCCCTCGGCGCATGTTTCCAACTTGAACAGTTGCCTGAACCTACCGAGTTCGTATTGCAAGTCAAAGCGAAAACATCACAAACCAACCCTAAAACCATTCCATACACAAATGAAAACATACATCGGCATCGATATCGCCAAACTCCACCTCGACATCCAGCGCGACGGCAAAGTCGCTCGCATTCTCAACAACGAAAAATCCATTGCGGTCTTTCTCAAATCACTGCCCGAACACTCCGTCATCGTCTGTGAATCCAGCGGTGGTTATGAGGCTTCCCTCATTTCCTTGGCGCACAGCCTTCATCGCTCTATTGCTCGCATCAATGCACGGCAAGTCCGCGATTTTGCTAAAGCCAAAGGTCGACTTGCGAAGTCAGATGCCATCGACGCTCAAATTCTCACCGAATTCGGCCAAGCCTTTCACCCAGCCCCTCTTTCGGTTTCGGAGCCTCTACATCAGCAACTTGCTGCCCTCGTCAAACTTCGCTCTCATCTACTTACCCAGATCACCCAGAATAACAACCTCACTGAAACCATTTCCGACAAATTAATTCTCGTGATTATTGAAAAAACCGTTTCCGGCCTGAAAAAACAGGCCGACAACCTTCAAAAACTCATCGCCGAGAAAATCAAATCCTCTCCAAGCCTTCAATCCAAAGTCTCCCGCCTTCAAGAGGTCCAAGGCATCGGCGAGATCACCGCATCCTCCCTCCTGGGCCTCATGCCCGAACTCGGCTCCCTTTCCGACACACAGGCCGCTTCGCTCGCCGGAGTAGCTCCATTCAATCACGACAGCGGCCAATTTCGTGGCCAACGCCATATTCGCGGCGGGCGCTCCCAGGTCCGCTCCGTTCTTTACATGTCCGCCCTCCTCGCATCCCGCCACAACCCCATCCTCAAAGCCCTTTACCAACGACTGCTTACCGCTGGAAAACCAAAAAGACTCGCTCTCACCGCCCTCATGCGAAAACTCATTATCCTCGCCAACCGCCTCCTAAAAAATCCTAACTTTTCCCTTGCAAACTAAGACAGTCGCTGACCCCTATAGTGCAGATAGGCGGACTTGTCACGCCGTAGCTGCGCAGCGCGAAGGCGGATCGACGCCTACCTCTCGCCTCTCGCTCTGGAGAACACGACAAGCATGATGAATCCAAAGAGAAACGGATACAGCGTGATCAGGGTGATGTCGCGGCCGAGGTTGAAGGTCAGGACCATGCCCACCATGTAGAGCAGGAGTCGGCCTGTTTTCTCACCTTTCAAGTCCAGACGCGCTAGAATTGCTGCCCAGGTCGCCATGAGGAATGCCGCCGCCAGAATACCAAAGAATGGGCCGAAATTCACCACTCCCTGTCCGATCATCCCCGTGGAGATCGTCGCACCCACGCCGCCCTCTTTGGCGGCTGCCCCCTCCCACTTTTGTCCTCGGGCGATCGCGTAGTCGATTCCGATTAATGGCTTGCCCGGCCACAATACCCTTGGAATCGGATTTACCAATTCCGCAAAATACCGCGATCCCCAGTTTGGCTCAAATTGTTTATTGAGGATGAGATAGTTCGTCCAGCCAAGCTCTTCAAACATATTCAACCCCTCGTGCTTGACCTTATTGCTGGTCACTCTCTCACTCACACCGCCAAAGCCCACTTCTTGAAACGCCATGGCGATATCCGATCCGCTCCGAGTTTGAATGATAAATCGCATCCACCCATCCACAAACACGAAAAAGACAACGAGGATTCCGATGCGAAAGAAAAGCCCACCTTTTACTCTCAAGAAAACCCAAGCAATCAATCCAGGCAATGCAATAGCCAGCATTGTGTTGCGCGTTCGGTCCAGAAAAAACCATGGCGCGCTCAGCAGAAAGACCACGCCAGCCGCAGTGCGGGTGCGCACATCTTTGGAAAGCGCGACAATCACGCCAAATCCCGCCACGAGCATGATATGCAGGTAGCTGGCGAGTGATAAAAACGCGTCGAATCCTCCTCCAATGCGCCCCCTACCCCAAGGCTGGGCCTTGCCCTGCAGAAAGGGTGCTAGCATTCCGAGAAAATCAAAGTTTGTTTTGAATAGGGCCAGCACCATAATGCCAACCCACGCGACAGTAAGAATACGAAAAGCCGCCGTGATTTTCAATTGGAAATACGCGTTCTCCAGCCCTCCCACAAGGCTGAGGCGAAGAATGTGACTCCTTTCTTGAAGTATTTTTTTATTGAGCCAGCGGTGCATGAATGGCGCAAAGATGCAAAAGCTAAAAATGAAAAACGTTACCTGCCACCAAGCGCCATCCAGTATATCTACTCCCAGCTGCAGTTGATATTGAGCGTAATCATTATAGAGCACATCAACAAAATACCATGCACCCACTGTAGCCAATACCACCATCATAGGCAGCCCAATGCCCTTCTGCCTAAGCGTCCAGCCATAAAGCATACCCACGCCAAGGATCGCTCCTGCTATGTAAAAGGAGACTGGGTATAGAACTGTTTGGTCGGGCATGGAAGACGAGTGACGAGTGGGGCGGCGTAGGTAAGGTGGAGAATATTAAAAGCTACACCAATGCCTGCAGGCGCTTACTAGAAGGAGTCTGGGCATGGTTGAGCTTTAGGATTACACCGCCTTCAGCACAGCTCGCGCTGCCATTTCTACCGTGATCTCTCTCACACAATTTCTTCCAGTCTTGCACACTGCGTCATAAAAGCAATCGCAACGCGTTTGCGGGCCCACAATCTGTCCTCGGCCATAGAGCTCAAACTCCGCTTGATTAAAAATGTTATTGAACAGCACGAGGGGCACTCTTGCCGCAATAGCCAAGTGCATTGCCTGTGTCACACTGGTCACAAGCGCATCGCAACGGGCCACCATCGCGTAAAATACATCCAGCGACTTCACCCCCGGCCATAGGCAACCTGTTTTCTGGGCTAGCCGATCATTGAGAGCAACTTCCTCCGGCCCACCGAGGATCACCGGTTTAAGTCCTGTAGCCTTGAGCTTTGCAATTAACCCCGCCCAATTTTCCTCTGGCCAGATCCGCGTCGGCCAGCGCCACCCCGCACCCGTGTTCAATCCCACCCAACCAGTGCTGGGCAAAATCTCCTCGGCCACCTGCTTTGAAGACTCCGACGGCTCGCGCAACCAATACTCCTCACGGTTGTAGGGTAGCCCCACGATATCGAAAATCTCCTGCACGTAGCTAAGAGTGTTCGCTTTGCTGTAGGGATTGTCCAACCCCGTGGCAAACTTGTGCCAAGCCCGCTCATCAATCGGATAGGGAACTCCATTTCGCAAAGAGTAGCCCGCATACTCCTTCGCCCGCACCTGACTGGCGATCGCGCACGCCTCGATATCCTTGTCCAGATTCCAACAAAAATCCCACTCCGTCGCCGCAATGCGCGCCATCACTGCCGCAGTCGGTTTCACCGCTTCGCAAACCTCGGCCGGCATCAATTCCGGCGAATGCGTTACCCACAGCACCTTCGTCCCCGTTGCGAGCGGATTCAACGCCCGCAGCAGCGGCGTCGTCCGGATCACATCTCCCGCCGCTCCCAGCTTGATCACCACACCCCGGCGCGTGACCGGCAAGTATTGGTCACAAGCACATGTCTTTCCTGCACGCCGATGCGGCCCACAAGGCAAGTCGCCCTTGTAGTGATAACAATCCGTCTTCAGGTTTTTCAGTATCTCTTGAGCATTCATAATTTTACCTTCTTAAAATTTCTTCGATCTATGCTTTTGATTGAAGCTCGATGTTTTTTATTTTCGCATTCACCATTTCAGCTTTTTTTGCCTTACATCCTCAACGGCATCCAAAATTTTTGCCACATTCACATCCCAAGAAGCAAACGCTTCATAGCCTTGCCAATCGGGCTCGCCACTCGACGCTCGCCACTCGCCACTCGATATTTTTTTGATCCCTTCCTTCAATGCCCTCATATCATCCGGTTCTACAAAAACACCAAGGCGAAATTTTTCCACACAATCCTTGAGAGGACTTTCACCGGCTGAAGCCAGCACCGGTCGCCTCGCTCGCGCCGCCACATTCAAAACGCCGCTCTGGGAGTGAAAAGATTTGTCATAAGTCAACACCACCACATCCGCTGCAGCAAAATAACTCGCCAACTTCTCATCCGGAACGAAGGTATCGAAAAACTTGACCCTTTCCGAGAGTGCCAGTTCCTCAGCTAATTTCCGGTAAAATTCGACTGGCTTGTCTTTTTGGGACTGTGCCTTGCCCATGACGATCAAGTGCGCCCGCGGAAACTCTGTTAGAGCACGAATGACCAAATCCAAGTTCTTATTGTTGCGGATAAATCCGAAAGCCAGAAAAACGACTTCTGGCGAAGCCGTAGTGGCGTGTGGCGAGTAACTGGTAGCGAGTGAAGACACCTCCGACTCCGTGGCGAGTAACGAGTGACTAATTGCGATTGAAGAAGCATGGCAACTCGCGAAGCGAGGCAGCGATGCGTTTGCTGAAACCCGCGCAAGCTCGCTTGTAGTGAGATGTGAAAACGTAGCGCCCGCAGAGTTTTCCTGAGCGTTGCCCTGCGACACCTCCGAACTCTTTGACTCGGTCGTGCCCACTCCCTCACCCTTCGGGCCAACCTTCGGTTGCTCTTGCTCCAAGGCTCCCGCCTCTACGGTTATGGTTAAATCTTTTTCCAGCCTTGCAGAATTTCGCCTTGCCACTCCCCACGCCGCCCGGATCGCCTCCGGATCCTCCGGCGACTCCTGCAAATCATAAACGCCCACCGGCGCTTCGACAACATGCACATGCTTTGGAACCGGTGAAGACTCCGGCAATCGCTGGTGGACCACCCCCACCGAAATAGGGCAGTAAGCCATTGCTACGGAAAACTCATGCCACCATTTCGGTCCCACTACATAGTCACGAACAGGATCATGCAAATTTGCCACATACACCACTCCAAAAAGCCTTGCCAAAATCCAGTGCGGTAAAACCCAGAGCGGAGCCAGATACTCGGAGTAGGAAGCAAGCAAAACAACATCTGGCCTTCGCGTCATAACCTCCCAAGCCAGTCTCCATTGATCCCCCAAAATCTTCACGCTTTTATCCAGAAGCTCCCCGATCCGCCCCACAAAAGGACCGAATACGGAAAGACCCGATATAAAAACTTTCTTTTTTTTATATACTGCCACCCGACCTTCCAAAAAATCAGCGGAACACAGCACCATTACCTCGTTCTTGGGCGTTTCAATATTACTGTAAGTCTGACTTTTAATAGCATCAAGCGCTTGTGCTTGGTAGTGCGTATGCTCCGCAAGTCCTCCAATAGAAGTTGGGCTGAAAATCAGAATTTTCAAAATTATCCGATATAAACAGCCTCAATGTTCAAACATTCTGAAAAAGGGTCAAAAACATTTATTAGTCGATATCCACTCTGCTCAAGAAGTCTCACCAATTTTTCCCCTTTTTGATTATTGAAGTGAATTTCCATGCTAATAAACGCTGGGCGCACGCCTCGCCCCAATACTTCGGGCAGCACCTCGTATTCTGCGCCCTCAACATCCAACTTTAGCCAACAACCATCTTCCACATGCGCTGTAGCGCAAGCGATCTCCTCACCAGGAGGGCTTTCGTCTACATAGCCCGTGTAGGAAGCCCCCGCATGGTAGTATAGTGTAGTTTCTTTGGACCAAAGCGCTTTCGGCACAATCTCCGCCGAGATTTGATTAGCCGCAAAATTTCGCTCAAGTTGGCCAAGATTTGCCTTGTCTGGTTCGTAACAGAGAATCCCAACCTCAGGAAAATAGGCATGCGCCAAAAGGGAAAACATTCCAATATTTGCTCCGCCATCGACGATTAAGGTGGGTTTTTTTTGAGGTGGATTGTAAGCGCCACGCACCAACTCCCCACCAATCAAATAATCAGCCATATTTCCCTCACGCATGAGAAAAACAAACTGTTTGCCGCGAACTTTGAATCGCATCTGGACAAAACCATCCCTTGAGAATTTATGGAGCACTGCGATAAATCGCGATCTCATCCCGCTCCGATGATGCCCCATCGACGCAAGACCACCGCATAAAAATGCAACCCTCCAGCTTCCAACGCAAATCGAAGACAATATACGCAGTATAAGAAATACTAAAGTCTTAAATGTATGCATTTTGATGTTAATGTTTTTTTCAAAAAAAATTAGAGCAGCCAAGGCTGAAACTCCAACTCGTAATCAAAACTTCTTGAGCCATCGACCTGTTCACGACAACCGATTACGCGCGCCGGATTTCCAGCAACAATTGTATAAGGCGGGACATCCTTGGTGACTAACGCCCCTGCCCCGACAACTGCCCCATCGCCAATCATAACACCCGGCAAAATGACCGCCCGGTAACCGATCCACGCCCTATCCCCAATTACAACATCTCCTCCGCGATCTGCAAAGGTCGCCGACCTCGGATCATGGCCAAGCGTTAAAATAGTTGCTTCGGGCCCGATCGAAACATTGCTTCCAGTCCGAATTGAGAATTTGCGACCATCAAACAAGCATCCGAAATTAATAACATTCCGCTCTCCCAAAAAAACCTTCCGCCCATTCAAGAAACGACACCCCATCTGAACGCCGGATTTCGAACCAAATTTACCAAGCCAGCCCTTCAAATAAATCTCCCGCACCCGCCGCGATGGGAAATTTCCAATCCAACAATTGTAAGCGTGGGCCAAAATTGATCCCATCAAAATTCGAATTTTCATAGCCGATAAGGATTCTTACCAGTGCATCACGCAGTGTAGAGTTCCCGCAACATCTCAAAATTCTTCGCTGACTGGTGTTCCAAATTCGGCACCTCTTGCTCAAGAACTCTGCATGTTTGCATGTTCAATTCAAGTCTTCTCTTCACAAGATTCGATAAACTTCCAATCGGCAAATCCCGTTCGTATCCATAGCAAATTTGTGACCCCAAACCAAAATCAATGCCTGCATCCGACAACCCTACCATTTCAAGCAAACAAGAGGTTTTATAATCGTAGCATATGGCTGCGAAATTCCGTCTGGCAATCATTGCAAGAACGAGCGAGTGGAAACGCATACAAAGGTTGAATTCCGCGTTGCGAAACATACTTAAAGCATCGCCTGCTTGAAAGTCCTTCCCGTATTCTAAAACCTGAATCGGATCGCCTGTCCAAAGTTTCTTAAAAGCATTAATCAATATCCTGTCCTGTCTTGGAAAAAATGAGAACCAAACCGGCGTGATGCCAAAGTCTAAAAGCACCTTAATTGACGCCCGAAACTCGTCTACCAAGAAGATTAACCTTTTTTCTGCTTGGTATTCATCAACTTGTCTAATGGAGTCGAACCAAGCAGGGCAAATTAAGGCGTATCTGGAGGGCAAGCTTGGCAAGATTGATGACTTGGGTGCGTTTATGGGTATTCCCGAGAAAACCAGGTCATGGAGCATCGGCACCTCATCTCTCTCGAAGCAACATTTTTTTAAATAGTCTTTTGTTTTATAGTCTCTTACTGTAAAAAGAGCCGATTTCTTTACCAAAAATCTCCAGACCTTCGATTCAAAGCCTCCTTTATTTGGATTAACGCTAATTCCAATAATAATAAGTCGCTTACCAAATAAAATCGGAGCGATAAGCTGAAGATATTTGGAAAAGCTGCTTTTCAACTCTGGGAACAAGCCACCACCGCCTAAAATGAAATCATCAAATTTAAAAATCCTTAAGAATTGCTTTAGTGGTGCACCAGTTTCATCTATTTTAATCCTTCCACCTGAAAAAGCCAATCCCTCCAATCCTTCCCTGCGACCCAATACATTGATCATCAGATTTTTTGGAAGCGCATTCAAAGCTGCCAAAAGTAAAAAGTCATCACCCAAATTTGTTTCTCCATACCAACCGCTGAGCGCCACTCTTTTTGCGGCTACTTGAACTCGGGAAAAGCCTCTTCGAATTCGTGCACTACTGGAGGAATCAAGCAAAATTTTCCGGAATAGCTGCACCGAGTGGAAGGCACGAACTCGAATCCGCCCGGCCTCCGACAATTTTCCGCTATGCCCGATTGCCTGAAAAATAGCGACTTTCAACGCACTTACACTCTCCTCCGCGATCTCCACACCAGTTCCAATGAGTTCCACTATTTCTTGCGACCAAGTTCCCGCCATGTAAATCAAGCCCACCCCCTCCATGGCGGCTTCGATTGCCACACGCGAGACCCTGTTGTGGTAGGAACTCTTGCGATAAGGCAGTATTACGAAATCAGCTTTTTGCAGGAGCCTCCGATATTCCTCCGCTGTCAAATTGTGATTTAAAAATTCGACCGTGATTCCGGCGTCCACCTCCTCGCCGGAACTGCTCAAATATTTGCCGCTCCGGAATGACTCTGTCCGGCTCGCGAAATCCGCCTGGCTACCGATTAGCTTGCCATCCGGCATGGCAAATGGCTCGGGCCACTGCACGATGAAATGGAGAGGCTCAGATTCCGTAGAGAGATTTTTTGCTACTCTAGGCTCCAATCCAGCCTTACGAAGCCGCTCCTCAACTATCGCTTCAATCGCGCCAAGGAGCAAGTCACTGCCTTTTTCATAACGCGCAAATCCGGGACAGATAATCACAATGGGATTTTTCGAAGGACTTGTCGTGCTTTCAGAAAACCCACTATCGATAAATGCCGACTTGGACTCTTGGACAGGATTGAGAGAAGGGCCTGGCACGACAGGGTGGGGAAAAAGCTCCACCGGACACTTTGCGAAATTCTCCAGTTTACCGCGCATCTGCAAAGTTTCCGCTGCAAGAATAACGCTTCCCTTTCTTACTCCCCGCCTGAGCAATCGAAAACAACTCCAAGCCATCAGAGGTGCTCCTCTAAAAGGATAAGCACTGGAACCATGAAATCCGAAATATCTACCCCTCGAAGCCAAGAGCATTTTCAACGCTCCAAGCCGCCCACCTTGAATTCGACGATACTTTTCCGCCCGAGGGCCTTCCACATACTCGCCAAAGCCTTGGACAAAGAGCGTCAAAAAACGGGTTTTGCGAGTTTTTTCAAAAAATCCGCGACTTTGAAAGGATCGCATTTCGAGGACAGTTAATGCAAGAAGATGCTGTAACCGTATCGTCAGCATGCAGACAAAATCATAGGGCTCGTTTGCCAAAATCCAACTCTTCAAGTCGCTGGCAAAAATGTAACTATGCCTTAAACCACCCACAAAACCCTGACAGTCCTTGTCGCTCCAACAGTTCTTGTTAAGCCAACGAACACCGCCCACAGAGTCCACCACACTATCAGTGGCATCCCTATGCACCAGCACATCTACCTCATCCCCGGCTTTCCTCAATTCCGAGGCAATCCCGCCAATATAAACTGGCCAGTGCCCCGATCCCGTTTTCAAGGCCTCTTCAACGATTAAAATTCTCATCTCAATTTTTTTGATTTGCTGCCATGCCAGACTCGCCATCGAAGACTGAAAATTTACCACACCGAAACGAAGCGCGCCCCCGTCTGCTCCTTCACAAACCCCTGCGCCTTGCGATCGCACAGCACCACCACCTCATCCCCAAGCGCGCGCAACTCCCGCACAAAAGTCGAGACATACTCCAGCCAATGCCCCTTCCGATCCCGCAACGCATCCTCAACAATTAACCACTTCATCTGCTATGGCTCGTTGCTCCCCGCCGGAAAATACAGCTTGGGAAAAAGCGCCTCCCGCATCTGCTCCGGAAAAGCCACCCTCAGCAGGCCTTTCGGCGAAGGCGAGCAAAAATACCCCACTTCCAAGCCTCTCTTCACGATCTCCGCCACCACCGTGGCCCCTTTTCCCGTGATCTCCCTCACCCGCGAACGCGGAATTTCCCCCTCATCCACCAACACACGCATAATTCCCGCGAAAGCCTCACGATAGGATTCCCCTTCCAAAAACTGAAAATACCTCTCCACCCGCGCACGCCACTGCGAAATATCCAACACGCTCCCCATGAACCGAACTTGATCCAGCATCGTCTCCAGAAAAAACACGCAAAACGCCCCCAAACCCGCATCCGACAAATTCCCGCGACCATCGTAATCATTCACCCTTCCGCGATCCGCCATTTCCAGAAACCGATAATAATCTCCACGCCGCCTCGCTAATCCGCGCGACAGAGTCCACAAACCCAAACCTGCCACTCCGTAATGCGCCAACAGCGCCTGACTATGCAACCTCGCGACCCTCCCATTCCCATCCCCAAAAGGATGAATCCACGCCAGTCGATGGTGCGCCGCAGCCACCGCCACCAGACACTCCGTCTTCGGAATCGCAGGCGAAGAATAAAAGTCGCGAAACCTTTCCAAAAAACTCCCAACCGCCTCGAAATGCGGAGGCGTATGGCGCCCCACATCCACCATGAAATTCCGCAGTGTCCCCGGAACAATCTGATAAGCCACTCCGGTCGCCGTTCGTGCCATCCGAAACTCCTCCGGTAACCGCTCGTAGAACCTCCGGTGAATCTCGCAGACAAACTCCACCGAATACACATCCACCCCACCCTGCTCCCAAAGTTCCACCAACTCCCGCTCCACCTCCATGTGCGCAAATGCCAAAAGCTGGTTCGCCCGCTCCGTCAAATCACCCGAAAAATCCTTCGCCATCGCCCGCTCGATATCCCTCGGGCTCGTCCGATGCCCCTCGATCAAATTCGAGTAGTAGCAATTCATTCCCCTTACCACCGAAGCCACTTCCTGAAAAACCCACCGCGACCTCACGAGCCCAGCCAACCGACCGGACTCCTGCAAAATTTCAAACGACAACTCCGCCAGCCGCCTACGCTCCGCTTGAGGCATCAAAGGCTCTATTGCCGAAGGATCACTGTAAATTTCCGACATCAAACGAAAATCTAAACGAAAATCTCGAGGAAAAGCAAGTCATTCAAAAAAAACATACTACTGTATATGCCAAGCAAACACGCCCTCGTTTTCCGAAAATCTTTTTTAACATTATTACCAAGCACCATCCCCAAGCGCCCGCAACTCCCGCACAAAAGTCGAGACATACTCCATCCAATGCCCCTTCCGATCCCGCAACGCATCCTCAACAATCAGCCACTTCATAGCCTTAAAATACCCGCCCACTCCAAAGCCTCGATAAAAACTCCCCCAAAGGCAAAACCTCGATCTCCCCAAATTTCGCCGATTGGGGTCCGCGAAAAACTCCAAAAGTCCTCACCTCGCGTGGCGCAAGCTCTTCTCTCAATTTCCTTAGGCCAAGACCATATTGGTTTCTCCATGTAGATGAAGCCTTCACCTCCACTGCCGCATACCCCCAATCCGTCTCCACCAAGAAATCTACCTCTACATCATCATGCGTCCGCCAAAAATTCATCCTCCATCCCGGATGGTGCCTTTCCAGATAGGCCCGGATTTCATTTCCCACCAATGTTTCCAATAACGGGCCACACTCTTCGGGCGTTGGCGCATAAGCCAATCTCCCCGACAATGCCCGCGCCACCCCGCTGTCAAAAAGGTAAAACTTCGGA
>Ga0247832_1006210_pt1 | contig 13270 bp, 12 predicted proteins | sample LaCruzMarch2015__10_FD_192407 | JGI IMG/M metagenome (GOLD analysis project Ga0247832, IMG submission 192407) | Freshwater microbial communities from meromictic Lake La Cruz, Castile-La Mancha, Spain - LaCruzMarch2015_4m | ecosystem: Environmental > Aquatic > Freshwater > Lake | place: Spain... | reverse complement strand
TCCACCTTTTGGAAAGGTGGAGCCAAATCTAATCCACCTTTTGGAAAGGTGGAGCCAAATCTAATCCACCTTTTGGAAAGGTGGAGCCAAATCTAATCCACCTTTTGGAAAGGTGGAGCCAAATCTAATCCACCTTTTGGAAAGGTGGAGCCAAATCTAATCCACCTTTTGGAAAGGTTATAATCGAAGATAAGAGCCAAATCTTAATAATATTATTTATACTTTTGTTACTATTTTTCTACTATTTTTCTACTATTTTGGCTCCACCTTTTCTAAAGGTGGAAAAAGGTGGAAAAAGTGGATAAATTCCTCTGGTGTCATAATTGGCACATTGAGTTTTGTTGCTTCTAATACTTTTCCTGTTTCATCTAATGGATCTTTGGTTAAGAGTATAAAAGTATTTTTGGATACACTTGAACCCAATTTTGCTCCGATTGTCTTTAATTGTTCTTCCAATTGTTTATCTCTGAATCCCGTAAAGACAATCGTTTTATTATATAAAGGATGTGATTGGTCTATGGGTTGTTTTTGTTGATTTAGTTGTTGATTTTGATTTTGTAATTTGGATTCTAAATGGGCTTCTTGTACAAAGGCTAGGAATGCCGGTATTTTGCTTATGAAGGCTTCGGCTGTCTTTGCTGCCATCCCTTTTATCGCAGCAACTTTTTCTATTTTGTTTATATCTTGTGATTGAAGAACGTCTGGATATTCGTTGAGAATTAATTCTAGCTTCTTGTTATTGAAACCTCTGCCAAATATATTGGAGGCCGCCATAATGGTTACTAGATCGGCTTTTTGAATTTGTGTTTGGATGTTATTGTACAACTTTTGTGCGGTTTTTTCTTTAAATCCTTCTACTTGGAGCAGATCTTGGATGGTCATTTGTAAAATCTTTGGAACTGAGTCAAAACCGCTTTGGATCATGCGTTTGATGTTGCCACTGCTTAAACCTTCTACTTCAATACCTCTGAAGAAACCTGTTAAAACTTTTTCTTTGACGACTTCATCTGTGTCTATGTTTTCAATTTGGATATCTACATGTGTGTCGTTCCATTTATAAGGGACGTTGGGCATCTTGGCTTCGGTAGCTGGGGTCGTTACTTTTCTTATATGAGGAATCACATCGCCACTACGTATTAGCTCTATGACAGCACCTATTCCTATTTTATTATCGTGAATGAATTGTCCATTAAATCCGGTAGCATATTCAATGCGGACACCACCTAAGTTTAGTGGCTCTATTTGCACACGTGGCTTCAAATAGCCGTCTTTACTGGGCGTCCAAATCACGTCGACTACTTTGGCTTCCGCTATTTGGTCTGATAGAACCATCTTGAAGGCAAAAGAATGCTCTGGGTTGCCATCCTTTCTTATAGGATAGATTTGGTCGTTGGTCACTATAACGCCGTCTATTTCATAAGGTGATGTTTGTCGCCATTGAATGAGAGTCTCAGAAAGTATCTCATTTGTCAGATCGGTGTTGTTTATAAGTTTATTCTCTACAACATTAATATCCATTTTTTGTAATGCTGCAAATTGTTCCGAGGGTTTTACTAATGGTTTGATAAGTTCATACGAAACAAAGTCTACGTCTTTTATGATATCTATATTTACTGACTTTTGATTAATAATTCCTGATACCATATTGCGGGGATTGGCAAATTTTGTTTTATATTTTTCTTCAAATATTGCTCTAGGTATAATAAATTCTCCTCTAATTACTAAGTTTGCTTTTTTCGGCACACGTAAATAAGGTATTAAGTAACTAATATCTTGTCCTACTTTGCCATCACCTCTTGTATATAATTTGGGTTCTGTACCTTCTGTTGTATATAATCCACTAACACCATCTAGTTTACATGATAATACATAAGGACCTGTATATTTTTTCTTCCAGTTTGTTAAAGCATTAGTATCAGGTTTAATTTTATCCATGGAACCCATAAAATATGGCAATGTTACTTTATTCTTACTTGGAGGAGCGCCAATTTGTTGTATTGCTTGATTATCTGGATATTTTTCGGTAATATAATCTTGCAAAATATCAAATTCATTGTCGGTCATGATGGGTTGAAAATTACGATACATAGTGTTGGCATAATTTAATATAGTAGTGAGTTCTTGTTCTGTCATTGATTCTAAGACTTTTATACCATTTTTACGAAAATCTTTAACTTCGCTTACCACTTTTTCATTATATTCTGATTCAGATTCTGATTCAGATTCTATAATAATCTTTTTCTTTTCTAGTGTTTTTTTTGAAGTTTTTTTTAACTTTTGAGTTTTTGCTTTTGGTGCTTTTGGTGCTAATTGAATTGGTTCTTCTAACTGAGTAATAATTTGTAAGTTTGGCTCTACCTTTTCTAAAGGTATAATAGCCCGTCCATCAATACGTTCTTCTGGTGATTTATATTCCAAATTTAAATAATCAAATATATCTTTTTCCGTCTTGAAAATATGTGGGACTTTTTCTCCTTTTGTTTTATTTATAAATTTATATAGTCCATGTTCATTCATTGTTAAACCCATTTGAAGTGCTTTATTTCGCATCATGGTATTGAACATTTTACTACCAGTAAAGTAGAGTATAGAAAATGGAAATTCTTCTGGACTTGTGTATAAGAAATCTACACGACGAACATAGTTTGATGAAGGTATCTTTGCCATAACTAGACACTTACTAGGCCCTCTAGAGAGAACTGCTACAATTATTTTTTGTTTGATGAGTTCGTCTATAATATCCACCTTTTCAAAAGGTGGAGCCAAATTTTTTGAATCTGTTGATGTAATAATGATATCAATATCACCTGAATTTTCTGCTCCACGACGATACGAACCGACTATTTCTACTTTTAAAAAAGGCGAAACTTTTTGCACAACTTTTTCCAAAAGTTGTTTGTATTCATCAATTTCTGCACGAGGAATGCGTTTCAAAACATCCTCATAATATTTGAGACCAACTTTTTGAACATCATTGAGTAGATCTTGGTTTTGTCTTAGTTGCTCAATACTTGTTATCCCTTTGTCAACTAATTCTTTGGCTTTCTTTGGACCTACTCCATAGATATCTGCTAAAATATTGACTGGATTGGTTTTCTCTCTTTCTATAATTCTCAAGGTTCCTGTTTCAACATATTCATTCAATTTTTCCATAATAGTTGGTCCTATATTTGGCAGACCTTTTAGATCTTCTGGCTTATGAATATCTCCTTGGAATGTCATTATTGTTTCTTGGGCTTTTTGATAAGCGCGGGCTCTAAATGGTTCGCCATGTTTTGTTTGTATAGTTGCGAGTTTGTCCATGAGATCAATAAATTGCTCGTTATAGCGTTGAGGCATTATAGTATTTTGTGGGGATTTCTTTAAATCATTTTTCTCCGCTCCGCTTATGACCTTTGGAAAAGGTGGAGCCAAATGTTCTTTCTTTGGCTCCACCTTCTGAAAAAGATTTGGCTCCACCTTTTCCAAAGGTGGAAGTGGAGGTGGAGTTGAAGATAATATTTTAATTTTTTTTTTGGTTTTAGACTTTGGCTCCACCTTTTTTAAAGGTGGTTGATTTGCTACTTCTTTTTTAATTTTGTTTATAAGTTGGACTATAGCTTTTTTGGTAACTTGTTTTTTAATTTTTCTATCCAAAATAGGCGTAGATGTAGATGATGATATTATTTTAATTTTTTTTTTAGTTTTTGGCATATAATATATATTAACATTTTTTAAAAGATAAGAAAAAAATTTACACATTTGAAGATTTAAAATGTGTAAAGTGTTTCTATTTTGCTCCACTTTTTTTAAAAGTGGAGGTGGAGCCAAATTTTGTTTATTTTGCTCTTTGCTTCATTCCTTTTTCCAAAGAAAAAATTTATGAAAAAATATTTTTCATTTTTTACTACTTAATAAAATATATAACTACTTAACTAAATATATTTTGTACTACTTAACTACTTAACTACATATATTTTTTACTTTTTTTATATTTTACATTTTACATTTTGTACTAATTTCCTAGTTCAGTTCGTCCAAAAGCGAGTTCTTTGCTTCTTCTAGTGTTTTTGCATTTAGAATTTTTGTAATAATGTTATTTAGTTTTGTCATTTCTGCCTGAAGTTCAAGTTCCTGATCAATTAGTAGATCTTGCATGTCGTCTAGTTCGGCTTCCAGTTTGCAGTTATCCTCTTGCGCTTGGCATAAGTGCTGATCTGAAATTGTAAGAGATTTTTTTAGTTTAATTAATTGTTCTTCTATGTAATTATTTTTTTCGGTGTTATCGTATTCTGTAGGAAGGCTTTGCGACAAGCTTGGCGACAAGTCTATGCATTCCTTTCTGGCTCCCGGTACGTGCTTCTTGGCGGTATTTTCTAGAACAATCCAGAACCAAGGATCATCATGAATAATGCGAGCTTCTTTTTTTGGATCAATGACCTCAGCCTGGAAATTTTTGGCAAAGAGATTGTCGAACCAGTAAGCAAAATGGATATAGACAGCGTTATAAGGCTTGTCTTGTTTATCTATCTTGGCTACTAGATCAACATGATCTACTATGCCGATGTTTGAATAGTTAAAGACATTTGAAATATACTCTGCAGTAAAGTTAGTAAATACATGAGGGATGTAAAGACTCATTTGGTTATTGAATTGGTTCTGCATTTTGATTTTAAAACTTGTTAATTGCTTGATAATTGTACGTATTGGTTGTACATGAAAAAGTATTTCAATTTTTAAGGGAACCAATGGTTCCCTTATGATCCCTCCTTTTTACTAAAAATTTATAAAAAATAATTATATAATTATAACTACCTATAACTTACCTATAACTACCTAGCTAACTATTTGGTTCCGCTTTTATTAAAGCTTGAAAAGTATATATGACTTAATTTTGTTTCTTTTTTTTTATTATTTAAATAATATTCAGACCAAGCTAAGATTTCTTCTTCCACCTTTTCCACCTTTGAGAAAGGTGGAGCCAAATCTTCTCCATTTTGCTCTACTTTTTTTAAAAGTGGAGGTGGAGCCAAATCTTCTCCATTTTGCTCTACTTTTTTTAAAAGTGGAAAAGGTGGAAATCGTTTTGGAGACACTGGTTTGGGTGACTGAAAGGGGGCTCTTATATTTTCTGAAGGTGGATTTATATTTGGCTCTTCGCTTCGCATAACCTTTTCTGGTGGATTTATATTTGGCTCTTCGCTTCGCATAACCTTTTCTAAAGGTGGATAATCAAGCTCTTCAATGCGTTGTCCTTTAGAATTAAATTGTAATGTTGTCATGTTAAATTTTTAGTATATATTAAATCATTGCATAAAAAAAGTTTTCATTTTTTTTTATAAAAATTTATATTTTGGTGGATTATAATTTTTGCACAACTTTTTTTAAAAGTTGTTTTTGCACAACTTTTTTTAAAAGTTGTTAGGCATACTCATTTACTTCTTTTTGTAATTTCTTCATTTGTTTTGTTAGCTTCATAATTTTTAATTCATTACTTGCGTTGTTTTCGGATAAGAACTCTAAATTTCCTTCTAGAATTCTGGTTTTCTTTTTGAGGTATGTAATTTGGTCTTCGGTATCTTTAATTCGGTCCAAGTAATTGTAGTATTCTGCCAATGATATTACTGCGTAAATAATAATCAAGAATGAGCTGAGAGCAAGTTTGTCCTTATTTAGTTGATTGTAAAGAATATTTGTATAGCAAATTGCAAACTCTACAAAATCAGTTGCAAAAGTTTTTATATCTTTCATTATATCTTTCATTATATCATTTGCAATAGAACTATTCTGCATTAAAGCGATTATGGCGGTGTGCGACATTGTATTGTAACTAAGTAGTATTTATGATTTTATTTTTTATTATTTAAATGCTTTCAATTTTTTTTTACACCATTTCACATTTCAAATGCAGACCCTTAAGGGTTGGCATCTTTGAATGTGATTTGGTAACTGTTACTTTATATCCGAGAAATCGGCAATTGAAAGGTGTAAAATCATGTCCATACTTTACCATAAATACCAAACCCGCGCAGTAAATTGTTATGATCATCACAATTCATCATCTGATCTTCAGCCAGTTTGATTGAAAGAACTGCTAACAATTTTTTATTTAGTGTACTATGTTCAAGAAGATCGTCACATTTGTCACATTCTTCAATTATTTTTATAAGATTTTTTATTTCTTCTTTGATATTTTCGTCATAATTGTAACGAATGTGTTTTATGTCTTTACATGTGATATTTTCGGGAGTTACCCTATAAAGGTAATTACCGCAAATCAGACAGTTGTGCCATTTAAATTGATGTTCGTTATCTATACTGAAACATCCTGCTGTTCTTGAGTTTTTATAAGTGAATGATGTATAAGTGAATGATGATTTAATTTTTTTAATGGTTGGTCTCATCTTAATGTAATGGCATAAATTGTCAGAGAATTGCATTTTAATTGAAGAAGTATTGTTAATTATATTTTTAAAAATATTTCAATTTTTTTCTACTTTTCTACTTTTAAAAAAAGTAGAGCAAAATTCTACCTTTGAGAAAGGTGGAAAAAAAATAATGATTATATACTTAAAATAAACTTATCTATCTATCTATCTATCTATCTATATCTATCTACTTCTGCTAATTTTAATTTACCATGCGGTGTTATTTGTTGGCTCTTCATCATCGTCGTCATCTGAGTCATCTGCCCAGCTTGAACGTCCCCTTAAGAATGTTGGCTTTTCTATTTTGGTCCTTTCGTAGAGATTGCCTTTCTGAAGCACTTGAAAGGTAATAGGTTGTTCTTTTTTGGCGGCTGCTATAATTGGCACTTGTTTGGCTACAGCTGCAGCATAACTAGGTACGCTTGCTATACGTTGTGATGGTTCTCCGAGTGTTGGCCATTCTTCTACCTTTTCCACCTTTGAGAAAGGTTCTGCGGAGCTAAGAGCCAAAGGTACTGCTGCGGAAACATCGTCGTCATAGTTGAGTAGAGCGCTGAATCCTCCTTCTCTGGTCTCTTTCTTTATTGGTGTTGGTGGCTTCTTGGTTTCTTTTGCTTGTTGATATTGTTCTTCTCTCTGTTCAAATTTCTTTTTGTTAGTTAGAGCAGGGCAGAACTTGGCGGTATGTCCGATACCATAGCAAAAGCGGCATTCTGTATTTAAAAGAGTAGGACAAGTTACAATAGTAGTACCTGTTTTACGATCTTGAGACTTGACATAATGACTAGTATAGTCTTTCTCAGACTTTCCTGCATCATGACAGACCTTGCAATAAGGCTTGTTAACGGAGTTGCGATTGTTATAAGACATTGTTGATGTTGATTACTTGGTATATTGTACGTTTGAGTATTAGAAGGAAAAGTATTTCAATTTTATTCCACCTTTCACTACGTAGTAGAAAGGTAGAGCCAAATTTTTTTTTAACTAAAAATTTATAAATTATTCCACCTTTCTACTACGTAGTGAAAGGTGGATTATATTTTTTTAGTAAAAGATAGTTTGGCTCCACCTTTGAAAAGGTGGAAAAAAATTGATTTTATTTTTTTTATTTAAAGTGAGTGGTATTAATATATCAATTATAAGCATTTGAAAATGAGTGAGGAATTAAAGATCCAGGAATTAATAGATGAGCGTATGTTATTATTTGACAAGTATTTAGACCGAGGAAAATTAACTCACCATCAGTACCAGAAAGATGGAGTGCGTTGGATCTTAAATAATGAACTGAGGAAGGATCCTGTGTGCAACGTCAGAGGCGGTTTTATTGCCGACGAGATGGGCTTAGGAAAGACCATTATGATGATCGGCACTATGTTGTGCAATTTTGTAGAGAGAACCCTCATTATTGTGCCTCTCGCTTTAGTTGACCAATGGTATGTCCAGATTAGGCGCACTACCGGTCACAAGGCGCTCATCTATAGAAAGAAGCATATTACACCGGAAGATCTGGCTCAAGCAAAGATTGTCATTAGTACTTATGAGACCATTTCTGTTAGTTTAAAAAAAAAAGTGTTGTCTCCTTTGCACAAACTAGTATGGGGGCGTATTATCTTTGATGAGGCACATCATTTAAGGAATGATGATACTTCTTTGTATTTTGGCTCCCACCTTATGAGGGCCAATATTCGCTGGCTTGTCTCTGGCACTCCCATACAGAACAGAAAGCAAGACTTTTATAGTTTATGTTCTATTCTTCGTCTACCAACCAGCTATTATTCTCAATCAGAAAATTTAATTGAACTAACTCGTGCCTTCATTATGAAGCGCACCAAGAAGCAAGTTGGGATCATCCTTCCTGACGTAGTTCAAGATAAAAATATAGTTGATTGGGCAAATGAAAGAGAGAAGGAGTTGGCAGAAGAATTGCATTCAGTAATAAAATGTATGAGAGTTAAAGAGAAAGAAATAGGAAGCTTACCATTTAAAGGCACATTGTCGGCATTATTGAGGGCTAAACAGTCTTGCATATTTCCCCGTCTTCTCTCTAATAAACGTGGGTTTTCAGAGTATAATGATGTATTTAATTGTAGTAGTAAGCTTGACTATGCTATCGGCAAGATGTTGGAGCGCAAAGATAATGGATGTGGCAAGCTCGTATTCTGCCATTTTCGTGGGGAAATTGACGAGATTGTGAGACGTTTGAGGGAAGGAGGGATGACCAGAGTCGCCACCTTTGATGGACGTGTAAATGAAGCTCAACGTAAAAAAATTCTTAGCGAGAGACATGATGCACTAATCTTGCAAATCCAAACGGGATGTGAGGGGCTTAACTTGCAGGAACATTATAGCGAGATTTATTTCATTAGTCCGCACTGGAATCCGGCAGTTGAGGACCAAGCTATTGCCAGATGCCACCGCATTGGACAGACCAAGATTGTGCATGTAGAGAGATTTGAGATGCGCGGATTTGATCAGGATCAGGATTTTGAATCTCTAAATATAGAAAAATATACTAGTTTGATTCAACAATGTAAGAGAGAAGTAGCAGGAATTTATATAAAATAAATAAATATAGTTAGATAGATTAGATAGTTTAAATAATTTATAATTATTATTTTTTATATTTAGTAAAAATATTTGTATATTACTTTTTATTATTACTATAATATATATTATATTATGAGTCAAGAAAATGGAGAAGAAGTACCAGTAGATGCAGGAGAAGTACCAATGGATACAGAAGTACCAATGGATACAGGAGAAGTACCAGTAGATGCAAATGCAGGAGTTCAAGTAGAAGGAGAAGTACCAGTAGATGCAGATGCAGCAGTACTTGATCAACCAGAAGATACTTCAACTCCTGCTGGATATGCTAATTTTGAAGGACATTTAGTTCAAGGTTTAAAAAATTGTATTGCGCGTAGAAATTCTGTACACATTGTTAAAAATAGAGGATATAGTGGATATTCAAGTCCAGAAGCAAGAGAAATTTGTATTCAAAATGCTTTACAAAATGTTATTGGTATGTGTGATAGTGGTGTTGATATGAGTATTTATGGTAAAAAAGATGATAAAGGTACTATTGATATAATTGACTACACAGGTTGGGGTATCGGAGGAGACCCGAATTCCGTACTAGCTGAAGACATGGATCCAGACACAAATGTAAATGGAGCCATATTTTCAAGGTCACAATTTGAAACTAATTTAACTAAGTGTTTTCTAGGTGTTATCGGGCGTAAAAATTCTCTTCAAAAAAGTATCAGTAGTGATACTGAAAAAAGAAAAACTGCTATTAGAAATGCTTTACAAAAAGTTAAGGATACTTCTAATTTAGGAAATTATGGTGCAGGTTCTGCTTTTAAGGATGCAGCAAAAAATATTTTTAAATCATTTAACCCTTGGCGAAAAGGTGGTACAAGAAGAAGATCTAAATCTAAAAAGACTAAAAAGGTTAGAAAGGTTAGAAAGGTTAGAAAGACTAGAAAGGCTAGAAAGGCTAGAAAGGCTAGAAGAACACGCAGACGTTAAAAATAATAAGTTTATTCCAATTATTTATTATTTTTTATTATATATTTTGTTAGGTAAAATGTGAAAATTAGTCTTTGTAAATTAGTATTAGTATAATATATATTATGAATCAAGAAAATGTAGAACAAGAAGAAGTTCCAGCAGAAGAAGAAGTTCCGGTAGAAGAAGAAGTTCCAGCAGAAGAAGAAGTTCCAGCAGAAGAAGAAGTTCCAGCAGCAGAAGTTCCAGCAGAAGATACTTCAACTCCTGCTGGATATGCTAACTTTGAAGCACATACAGTTCAAGCCCTTTTAAATGTTATTGCACATAGAAATATTATTCAAAAAGGTGCAAATTTAATTTTTACTGGAATCTCCAGATAAAGATGTAAGAACTCAATCTATTCAAAATGCTTTGCAACAAGTTATTGACAAGGAAAATTTAGGTATATCCGAAGAATTTTTACATCTTCCGGAATTTATTAAAAAGAATCCATTACGATTCGCACCTGATCCAGAAGGTTTTACAAAACTTTTAGTTCAAGATTTGTTACGTGCTATTGCACTTAAAAATAATAATCAAAAATTAATATTATCTCAATTAGATGGAGGGGATGAAAAGTTCAATAAGTACAAAGATGAAAGAACTAAATCTATTCAAAATGCTTTGCGAAAAGTTAAGGCAATGGACAACTTAGGAGGGTATAGTGAATTATCTGCTTACAAGGATCAAGCAAAAAATATTTTTAAATCATTTTGGCGAAAAGGTGGTACAAGAAGAAGAATTAAATCTAAAAAAACTAGAAAGGTTAGAAAGGTTAGAAAGGTTAGAAAAACTAAAAAGTCTAAAAGAACACGCAGACGTTAAAAATAATAAGTTTATTTCATTTATTTATTATTTTTTATTATATATTTTGTTAGGTAAAATGGTCTTGAAAGTGGACTTGGTAAATGGACTTGGTAAATGGACTTGGTAAATGGACTTGGTAAATGGACTTGGTAAATGGACTTGGTAAAATGGACTTGGTAAATGGACTTGGTAAATGGACTTGGTAAAATGGACTTGGTAAATGGACTTGGTAAATGGACTTGGTAAATGGACTTTGTCCTGTGTTACTGGCGAATCTCCTTCCTTGTCCCCGTCAATAGAGATAATATTAAGAAGTCTAATAGTCCGCCCATATAGGCGTCCAAATGGGCTGCATAGTGTCTTTTCCCCTGTCAGCAGCAGCAGGCAGCAGGTGCTAACGTCTATTTCTCTCTAAATTACTACTTATAGAGAGAATATTTAGAAAACTAGAATAATGCGCTATTAAGAGCAGCAGGCAGGAACTATTATGTTGACATAATATATAAATGAATAGTTGTACAAAACTTACTACTGAAATAGATAGATTAACGAAACTTGCTAATAATGATGGTGATATATTATTAGTATTGAATTATTTGACAAAAAAATATAATAATACAAATAGAAGTTGTAGTAAGGATATAGGCGATAAAGGTATCACTGATTTTTGGGATTCTGTTAGAGAAGGAGCTAATAATGATACAAATATAGTTAATAAAGTTTCAACTTTCCTTACTATAAATGGTAATGATGACTTACAAAATTTAATGTTTAAAGTAGACGGAGGCAAATCTAGACGTCGTAGAAGAAGATCAACTAGAAAACATGTTAGAAAAACTAGAAGGAACAGAAGAAAATCTAGAAAACATAGAAAGTAAAAAATACTCTCTCAACTAGACAATAGAGAGAAACCATATACTATATACAACTTAGTTACATATAGTATTATTCCATCCACCTTTAAGAAAGGTGGAGCCAAAAATATTGCAATAAATCTAGCAAATATTGAAAGTATAGTATATTCTCTCTATGAGCAGCAGCAGGCAACAGGAATATAGAGAGAAAAAATAATATTTAATAATTAAACTAATCTACTTAACTACTATAATCTAGCTACTAATCTAACTACTAATTTATTTTTATTTTGGCTCCGCCTTTCTACTACGTAGTGAAAGGTGTTATTTATTCGTCGTCTACTTCGTCTTCTGAGAGCTCATCATCGCCGACCTTTTCAAAGATGATTTCCTTTTTATCTGCGTTCCATTTGCCGACAGGAACTAGCTCTTCAGATTCTGTATATTTGTTAAAATCGTAGACTATACCGGTCTGCTGAGAGCGGATATATTTGACGCCGTTGACTTCACCGCATTTTTTGTAGGTCTCTTCCTGTTCTTCTTCCGTAGCAGGAGTTACCTTCTTGTTTTTAGCGGCTTCCTTGGCGGCTTTTTCGGTAGCTAATTTGGCGGCCTTTTCTTGTTTCTCTTGTTCGGCCTTAGCAAGCTTTGCCTCCTTCTCTAGCTGCGCTTTTGCGAGTTTGGTTTCTTTTTCGGCTTTTTCAGCGGCTAATTTGGCTTCTTTTTCAGCTTTTGCAGCGGCTAATTTGGCTTCTTTTTCGGCTTTTGCAGCGGCTAATTTGGCGACTTTTTCAGCTTTATCAGCGGCTAATTTGGCTTCTTTTTCGGCTTTTTCGGCTTTTTCAGCTTCCTTATCGGCTTCATTTTGCTGGACATTTTCCAAGGGTTGATTGGCGCTGGCAACTAAGCTGGCGAACAAGTCGTCATCATCGTCATCTATTTGAACGACCTTTGTTGTCTTTTTTGGGCGACCTTTGCTTCCCTTAGTAGTCTCCTTTACTTCCTTTGGTTCGGCAGCTCGGCGACCACGTTTGGTTTCCTCAGGTGCGACAAAATGGACTTCGTTAATCTGGATTTCAAATTTTTTGGCTTCTTCTAGCACCTGTTCTTTGGTTATTTTATATTTTTTCATTACCTTTGTGTAGGGAGTTGGCTTGCGACCCTTTGGATCGGTGTAATTCAATACATCGCAAGCTAAGCGTTGGATTATCGTACCATATTCTGGTATTCCGTCCTCGCTCTTGGAAGCTAGTTGTTCGCATGATTTGCAGAATTTCTCACTTTTTTTGGCACCTTGGCATTGGGTGTATAGACCATTATTCTGGCGAAGAGCTTGGCATAACATTTCGTTGTGTTCACCATTAAAAGGCAATGGAAATGCGCATACCATTTTCTTTGCCTTTACTACTGGCTCTTTTTTTGATACCGCAGACACTACGATGTTTAGATCGCGAAGAGCTTCTTCTTTGCTAAAACCGTACTTTAACGCACAAGCTTCTACTACTTGTTCTGACACCTTACGCACTACACCTACCATCATGTTATTCATCACTTGAGACATTGACATTGTTACTTCCATTTTCAAAATTATTTACGCGATTTTATATACACTTCACTATACTACTACTTTACTTTTCAATTTTTTTTTAT
>Ga0247832_1006208_pt1 | contig 13273 bp, 9 predicted proteins | sample LaCruzMarch2015__10_FD_192407 | JGI IMG/M metagenome (GOLD analysis project Ga0247832, IMG submission 192407) | Freshwater microbial communities from meromictic Lake La Cruz, Castile-La Mancha, Spain - LaCruzMarch2015_4m | ecosystem: Environmental > Aquatic > Freshwater > Lake | place: Spain... | reverse complement strand
GCACTAACTAAAAAAGATCCTGCAAAAATTGCAGAATTGGTAGCAACATTAACTGGTTTTGAAGATAAAAAATTTGCTACAGATTTATTAATCACTGCAACATCAGAAGATGGTTTGAAGGGCAAAAATTTAGAAAATAGGCTTGAGGTTATAGGTCGCTTAAGAGACTTAAATAATAGAGAAGTAAACATTGAAACGTTTATAAAAGCCAATGGTATGGATGCTCTCGATGAACTTTATACAAGTTTAGACTATGTTGAAAATATTAAAGGTCCAATTACAGCAAAAGTAATATCAGATCTTCAGTCAACAAGCAATGATCCTAATATGCCAAATATGAATGCTCTACTTGCCATATGGGATAAATATGATGCTCTTCCAGATGAAGTAAAAAAGACAGTAATTCAAGAATATTTTTCTTTGTTTAGAACTGTGACAGAGGGAGAAGCAGAAGCCTCTTTGCGTGGCAAAGGCGCTCCAGATATGGCAATAACTCCAGAATCAATTAGAAATGAGCGGGCAAGGATAGCAGCCGACCTAGTAACCCAGGAAGCAAAATATGCCGAAAGCGTTTTTCGTCAAAATGGTGATGATGATGATGATGATATTGTCAAGAGCAGAGACACAACTCTAGAAGAACTATTAAAGAGACTTAAGTTTATCCGTAAAGCATCTATTGATGCTGAGGGTGGAGTAAAAGAGTTGCTGAAAATAACTGGTGGCAAAGGTTTACAAAACTTTGGCGGAGTAATACAGCAGTTAATGGCTGGACCAAAGGGTGGATTTAATAGAGAATTTATTTCATTCCTCGAAAGTATGGACAATAAAACTCGTGCAACATATATGACCATTAAAAATGGCGAGGTAGTTTTAACTAAACAGGGCAAGGCACTTAAAGAAGCATTTAACGAAAAAGTAATAGGCGAATATCAAGTAGCAAACAGACAGGCTTTACAAGATACTAAGGCTCAAGGAGCAGCGTTACTTAAACTACAGGCTTCTGGAGTTGATTCCGCTACCGCTCTAGAAATGGTGGCAGATGCAAATCTTGCGGTAGCAATAAATTCAAAAAATATTACTGGTAAAGAATTACGTCAGATGGCAAAAGATGCCAAGGCCGCTAAGGATGAAATTAAGAACTTAAACCTAGAGGTTCTCACTCTTGCTGAAGATTTAAAGAAAAAAGTTGTAGATGCTGGAGATGCAATAAAGGCTATTGCTAAGGCAAGAGAGGCAGGCATTGTAGATCCAGAAATGCTTAAGAGAATATCTCAAGATCAAAGTTTAATTAATAAAATATTATCAAGCAGCATGGATGATCAAACAGTAAAAGGTATTGTTAATTCTTATAAAGCACTAGATGAATTAGGACAAATAACAGAGGGCCTTATTGATCCTGCAAAGGCTGCAATGGATGCATTTGATAAACTAAAAGAGGCTGCAGATAAGGTTTTTGATAGACAATCAAGGCAGGCTCAAGTTGATTTTGAAAACTCAATGAAAAGAATTGCAGGAACAGTTGCAAAACTACCAGCAGCATTTGCAAATCTAACAATTGAGGGAGCAATAAGTAAAGCAAATGAAGATATAGATGTATTAAATAGAGAAATTGATGAAATACAATATAGAGATATTCGTCCACTTGATATTAAAATTGAGGCAGCAGAATCTGCAATAGATGACATAATGAAAGGTCTTGAGACTCAAGCAGCGGGTATGCAAAGAGGATTCAATTTGCCTGCAGCGGCATATGAGGATGTTGCAGAAGGATTGAGAGACAAGATCAATGAAATGGAACTTGATCTTGAGTTTGATCCTCAATATGGTGCAAGGTTTATTGAGCAGTTACAAGATCAAATTTCTGATATAGAACTAGAGATAGAACTAAACTTTAGCAGACCAATTGCTGATTTGCAAGAAGAGTCTTCTGATTTATCTAATGATCTAACATTAATGGATCGCATCACAGACGGAATCAATAAAAAATATGATGCACAAGCAGAAGCACTACAAAGGGTATCAGATGTAAATCAAGAAATTTTAAATCAGCAAAAGAGTCAATTAGATATTGCAGGTGCTCTTTCACAAGGAGATATTGCTGCTGCTGCTCGTGCAGCCCAAGAAGCAAAGGCGCAGTCTGCTGCCGCTGCATCACAGAGGGCTGGTGGAGTGTTAGATGCAGCAAGACAGGCAGAGATTTCAGCAGTTCGTTCTCCAGGAGGATTGACTAGAGCACAAATAGAAGAGCGTCAATTCCAGATAAGTCAACAAATATTCCAACTAGAAGAGCAGTCAGAAGCAAGACAGCGCTCCATTCTTGCACTACAAGACCAAATTCGTGGTATTGAAGAAATTCGCACACAAAAACAAAGAGAGATTCGTGATATACAAGACCAGATTGCTGCTGGAGAAAGAGCAAGAGAAGCATTTATTAAATCAAATGTCTTGCCTCTAGAAACACAAATTAAAGACTTGCAGGCACAACGTAAGGTTTTTGTTGATGCGATTAAGATTAAAGAAAATGAAATTTTAAAAATTCAAAATGAAATTCTTGCACCACTTGAGATAGAGGTTGCAGCAAGAGAAAAAATATTAAAAGACCAACTTGACGCCATTAATGCTCAAAGAGATGCTTACGATCAAGCACGTTTAAAACTTGAAGAGGCTATAGTTCCTGCCGCGGATTTTGCTAAGCAAGCAGGAAACGCAGAAGCAGCATTTACCAATGCAAAAAATAAATATGAAGAGATGACAAAACTTGGACCTATTACTATAAGAATAAATGAGATAGTTACAAGAACTGTTATTGTTAATACTGTTACGGGATCAAGTCCTTTCAATACATCACTGGTTGCTGGAAAAATGTACGGTGGCAGAATAGATGGATATATGGGTGGAGGCAAAGTAAGAAGGGCATATATGGCTGATGGTGGATCAGTTGGTTCTGATACCGTGCCAGCAATGCTAACTCCAGGAGAATACGTTGTAAATAAAGCATCTTCCAAAGCGTTTGCTCCATTTTTAACTGCTATTAATGAAAGTAAATACCCTTCAATTTTGGCAAATAAAATATCCGAGGCTAGACCAATATATCAAATTCCAATTCAAACATCTTTAAATCAGCCATCATATAGCATTTCTACACCAATGTTTAATGCATCTCCAACCAACATAGCAAATGCATCATATAGTGACAATTCTAGCGCAGTGTATAATTATAGTGTTGGAATTAGTGTTGGTGGAACCAGCGCATCACCAGAAACAGTAGCGAAAGCAGTTATGAACGAAATTAAATATTTAGATTCACAAAGAGTTAAAAAGCAGAGGGTATCATAATGGCCACATCTGCTTATTTATCTGGTAGAAAAAGATATCAAAGACCGCAAGGAGCCCTTTGGGCTAATAATCCAGGAACTCTAACTGGTGGAGTTTATGTTCCTAATGGACAAGAGGTTGGCGCTAACACTGCAGAAACAGACGAAGATCTTATAAATCAATTTATTATTCTTTCTGATCACAATAGAAGTGAAATTTCTTTTACCCCGCAAAGAATAGAACAACGTCAACGCACCATCAATGGCCGTATGCGATCATATCATATTGCAGACAAAATGCAAATTAGTTTTTCTTGGAGTATGCTTCCGTCTAGAGCATATTTTCAAGTAGCAGCATTTAATGAAAGCACGGGAATATCTCCATACAAAAATAATACTCAAGAATTTACTGCAGATGGTGGAGCAGGCGGGGTAGCAATATTAGACTGGTATAACAACCACACAGGACCATTCTGGATGTATCTAGCATATGACAATTATGCAAACTTTAAAGAAGATGGAGAGATAGTAAATAACTCTTTTGGCCACCTCGCACAATATAATGAAATTATTCAGGTATATTTTGCAGACTTCAACTACTCTGTAGTCAAGCGTGGTGGCGACAACTTTGACATGTGGAATATATCGGTAACTCTGGAAGAGGTCTAAAATGTTTGTAAGCGAAGCATTAAAGACTCACCTTGAAACATCAGCAACAATAAATCTTCAGTCTCTTGTTTTGGCTGAGTGGAATATGAATATGCCAGATAATATTTTTAAGGTTGGTAACTATAGATATCGCCCAAGAGATGTAAATTCAATTTATAGAACCATTCCATCAACATTTGATCAATTAGATGCTGGAGAATATTATACTGGTGCAACCGATGCAGATGTTGTAATTGACGGTGGATTTGAAAACGACGGTACTCCACAACAGTTTACTTTAACTAAAGACAAGATGAGAATGCTTTATTCTTTAGAAGATTGTTTAAAACCATTTAGACCAAGGTCTGGAATCAACAAAGCACTATACATTTCTGGAAGACACATTGCCAATTCTGGAGCAGACATTTCTGAAAGACCAAGATACTACATGCCATCAAGATATGATCAGTTTAGATATTGGACTTCGTATAGAACAGAAGGCGGAGATGAATACGGAATTGCAAAAAATGTATCAAATGGATTATATTTTATAGATGATGCTGCCCCCTTTGTGGTGTATAAAGAACAGGTTCCAGCAAACAGGGTAGTTATTAAAATGCAAACAAATGTTGGAGATGTTGATCTTGGACCATTCTCAACAAACACAGGCAGCATAGATGATCCACTATTTGGAACGGCAAACCAAACAACCCCATCAAGGTGGAAAGTTCAGTATTTATCTGGAACAGAGTGGATAGACCTATATGTATTTAATGAGTTTGCCACTAGAGATGATGAAGAAAATTCACCAATCATAGGCTCTGACGGATATGTTGAGTTAGAATATGGACTAATTATTCCAGATGCGTACAAAGATACTTTTGTTTTTGCTGAGACATTTTCTTCAGATACCCTGCTTCCAGAATCAAGTGTAACTGGATATGCATATCTTGTAATTGAAAATGAAGGAGATCTTGGAACATTTCACATTTGGACTGGTTCTGAATACGAAACATTTAGTCCAGAATATGGCTGGTCTTTAGGTTCAGAAACAATAACAAATCAAACTAACTTTGTTAGTGACTTGACATCTCCAGACTCATTTACAGACGAATTTGACGGGGCAACCAAATATAGACAATTCCAATACCTAAAAGGATTACGTATAGTAGTAGATGTAATGAATAAGCAAGATAGCACCTTTGATCTTATAGAGATGTCTCCAAGGCTTTTGGTAGATATGTCTGATAAGGTAATTGATTATAGGGTTACCAAAATGCTATCTGATCTTGGAAACAGTTCAATTCCAGTAGGCCAACTTATGGCTTCCAATGGAGAGTTAAATATTTTTGATGACGACCAGGCTTTTAATGATAACAATACAGATAGCATTATTTCTTCATATGTAAGAAAAAATATTAAATTTAGATTCTATGAAAAAATAGTAAATGTTGATGGCTTTGATTATTATGTTCCTATAAAGACTTTATACTCTGATGGGTTTCCACAGGCAGATGTAACAGGGGCAACTCTATCTTTAAGCCTTAGAGACTTCTTTTTCTTTTTAGAGTCTATGCCAGCACCAAGATTGCTTATGACACAGACATCTGTTAGCATGGCTGTTTCAACTCTTCTTGATTATGTAGGATTCAGCAACTATACATTTAGAAGAGTGACTGAAGAATCCGATACTATAATTCCTTTCTTTTTTGTAGCCCCTGATCAAAACGTTGCAGAGGTTTTAACACAGTTGGCTGTTGCAACTCAAAGTGCTATGTTCTTTGACGAATTCAATAATTTTATAGTAATGAGCAAAAACTATCTTCTACCAACTGAAGATGATAGACCAACTGATTTTATTTTATCTGGATCTAATAATCAAACAGACACAGGCGTAGTTAAAAATTCTACATCTGGAAATCTTCCAAACATTATTTCAATATCTTCTCAAGATAAAAAAATATACAATGATGGAAAAATTAATTATACAACCAGATACATTCAAAGATCTTATGGAGGCATAAGACAAGCAAATTCAGTTGATGCAGAAAAAACATGGATATATAAGCCAGTTTTACTTTGGGAGGTTGCTGGAACCGAAAACTTAAAGACAATAAATGAGGTTGCTTCAAAGCAGGGAACTTATGTGCTAAGTGCTTTGCCTATGAACTCTAATCTAACTACTTCTCCACCATCAGTATCTAATGGCGCTGTTATAAATAACGTAATAGATTTTGGAGAAAGTATTTATTGGCTTACAAGATATCAAGGATATTTTTATTCTAGCGGAGAGATAATTAGATACGATGCCGTTCAATTTAACATAACTGGCGTTGGAAACGTTTATATAAGTAGCAATCAAGAGTATCAAAGATACTTTGCATCCCTGCCATTTAATGGAAAGATATATCCAACAGGACTTGTAAGAATCTACTCTCTTCCTTTTTATGAAACAATAGATGGTAACACAAGAATGAAGTCTGGGCCTGTCTATCAGCATGGTCGTGGACAATTTGGAACACCCATTGTTGATCATACCGCTGGTATTAATGACTACTGGACTGATAACGAATATGTTCGTGGTTGTGAAATGCAGACTGAATATCTATTTACGACCTTGCTTGATGAAGATATAAATGCTCCCTCAACAACAACTGGCGCTGCTGGAGTAAATAATGATCTTGCTCGTCAAACCACAAGAAATGGTGTCATTAAAAACTTTATGACAACAAATTATTTAACTGAAACACAGGTAAATAATCTTAAAACAACACAGACGGGAACAATACAATCTTCTGCCTTGATTATGAATGGTCCTTCTTTTAAAACTACAGAAAATCCATTAAATTTTGTTTCGTATGTCTACAAAAACTTAAATAATGCCTACAGGCATTTTGGAACCAGACTTAGGATTATTGGAAAAATAGAAAACAGCGAAGTAAGAGGTCAAACTCCTATAGGTAGCACATCTTACTTTCAAGTTGCTGGTGCGGGTACAAATAAAAACATAAGCATCGGAGGCGCATCAGCAGGCCTGGCCGTTCTTCTCAATCCCGAAAATAACAACGGATACTATTTTGAGATAGTAGCCTTAACAGAAAACAACATTAATCAATATTTAAAAATAAATTCAAAAACTGGTGAAGGTGAGATTTCAATTAACAATGTTCTTTTTTATAAAGTTAAAAAAGACTCTTCAAATACAAATGCAATACCAATTAAACTCTTTGGCGGTTTAGCAAACATACTTGTAGACGATGGTAGATTTACTAATCAATACAGAATGACGGGTGAAGAGAATCCAACAGTATATGATTTGTCCGTTGAGTATCAGGACATAGGAAATATAAGAAGATTTTATTTGTATATAAATGGTAAGTTAATAAAGATTGTAGACGACACAGATCCTTTGCCAATATACAACAACATGGCTCTGTTTGTACGGGGGTCCTCAAGAGTTGCATTTGAAAACATTTATGCTTTAACCAACAACTATGCTCAAAACTCTGTGTTTACCGTAGGAGAAACTCTCTCTAGCGCCTTTGGAGACAAGGAAATAGATGCAAACGAATCATTTAAAAAATATGCAGTAAGCGGACTAATTCAGTCTACATATCTTTCTGGAATAGGCACACAAGAACCTACCAAATACAATATGTACTTTGAAGAGTTTGGAACCATAATGAGAGAGTGTGCTTATTTTGATGTTAGATATGATCGTGCCTATCCTGCCCTATATGCAAAAATGTCTCCAACCTTTAATAGAATAAAAGGATACTCTGTTTCCGGATTCCAAGCAGATTCCTATGGGGCCGAGTTCTTGATATTTAATGCAACAGACGCTGCTTTAATCCTAGACGAAACAAGTGGAAACTATCTAAGAATTCAAGGAGTTACATTTACTCAAGACACCACTCACGAACTTACGGTAGACGAATACTTTAAGAAGAAAAGCAACTTGTCTGATCCAGAATTTGAGGCAGACACAGTGACTACATCTGCTTTAGTAGAAAAAGCAAGGTATGACGAAATTAAACTTAGTAGGTTAATCTATGGTAAAAATGAATTTTCTATTGATAGCCTATATATTCAAACACAAGATGATGCAGAAGATTTGCTTGGATGGATTATAAATAAAACAAAAGATCCTAAAAAAGCAGTTGGACTAGAACTATTTTCAATACCCACACTACAACTTGGTGATGTTGTAACGATAAATTATCAAGACAACAATGGTCTTGATTTAGTTACTTCTTCAGATACAAGGTTTGTTGTGTATAATATTGATTACTCTAGGTCTGGTGCAGGGCCATCTATGACTGTTTATTTGAGCGAGGTGTAAAATGGCACAAAAAAAATCACCAACCAAAATATTTAACGATGATGATTATTTAGACACAAGCGGAAATTACACACAAGTTCCTGCTCCCAACCCTAAAGCAGTTGTTCAAGCACCATCTACAAATGACAATTTCGATAATGCAATTAGATCTATTCAACAAATTGTCGCTGACTCGCAAAGTGCAAGAGAAGAAAGAGCAGCAGCAGCAATTGAAAGAAAAAAAGAATTAGATGCTCAACGCGAAGCAGCATTTGCTCCATTATATGAAAGAATAAATACTGCTAGGGAAAATTTAGAAAAAATAAGGGCACGAGGATTAGTATCAGAAGAAAACATTACGCCAGCAGCAAAAACTATTACATCTCAGGGATTTGAAGGAGAGTGTGCTTACAGAAAATATGTTATTAGATATTCTGATGGAAGCGTTGATAGTAGGCCTGCTCCCGAAGACTGTGGTGATGGACTTGGTACAAGCACAATAGAAAATCCTGTTTCAACTTCTACTCCTCCACCTGCTCCGACGCCACCAAAACCAATAGTGCTCCCATCACCTCCTCCACCTCCACCAAAAACAGCACCAATAGATACAATTCTTTTTGATGAAGAGGCTGTTCCAATAGAGATAATGTCTTATCTGTTATTTGAAAATATTGGAGGACACGAATTGATAAACATTGCTCGTAATGACACTATTAATGGACAGAATATTAAATACCAGCCAATAAAAAATCTATCATCAATTCAGCAACAGTATAATCCAAATAACGTTCTTGCTTTGCAAAATACATCGGATAAATACTTTCAAAATTTTTCTATTAAGTTAGAAACAAAGTTGCCAGAAGAAGGCTCGGGTCCTGATGCTGCCTATGTTTATATAGAAGATGCAACTGGAGATCTAATAATAGAACTAATAAATCTTGATCCTGATGAGCAGATAGAAATACAAATTAGCCTTAGTGGTACAATATATGAAGCGGAGTTCAATGAATCATGATAACTAATACTGGTAAGAATATTATTGGCAAATACCTGCTTGGTCAGGCGCCTGCCTATGCCTCCTATATAGCCGTAGGATGCGGTCCACAGCCCCTAGAAACCGCTGACCCATATGATGACTACTCCGCAAAAGAAAACCTTGATTTTGAGATGTTTCGTGTGCCTATTTCTTCCAGGGGATTTGTAACAGAAAACAATGTAACTAAACTAGTACTCACAGCAGAACTACCAACAGAAGAAAGATACGAAATATCAGAGATTGGTATTTTTTCTGCTGGAACAAACCCATCCGCTGGAGCATATGACAGCAAGACTGTTTTTGCTTTTACGCAGGGAGAAAATTGGCAGTATCATTCTGCAACATCTTCGGTAGCGATAGATACACAAACATCACAATTAGATTCTGCAGATGATAACGTTATTGATGTAGCCGACCCAGTGTTTCAAACAAACGCAGACAATCCTACGTTTTTTAAACCAGGAAGAACAGAAATATTTGAAATATGTAGGTTTTTCAATAATACCATTTTGATGCAGGGAGATCTTGCAGAATTAACTGCAACAAGTTCTGGATTTACAATTGAGGCTGGATCTGATCACATACATTTAACTGGAGTTGACATTGACTTTACTAGAAATGCACCAGTAGATGAACTTCGTCTTGCTTTTTCTGTAGTTAGTAAAGATGGCGACTCTGCAATTGCTCCAGACAAGGTTAAAATTTTAATTGAGTTTGCTGACACAGAGGGCGGATCTGCAGAATATGCAAGGTTTGAAATAACAGCAGAAGATGGAGTTGGTGTATTTGATTTTACAGAAAATAGATACTATGTAGTTTCAAAGCAGTTACAACAACTAATTGTGACTAATGGTTTTACTTGGGACTCGGTCACTGTTGTAAAAATATATGCATCTACAGAAATTTCTGGCACTCCATCTGAAGATTACTATGTTGCTTTTGATGCCCTTAGACTAGAAAATACCTCAAGCAATAATCCTTTATATGGTATGACTGGTTATACCGTTGTAAAAAATACAGATGGAGAAACAATAATTAAACCACCTAACACTAGCAATTATGTTGAATTTAGATTTTCTATCGGAGTAACATAGTGGCTAACAAGGTATTAAGAATTCCAAAAAATGATTTGCCTCCAGTAGAATCAGACAATGTTTATTCTGTTAGATTTAGAGTGGTATCTGAAGATAAAAACAGAACTTCTCACTGGTCTCCTGTTTTTGTTATAGAATCAACGACCCCTGTTGCCGTTAATGGAGAGGTCGTTGTTAGTGGACCAATTGTTATTGCAGCCTGGGAAGATGAAGAAGATAGGCCACAATACGATATATTTGTTAAATTTGATTCTGATCCGTATATATATCATGGAACTACCCCAATTCACACATATACATTTTTAAATGAGGCCTCTTCAACTGTTAGAGTAAAAGTTCAAATAGTTGGATCTGCCAAAACAAGCAATGCAACCTTAACAATATGGGAATCAGCAATAACTTCCGTATAGTTAGAGGCTAACTGGTATAATTAAATGAAGGAGAAAAATGGCTAAGGTACCGCTTCCAGAACGAGGACAACCTCTTGATGTAACTTATATATATCAATTGGCTGAAACAATTAATGATATTGCTACACAGGTTTCATCTGCAACATATAACTATACTACTATTGATACTGTAAGCGCTGGAAAGCAAAGCGTAAAAACTTCAGAAGCAAGAGTAATTGGCGGTTTCGTAGAGGTTGCAAATAATTCCACAGTAAGCGCTGGTAACGAAAAAACATTTGCATATGACTTTCCATCAGATTTTAAGTATGCTCCGATTGCAACAGCAACAGCAGTAAACATAGGAAACACGCCTGCTGGTCAAAACGTAACCGTAATATTAAAATCTATAACGACTTCTAGGGTTGAGGGAGTTGTAAGGTTTGGCGCTTCTGGAGACCTTTCTTTAAATATAAATATTATTGTTGTCGGTATTCCAAACTAAGGGGTAGTTTTGATTCTTCGTTGCAAAAAATGCAATGGCAGATTATTTGTTGACAGACAGTACTCTAGCCAGATACACTTAGAGGTGTATTGTCTGTTGTGTGGCAGTAGAAAATTTTATCATCCACCTTCAGATAGTAAGGAGGGTTTATGGCTTATGTCCCAAGAACAGTTGAGAGCAAAGGCTATAATAACAAGCCTGTAATTCCTGGAAACAAAACTATTTGGTTTCTTAATGGAGATCTTGTAAGGCTTTATCATAGTTCTAGGTCTACTGGTATGGTAACTGTTTATAACATTACAAAAGATAGATTAGAAACATGTTTAAGATCTGATTTTAGAAGAAACAGAGAAAAGGCATACACTGTATCAGAAACTGCTCAACTTGTCAATAGGCATCGTAAATATTTTCCAAGATTAGTAAAGAAGGGTGCAATACCTCCGCCTATGGGTGCACAGATTAATGGAACAAGAGGTTGGCAGATTAGAGCATATTATTCAGAATCGCAAGTAAAAGAGATACGTGATATACTTGCTAGTTATCATTTAGGCAGACCGAGAAAAGATAAATTAATTACAAATGGAATTACGCCAACAAAACAAGAGTTGACACGCAGAATTGGTAATGGTATACTGACATATACGAAAACAGAAGACGGTAGGTTTATACCTACATGGTCAGAAAAAATCTAGTCCTTGGGAGGGGCAGTGGAAAAAGAGAGCACAAAAGTATCAGTAACACTTGGCTACACACTTAATCTTGGTAATTTTCAATCGTTAAGAGTAGACATTGGTGTTGTAGACAGCGTTCGCAATGAAGAAGATATAGACCAAGCAACAAATCGTGTTTATGATTTTGTTGAAAGCAAGGTTGTTGAAAAGGTCAATGAAGCAAAGGCAGAACTGGTAACAGAGTAATATGGCTGAACGCAAAGACCGCATGGCTTTGCTCAGTCGGTATAACAAACTGCATTTGCAAAGATACGAAACGAAGTCTAATCTCAATCTAAACGTTGAGCAATGGGCTGCCGATGCGCTAGTTGAATCATATGGTATTTCACAGTGTTATGATTTGTTATCTTATTACTTTGAAATATCAAAAAATCCTTCATGGAATTCTTTTGCATACAACACAAAAGAATTACTTGATGGTAAAATGGCTATAGAGAAAGATAAAAAAGAACGAGAAGAGCGTAGGAAAAAAGCGAGGGAGTGGTTAAATGATTGATACAGAATCCAGACTAATCTCCGCAGTGCTAAAAGACAAACAGATACACGTTCTTTTACAGGCTAACGTAGATAACATTATGCGTACACATAATGATGTGTGGCAATTTATACGTAGGTACGCAGAGGTAAATGGCTCAGTTCCACCAGCATCTTTAGTAGTAGAAAAATTTAGAGACTTCCAGCCAGAAGATGGGGTGGGATCTACAAAACATCATCTTGAAGAGTTGCAGGTAGAGTATCTTAATGAAAGCGTAAAAGACATTCTTCGCTCTGCAGCATCAGAGGTTCAAAGCGGTAATGGAACAGCAGCCCTAAATGATCTTATAACAAAAACAGCAGAACTAAAAAAGAATACATCCGCTATCCGTGATATTGATGCAACAGACATTGATTCTGCTATTGCATACTTTGAAAATGTTCGTAGAGAACAAGAGTTAGGCAAGATAGGTATCGCTACTGGACTGCCAGGATTTGACAACTATCTCCCATCAGGAATCATGCCAGGACAATTAGGTATCTTTCTTGCCTACCCAGGAATTGGTAAGTCTTGGTTGTCTTTGTATTTTGCAGTTCAAGCATGGAAGCAAGGCAAAACTCCACTTATCATAAGTCTTGAAATGTCAGAAGTAGAAGTTCGTAATCGTGTGTATACAATAATGGGAGAGGGATTGTGGTCACACAGAAAACTAAGTAATGGTAATGCAGAAACAGAAATGTTAAAAAAATGGCACAAAGATAAA
>Ga0247832_1006196_pt1 | contig 13288 bp, 8 predicted proteins | sample LaCruzMarch2015__10_FD_192407 | JGI IMG/M metagenome (GOLD analysis project Ga0247832, IMG submission 192407) | Freshwater microbial communities from meromictic Lake La Cruz, Castile-La Mancha, Spain - LaCruzMarch2015_4m | ecosystem: Environmental > Aquatic > Freshwater > Lake | place: Spain... | reverse complement strand
CAGAGATTTGGTAGTGACCTGTTTAAAAATGAGATAAATAGTGGTATTATATTATTTTTGTCTCTCAAAATGTGAATTATGGAAAATAGTGTGAATATAACCTTGGTTGACAGGGAAGGCGGTGAACATCTATTGGAAGGACCGTTGGATATGAATATGAATTTAATGGAGTTATGTAAAGCTTATGAGCTACCAGTGCAAGGTACTTGCGGTGGGATGGCGCTTTGCTCAACCTGTCATGTGTATGTTTTGTCAGATACCGATCTTCCTGCAATGGGGGAGGACGAAGAAAATATGTTGGACCAGGCCTTTTTTGTAAAAGATAACTCAAGACTGGGATGCCAACTGCCGTTAAGACCTGCTATGGAAGGACTAAAAGTACAGTTGGCACCCGAAGGAAATTAGGGATGCTGAATAATCATAGGTAAAGTAGCCACCTTACCTTCTGAGGTGAAATACCAAAAATAGGTTCCTGGGATTAGTTTCTGGTTCAGTTCTACCAAAAAGGGCTGATCCAGCAGATTGTCCCACTTAAAGTTGCTTATTTCTTTACCTTCAGCAGTAACAAGTCGCCCATACAAAGGGGTTCTTTTGCCGAAGTTTGGTTGAATATAAAAAACACCTTCATTAGGATTCGGATAAATTTGAATAGATCCCGCCGGCATGTCTAATTCCCGGTTTGTTGTGGCTGTTCCTGTTATGTTTATATAACCTAAGGTAGTAATCTGGCAACCTTCCTGGGTAGAACCAGAGAAACTTATACCGTACTCACCAGGGGCTTTAAATTCATTTGTCGGATTTAATTCGCTGCTCAGATTTCCATCACCAAAATTCCAGTTTACCTGGGAGCTGCCTACTGCAGTCCCTTTAAAATTAATACTTGCTTTTCCATTTATTAATGGAAAGCTTCCAGAATTAGGTGTAAAATTTAACGCTAGATTATTTGTGCTGTTAATGATTTTTGTGCTGACAGGGGCTCTACCACAGGCAGAGGCATATTCTATTACCCATTTATAAAAATAAGGATAAACCTTAGGGTTTGTATTGTCGGAATAAACAAGGTCAACAATGCCCGGAACCCTGTAGGGATAAGTTGAAAGGGTAGAGGTGATGGCCATTCCTTTTCCAAGAGATCGCTCTAATTTATAGCCATTTCCTGGTGTGACGGAAAAATTTAACACCACAATATTTTCTCCAATTCTTGGAAGATTAATCACTTTTTGCTGAATTTTTCCGTCAGGGGACCTTAATATAAAACCTCTGGGACCTACCGATTCAGCATAAACAGTTACTTGCTTTAAAATAAATGGAGCGAGACAATTGAAAACTAATCCTCCAGCAGTTTCTGAAAAAGATTTTTCACCTTGATCAGGGTCTTCCATTCCTAAATTTTTCAAATAGACGAGTTCAGCAAAAAAGGTCGTATCCGTTGTAAGTAGGCCAGTTTGAAACACCTTGCCTTTTGTTATTTGAATGCCTTCATATTCTCTATTGAACCAACGGATTTCTTCGTTTACATTTTCCTTTGCCCGAAGTACTGCTTTGGTATTTTTACAAATGATGGAAGCATCTGCGGAGGCTAACGGTAAATTAGGTTCAGGACTTACCAATATGGGTAATTTTAAATAATTATCCAAAAATCGCAGATCAGCCGTTCCGTTGGGTAATTCAATGCCAAATTGAATATCGTATTTACCACTTGGTAGATCTATGGATGATACCACAATATCCATTCGTTGGTTAGGTAAAATGATTCCTGTCCAGGGAATGGTCTTCAATAAAGCGTTATTTATAGCATTTTTCAGCACAATATTGAACCTTGTTACAGGTACTGAACCTGAATGCTGTATTGTGAGGGTTCCTCTGAATTGATTTCCACAATTTTCTGTTCTTGTTTTTACATCGAGTAAGGTAATGTTTTGGGGGCTACTGATTGGCTCAACGGGCACAAAACCTTGTGATATCAACAAATCGAAAGCGGCTTTAACGTCAATCATTCCTCTTCCATATTTATTATCCTCTCCCGCTACACCTAAATCGATAGCAGATTCATATAGTGCTTTGGCAAGTCGAACCGAAGAAACTTGTGGAAAAGCCTCTTTCAGTAAGAGTATAGCGCCACTAACATGGGGGGCAGCCATAGAAGTACCTGATAGAGAACCGTAACCAGTACCATTTATGGCACTCCTTATTTCCTGTCCGGGTGCTACAACTTCCGGTTTTATTCCTAAAGGTTCATTGTTTGGTAAGCAAACAGAAGGGCCACTTCCTGAAAATGAAGTGATTGGAAAACTGCTAACTTTTGCGTTGACCGCACCAACGGAAAATGGAACTACCAAATCGTTGGCCACCACGGCAGGGAAACTTATGGTAAGGGAATCTGGACCTTCATTTCCGGAAGAAAAAACAATGGCCACGCCAGCATTTTGCAGTGTCGTGAAAATATTGATGTATGCGGAAGTAAAACAACTGGATACGTTAAATTTACCAGGGGGACTTCCCCATGAATTATTAATAACATCAGGAATATCCTGACTGGTACTATTATTTCTATCTGGATTTAATGCCCATTGCATGCCGCCAATGCCATCAGATTGAGTAGCGGCTTTTAGCTTACATTCTGTCCCGTCGGCATTTTTCAAAGAAAGGGGAACGCCCATCCAATTGGCATTAAATGCCACACCAATAGTGTCGCGGGTTAACCGGTCTAAACCAGCAACAATCCCCGCTACGTGAGTACCATGCTCAGAACAATAATCTTGCGTTTCAAGACTTGTGTAGGCATGCGATAATGGCACATTGTTATACAAAAACTGGTTTCTTAAAGCTGGATGGGTATTATCCTGGCCATTGTCAATGACTAATACTTTTCTTCCATAACCTGTATAGCCCATTTTCCATAATGCCGGCGCATTGATGGCCGTTAAACCAATTTCTTTTCCATTGGGAATAAAGCTCGTTTTTTTGATGCTCCCTTTATGATGAGAAACTAATTCTGCATCCTTTTCAATACCAGCTATTTCAGAATTTTTAAGTAAAATATCAATCAATGGAGCCGTTGCTTCCAACGCAATAATATTGGCAATCCAAAACCGCTTTATACTATTTGGCGAATAAAAAGAAGATTGCTCAATGTCGGAAATTAGTTTCTCCTGCGTTCTGTCTGCCTTAAGTTGAAGTGCATCCAGAAGAGTCTTAACTTGTAAATCTCTGGTAGGTAAAGTTCTTAGCACCTGTTCCTGCAACTTATTTACATCTACCTGATCTTTAAAAACAACAATAATTTTATATTTTTTGCCTTCCGGACCTTCTTTAAGTTCCATAGCAAGCTCCTGGCTTAGTTTTCCTTCAGTATCGACTTGACCGAAAAGAGGAAAAAAGACAAATAGTATGCTTGCGGATAAAAAGAATCTCAGGGCGCTGTATATGGACATTCGAAAACTATTTATGAGTCAAAATATAAATTTATAAACGTGAAATTCAAAAATGTGTTGCAAAAATCAGGCAGGTAGATTCACTAAAGCTTTAAAGTCATCAAATTTTGAATCTTCGCGTTTCATTTCCAGTAATTCTAATAAAGAACCATAGTGATCTTCTAACAATTGACTGTTTTTTTCATTTCTAATTTCAATTTGTGCTCTTGAAAGTTGCTCTTTTCTCCAATGAAAGGTGGTACTCATTTTGGATAAAATATCCGCATAGGTTACTTTTGGATCTTCGATGGAAATATTTGATGTTCCTTCATTTGCAATGCGCATATTTTTGGAAATCAATTCTCCGGACTCAATGATGTAAAAGGCAGTATAAACGTTTTCAAAGGAACCGGTTTGATTTAAAAGACTGTAATAAAGAGCAAGTTGTAAATCTTCTTTATTCTTTAAAAGGTCCATCCGATAATTTTTCCCGCTCCATTTTAAATCTATGATAGCTCTGTCATTTCCTTTTTTCAAGATTAAATCGACAATCCCTGAAACAGGTTTGTCGCAAAAAGTCCCTGTTAATCTTGTTTCTACCGAATCGGGTTCCCATCCGTCATTTTTCATTAATCTAACGAATTTTAATAAACCCAGCGTCATTTTTCTTGACAAAACACTTCTTTCCGGCTCTTTTCCATATTGCAATAAGGTAGCTCCTTCCTGTTCATAAAGAACGGGAAGACTTTCTTCAATCCAATGTTGAATAGTTGCCTCATCTTTATACCAATAATCGGTACTTTTAATGAGTTGTTCGAATAATCGGTGAGCCAGATTACCATACAATCTCTTATCACCTATTATCTCTAAACTTTTAGCCTTGTACAAACCCAGTTTATACTGAAAAACATATTTGTAGGGATAATAAAAGAGAGATTCAAGACTGGTAAAACTCTCATCTAATCGCTCTGGTAATTCCAGGAGGGTATCGATATGGAGGAAAAGAGGCACTGGGATAGGGGGCGAGGGGATAACATCCTGCAGCCTGGGCAGATTAAATGCGGCTATCAAAGAAAAATCAGGAATTTCATTTGACAGGTGAATATCGAGAGATATTTTTAGGGTGTCAAGGTTGTCAAAACAAGCATTTAGGTCACCAAAGAGCGGAAATGGTTGTATTTCTGCACCTTCTACTTTTTCTGGAAGGAAAAGAAAAAGGCGTTTTTTTGTCCTTAAAAATGCCTGTTTTCTATACCAGGAGATTCTTTGATTATCCTTTATCGGAAGGTCGGGCAAGACATCTTTCCCTTGCAGATATTCCAGTTCATGGGCATACCAGTTTGCAAAGAAATAGTCAGGTTCTCTTTCGGTAAATGTCCACCAGATAAGATCATCTATGGGTTCAAGTATAGCGGTTGCATGATGAGTAACCCTGATATGATTTTTCTGTGCCTGGACAGGACTTCGGGCAATCGGTTCTAAGGCGGTTCGAATAATACGAATAATCTCAAGATGTGAAAGCTGGGTTTCCGGAAGATTATCAATTAAATTGATAAGTACCTGGGTTTGGCTGGAAATAGACATACTTGACTCATGGTCAGAGAGAACGGATTGACTCCAGCTATTTAAGTGAGTGAAAAGTTCCAGAAGATCTGCTTTGGGAACTAAATCTTTTTGCGAATATCGGGTTCTGTTAAACCAAAAATCATATTCTTTTTTTATATCCTCCCAGATTTCCGGCGCTACACTTTCTTTAAATTTATTGAGATCCTCATGCCAGTCAACGCCAAAAAGTCCTGGTTTTGAGGCAAGGTTTGAGGCTAACCTCTTACTTAAATCCCAAGGCACAGGCTGTTGAGGTAGCGTTAAAAAAGAGAGTATTTTTACTGGATCTAAAGGATGCCAAAGGAATTCGGGAACCAGTTTTAACAGCTGTAAAACGGGTCTTGCATCCGAACGGGTTTGTAAACCCAGACTTGGCAGACCCTCCAAAATCAATGCATTGTCTAGTGTTCTTGTTTTATCAGGTAGTAAAAGGATAGGATCCCAGGACTTATTTTCGTTTAACCATTTGGCCAACCAACCAGCGAGTTCGGTATCCCTTTTTCCTGTAAACAAGCACAAAGAGCCGTCTCCTTTCGCTTTTAATTTAGGCATATCAGCCGACGGCTGGGTATGAATAAATCGTTGAAATTGACCCAGATCGGAATCTTCACCAGAAGAGGGCTCGGATGAGATTTCAAGTATTTTTGCCCCATTATTTTCAAGGCCTGTCAATACCTTTTGCCAATAAACGGGAAACAAATCGAAAGGTTCGACTAAGTAAATGAGTAGGTTTCGAATACTTTTGGAAGGTAATTTTTCAAGAACCTCCAACTGTCTGTCTGTCCAGCCTTTCGGCCAAAAAATGTTTTCATTCAGGTCGTCCTCAATCAATGATAAAGTCCTTATTCTAACCGGAGCCTTCTCCTTATCAGAACCTTTCCATCCTGCCTGTCTCAATGAGTCCCGCAAATTCAACAAAGTCTGAGCAGTGGCAAAAGGGTCTGCAGAAAATGATTTACTAAAAAAAGCATCGGAATGACCGGATAGGTACGTGGCTAAATGTTGCCTGTAAACATCCGTTCGTATCGCTACTTGATTATCGTCAGGTGGTTTAATACCAAAACGTTTTTCCAGAAATATGGTGAATTGTTGGGGACCTAAAAAATCATAAATACTGTCTTCACCCATTCCGATAGGTGGGACTTTATTATCCAGTTGAAGACCAAAAACAATTTTTTTCATTTATTTGTTATCCACCGCATTCTTTTTGCAAATTTTTTATCTGTTGATTCCAGTACTGCTTAGTATCGTTTACCTCATTTTCGTCACAAAAGTCAGTCAAATCCAAAATAGTTTCTCCGGTAACTGGAGATTCAGAAATTTTGAATTCAAGATATTCAGAATCATAATCGGAATCTGCCCATTTTAAACGGAGCACTTCCTCCTCATGATCAGCTAGTATTAGAGCCACTTCCTCATTTCCGCTCCATGAATAGGTAATCTGATGTTCATCTACTTCCGCTTTATCACAAAACCATCTGACTATACAGGCAGGGGTTGTGAGAAAAGTGTAGAGAATATTAGGCGAGGCCTTAAATAAAAATTCCAGTTGGAGCTTGGTTCGTCCCATAAGTTTGTAAAATTAGTAAAGTGCAATAAAAAATAAAAAATCGGAAAAACCAAATGACTTTTGCTTTTGTTTTCATTTTTTTTTGAAACTTAAAATAAGATTCCTTTATTTACTTGATTAAGACCTATTAAACCACTATTTTTGTGCTTCTTAAAAAATTAACCATACGGATACCCGTTTTTAAATAGGTATGTACACCCTCAAAATGTCGTTGAATGAGACAACTTAAGATTACTAAATCTATTACAAACAGAGAGAGCCAATCGCTGGAAAAGTATTTACAAGAAATCGGAAAAGTAGATTTACTTACGCCGGAAGAAGAAGTTGATTTAGCGAAAACCATTAAGGAAGGGGATCAGGCCTCGCTGGAAAAGTTAACGAAGGCGAATCTTCGTTTCGTTGTCTCCGTCGCCAAACAATATCAAAATCAAGGTTTGTCCTTAAGTGATCTCATAAATGAGGGTAATCTTGGACTGATTAAAGCCGCGCAGCGCTTTGATGAAACAAGAGGTTTTAAATTTATTTCTTATGCAGTTTGGTGGATTCGTCAATCTATCCTTCAAGCTTTAGCGGAACAATCAAGAATTGTTCGTCTTCCTTTGAATAAGGTGGGTTCGCTAAATAAAATTAATAAAGCGTTTTCTGAATTGGAACAGGAGTTCGAAAGAGAACCTTCTCCAGAAGAATTAGCTACCCTGTTGGAGATTCCTACAGAAGAGGTAGAAACTACCCTGGGCGTTGCGGCCAGACACGTTTCTATGGATGCCCCTTTTGTTGAAGGTGAAGACAATTCCCTGCTGGATGTATTAGAAAATGCAGGAACGCCAGGTACCGACCAGGAACTTGATTATTATGAGTCTTTGCGCCGTGAAATTGAGCGCTCTCTGAGTACTTTAACGGACAGACAATGTGATGTTATAAAGCTTTATTTTGGTATCGGTGTCGAACATCCTATGTCTTTAGAAGATATAGGTGATAAATTTGGACTTACACGTGAGCGCGTTAGGCAAATAAAAGATAAAGCCATTAATAAACTAAGATCGGCTAACAGGAGCCGTTTATTGAAAAATTATTTAGGGGCCTAAGCTGCCTTTTAACAATGATCATACATCGGAGAAAAATATCCTGTTTTTCTCCGATTCTTTTTTGTTTAAATAATTTCCGTTATATCGGTTTCAAAAAAGGCATCATCTATTTCACCGTTTTCTGAAGTGTCTAAGAAAAGATTCCTCTCTATGCCCGCTTCCAGCGATATAAAAGTCTCTGTGCGCTGTATGCCCGGTATCTCCTGAATAGAATGTAAAACATCTCTCAAATGATTGGTATCCCGGCAAATTACCTTAGTGAAAATATTGTACAATCCAGTGGTATAATGTGCCGACACAATCTCTGGAATATTTTCCAGCCCTTCTATAGCTGATGTATAATGTGAACTCTTGTCTAAGTAAATGCCCAAAAAGGCCGTTACATCATACCCTAATTTTTCAGGATTAACGCTTAGGTGATACCCTTTAACTATACCGCTTTCTTCCAGCTTTTTCATTCTAACATGTATGGTTCCACCACTCACCTGAAGTTTTTTTGCAATCTCAGTGTAGGGAATCTTTACATTTCGCATTAAAATGGAAAGTATTTGATGATCGAGTTTGTCTATGTCTGGAAGTTGTCCCATTTTCAATTTTTTTAAATAAATAGCTATTTTTTGCTAAAATAATAAATATGCCCCATTAAATAAGGCATATTTTGCTAATTTCTTTTAATTATCTTTGCATTCCATAATCTTAAAGCCATGTCTCGACATAAATCTGGAAGGGAAAACCTTCAACTTGTTTTTCCTCTTATCGCCGCTTTGTTCTTAATCATTGGCTTTATACTTGGAAGCTTTTTCGCTCCCCAGGGACGTATTAAAACCTTGTATCCTGAAAATTCTTCCGCGATAAGTACTCTTAATGAAGCCTTGGGCTTTTTATCCTCCAAATATGTGGATCCCTTAGATAAGGATAGTCTTGCCGAAGAAGCAATATCCTTTTGGATGAGTAATTTAGATCCTTTTTCAACCTATATAAAACCTAATGATTTAGCTTGGATGAATGAAAGATTATCGGGCTCTTATGTAGGTATTGGTATTGAATTTATGATTAAAAATGATTCTATTCTGGTTGTTTCTGTTTTGGAAAATGGACCAGCTGAGACAGCAGGAATGCAGGTAGGGGATATTTTATTAGCAGCTGGATCGGCTATTCTTGATAAAGCAAGCCAATCTAATCCCGAAAATATTATTAAAAATGTTCGCGGAAAGGAAGGTTCTTCTGTCGTTATAAAAATATACAGACCTTCTACCGGAAAATATGTTTCCCTAAAGTGTATCAGGAAGGGATTGGATATGCCCAGTGTTGGGCCCTATCTAAACTATAATAAAAATATTGGCTACATAAAAATAAAAGAATTTAGTGCTACAACTGACCAGGAATTTATGTTGGCGATGGATTCTCTTTTTGGCAAACAAGGGAGCAAGAAAGATTTAATTCTGGATCTTAGGGGAAACCCTGGGGGCTATCTGGAAAAAGCTACGCACATGTTAAATCAATTGATTCCCGAATCTGGCAAAGTTATGGTTTCAACAAAATCTAAGTCGGGAAAGGAGACAGTATTCAAATCTTCAGGACGCCCCTTTTTTCCTGCGGCAAATATTGTCATTCTAATGGACGAAAATGCTGCTTCGGCTAGTGAAATTGTTGCCGGGGCGCTTCAAGATCTTAAAAGAGCTACTATTGTTGGGCGTCGTTCCTTTGGTAAAGGTCTTGTGCAGGCGCAGTATAAGCTGTCAAATGGCGGAGCGCTGAAGTTAACTATCGCAAAATTCTACACTCCTTCGGGGAAGCTTATTCAAAATCCTTATCAAAAAGGGGATACAAGCTCCCTCAAAAGAGGTATATCTCCAGATGTGCTGATTCCCACAGCTTCGTTCGATACGTCGGAATTATGGGAAAATGCAAAACGATTAACGATTCCTTTTGTTATTAAAAATAAACCTAACGGATTTTTAACCTATAGCCCCGTAAAAGGTAAGGTGGCTACAATTAATTGGGCGGCCTTTTTACCCGATAACAAATTGGTCTCTGCTTATTTAAAGGAGTTCAATTTGGGTGATGAAATTAGATTATCTGCTTGGAAAAGATTAAAAGTAGCCTACGCGAAACAATATTTGGGTAACGAAGCGGCTATGAGCATTGAATTTGAGGTGGATCCTTTTTTAAAAGAAGCTATTCGCAACTTAGAAAATAAGTAATTACTGATTTTTTGACAACCAACTTTGTTTTAATAATGTTTACCTTTTTTTCATTTTAAACTATACATGAAATGTCCAATTTTCGTATCACTGACCACTTTGTAGATAGACATATTGGTCCAAATGAGATGGAACAACAAGAGATGCTGAAATTTATTTCCGCTGACTCTTTAGATGTATTGATGACTGATACGATTCCAGCGGCCATTCGTTTAAATCAGGATTTACCTCTCCCGGAACCTATGTCTGAATATGAATATCTCAGAGAGTTAAGGGGACTTGCCAGTAAAAATAAACTTTGTAAAACTTACATCGGAAGAGGGTATTACGGCACCTGGACACCTTCTGTTATCAATAGGTCGATATTTCAAAACCCAGGTTGGTACACTCAATATACACCTTATCAAGCGGAAATTGCACAAGGAAGACTGGAAGCTATTTTGAATTTTCAGACCATGGTTTGTGATTTAACCCGTTTGCCTGTGGCTAATGCTTCTTTGCTCGACGAGGGAACCTCAGCGGCAGAAGCTATGACGCTTTTTTTTGGTGTGAAAAATAAAAAAAATAAAGCGGTCGTAGCTAATCGCTTTTTAGTTTCTGACAGGGTGTTCCCCCAGACTATCTCCGTCCTGAAAACAAGAGCAGAACCCCTGGGTATCGATGTTGTCATCATGCCTTTTGCCGATTTTGATTTATCAGAATCAACCTTTGGTGTGCTCATTCAATACCCTGATTCAGAAGGTTCGGTAGAAGATTTTTCGGCGCTAACGGCTGAAGCCAAATCTAAAGAAATTTATGTAACTGTCGCCTGTGATTTAATGAGTCTTGCTTTGTTGGAGGCTCCAGGTGATTGGGGCGCTGATTGTGCCGTAGGGAATGCCCAAAGATTTGGCGTACCCATGGGTTTCGGTGGGCCTCATGCTGCTTACTTCGCTATCAGTGAAGAATTTAAACGTTTAATTCCAGGAAGGATTATTGGGGTTTCTGTCGATAAGTTAGGAAATCCAGCGCTAAGAATGGCGCTTCAAACCAGGGAACAACATATTCGCAGAGAAAAAGCTACCTCTAACATTTGTACAGCTCAGGCCTTGTTAGCTATTATGGCAAGTATGTACGCAGTGTATCACGGACCCAAAGGTATTTTTCAGATTTCTAAAAGAATACATGATTTAACTTCTTTACTTGCCGCAAATTTGCGCAAGCTTGATATTTCATTCCCTCATAAATCCTTTTTTGATACCCTTACCATAGATTGTTCCCCAGGGTTTAAAATGTTGGTTCGCGAAGAAGCTGAAAAAAGAAATATTAATTTTTTCTACGATACCCAATCTCTACAGATTTCAATAGACGAAACGGTTCTTTTAGAGGATATCAAAGAAATTTTTGAGATTTTTTGTGCAGCAACAGGTAGAAATTTATCCTTTAATGAAAATGAAGTATTAGGAATAAATATTGCCGGACCTCTACAGAGAAAATCATCTTTCCTAACGCATCCGGTTTTCAATTCGTATCATACGGAAAGTAAAATGATGCGTTATATCCGGAGATTGGAAAATAAGGACTTGTCGTTGGTTCATGGAATGATTGCGCTGGGTTCATGTACTATGAAACTCAATGCTGCCAGTGAATTGTTACCCGTTTCATGGCCTGAATTCGCTAATATTCACCCGATGGTGCCCGAAAATCAGGCAGCTGGTTATCATGAGCTTTTTAAAGATTTGGAAAACTGGCTTTGTGCCGTAACTGGTTTTACCGCTTGTTCGTTGCAGCCAAACTCTGGTGCTCAAGGTGAATATGCAGGTTTGTTGACCATTCGTAAATATTTCCAGTTTCATAAGCAAGATAATAGAAATATTGCCCTCATTCCCTCTTCAGCCCACGGAACAAATCCAGCCAGTGCAGTAATGGCAGGTATGAAGGTGGTTGTGGTTGAATGTGACGCCAATGGAAATGTCGATTTTGATGATTTAAAAATGAAGGCTGCTGCCCATGCTGAAAATTTAGCCGTTTTAATGGTTACCTATCCTTCGACACATGGCGTTTTTGAAACCAGAATTAAGGAAATTGTCGATGTAGTGCATCATCATGGAGGTAGAGTTTATCTTGACGGGGCCAATATGAATGCTCAGGTTGGTTTAACCAGCCCTGGATTTATTGGCGCGGATGTTTGTCATTTGAATCTTCACAAAACTTTCGCCATCCCTCATGGTGGAGGTGGCCCTGGTATGGGTCCAATATGTGTTAATGACGATTTAGCTCCATTTTTACCAGGTAAAAACAATGCAGATATTCCTGGGTATGACGTGTCTGCCAGTACTTATGGCAGTGCAAGTATATTGTTAATTAGTTATGCTTATATTAAAATGTTGGGCGCAGATGGAGTAACTCAGGCTACCAGAATCGCCATTTTAAATGCTAATTACATAAAGAATAAACTTGAAAATGATTTTGATGTCCTTTATTTGGGTGAAAAGGGTAGAAGTGCCCACGAACTTATATTAGATCTCAGACCTTTTAAGCAGTGGATTAGTGCCGAAGATGTTGCAAAACGACTGATTGATTACGGATTTCATGCACCAACCCTTTCTTTCCCGGTGGCTGGGACCATTATGATTGAACCCACGGAAAGTGAGGATAAAGATGAGCTGGACAGATTTTGTTTGGCGATGTTGGAAATAAAAAAAGAAATAGGAGAGATAATGAATGGCGTGTATGATGTTGATAATAACGTGTTACATAATGCACCTCATACTCAAGCGCTTGTTACTGCTAATGAATGGTCTTTTCCATATTCCAGAGAAAAGGCTGCTTTTCCACTTCCTTATCTACATCAGGGGTATAAATTCTGGCCAAGCGTAGCTAGAATTGACGGAGCCTACGGAGATAGAAATCTGGTATGTACTTGTCCTCCACTTTCATCATATGAATAGAGTTTAAGCTTACCTTTAGGCAAAAAAAATCCTTGGTCAGTTTATATTGACCAAGGATTTTTTTTTGCAAGGGTTCAATCGAGGTACAAATGAAACTTTATAATTTAAACAAAACTCGTTATCTATAATCCGTGAAATCCTGTAATCCTCAAAATCTGTGATTCAGAACCAGGGAAATAGTGGAAAATATTAAATTTGTGCCATCACAAAGGCCTTTTAGCCCAAGGTATGAATTAGCATAAAAAAAAGAGGCTATCTTTTTAGACATCCTCTTTTTTTTGCGCTGGAAAATCGAATTAACGATATATTTTCTTTTCGCGAATACGTGCTTTCTTACCAACAAGATCACGTAAATAGAACAATTTAGCTCTACGTACCTTACCGCGTTTCAATATTTCAACACTTTGAATATTTGGTGTAGCGAATGGAAAAATTCTTTCAACGCCAACGCCGTTAGAAATTTTTCTTACCGTAAAGGTTT
>Ga0247832_1006191_pt1 | contig 13299 bp, 10 predicted proteins | sample LaCruzMarch2015__10_FD_192407 | JGI IMG/M metagenome (GOLD analysis project Ga0247832, IMG submission 192407) | Freshwater microbial communities from meromictic Lake La Cruz, Castile-La Mancha, Spain - LaCruzMarch2015_4m | ecosystem: Environmental > Aquatic > Freshwater > Lake | place: Spain... | reverse complement strand
TAATCGGGTCGGCGGTGATCATCGGCTGATTGAAGAATGGGGGCAGCGATGCTGGAACACCGGTTTGGATTCCGTCGCCCGTAGTCAGGATCGGATTCGCAATAGCGTAAAGCTGCCACTTTCCCTCGTAGGCGGTGGCAATCGGTGCACCGAAATGTTCGGTGAGGTATTGCTCAAGTGGTGGTAGTTGCTCGCTGATAAAACCGCGGGTGTCGAAGTGGATCGCGCAGAAACCACCAAGGCGTAGTTGCTCAACTTGTTCGGGGTTCGGGATTTCGGGCAGTTGCGAAGCCCAAATACTCGCGTCGGTGTTCTTGACCGCACCGTAACTCCACGACTTGCTCGGGTTGAGCAGTGAGGTCCAGAAATGGTCGTAGTCATGGATGCCGCGCACCGGGCCGAACTCCGGATAACCCATGTAGGGCAATTGCAAGATGCCGCACGGTTCGGGGATCGCGGTGTTGACCGCGGTTGCATAATCGCGCGCCGCTTGGGTGACACCGCCGACCTCGGCCGCGCTGCCGGCGTAGGCGGCGCGAAATGGCAGCACCGAATCGATGGCGGTGAGGGCGAGCACGATCACGGCGATGGGTAGGGCATAGACCATGCGGCGGGCGATGCGCGTGCGCTGCAGCACGACGGCGGCGCCGAGCAGGAACAACCAAAGCAGGATCGGTGTTAGCCGGTTCCAGCCGCGGATCTGGGCCGAGACGGTGCCGGCGAACAGGTAGTTCAAACCCCAGGGGATGAAGAACAGCAGCACTACGACGGTTAGGTAGGTGATGAAGGCGAGGGTTACCGGGGCGCCGTTGGCTTTAGAGGCGTCGGCGGTTGGGGTTAGTGGTGCGCGGCGGGTGCGCAGCACAATGCCGATGAGCATCACTGCCAGCGCCAACGTGGTGATCCACGTGCCGTGATTGGTGATGGCCGTGCCCTCACCCCAAGGCGCGGCGGAAATAGCTTCGACGATCTTGTTGTTATAGGCACCCAGCATGGGCAGCGAGCTTTGGGGCAGCGGGAGCAGCGCCACGGCGACATTGCCGGCGAATGTCACCGACTCGTACGGCAACCGCTCCCCGAGCGAGAGCAGCGGCGGGTCGGCGCGCAAGGTGAGCAGCGCCGGGATGAACCCGATCGCGGCCATTACCCCGACCCCGATGAAGGGCACGGCGTCAACAACCAGTTCTTTGAGGCGCGCGCGGTGGGCGAAGCGCCAGATGAGTGCGGCGAACCCGAGGAGTAGGGTGAAGGCCACGAAGTAGACACCGGTCCACGCGATGGTGATGACCATCAGCGAGATCACCGAGTTGAAGATGATCTTTTGCCGTTTGGTGCCGAGCCCACGCAGCCGTTCGAACTGACCGCTGCCGATCAGCAGCACGAGCGCGAGGCCGATGGCGGCCGAATAAAGCGTGGCGAGGTAGGTGTGGCCGAGGGCGCGACCCCAGTGAAATGGCAGCAGGGATGCGGTGACGGCAAGGGCAATCGCGAGCGGCCCGCGCAGGCCCGTCATGCGGATCACCAAATACATCAACGCGGCAACGAGCGGGAACGAAATAATCACCAGCAGATTCACGCCGACGAAGGGCTGGCCGGTGATGTTCGTGACGATTTGGGCGAACACGTTCTCGGTAATGTCGATCCCGGGGAAGTAATTGAGGTTCATGCCGAGCGGGAAACCAAAGTGGGTGGTTGGCGCGTAGGAGAACCCGGACCAGACTTCGGCGTTGACGTAGGTGCTGAGCATGTCGGAGCCGGCCCAGCCACTGTTTAGTAAGCCAAGGATCGGGCCGAAGACAATGAGTGAGATGACGAACGCGACTAGCGCGGTGGTCAACGTCTCCCAGGCCGTGCGGGCCGATAGATAACGCATTAGTTGCCCCAGGTGAGTTGGGTCAGGCAGGCGTGGCCGTGCGAAACCTGCGTGGTGGGCCAGGTGAAGTCGTAGCAATTCGGGGCGGTGGGTCGGTTGGCCGCGGGGATACTCGACCAAAATGCCATGACGCCATCCATTGTTTGACCATACATGGCCAGCACCGACGGTTTGATGGTCTGCAGCCGCGTGATGTCGTCATTGGTCAAAGCCGGTTCAAGGGTTACCCGGTTCTCACCCCATAGTTGCATCGCCGCGACCACATAAAGCTCACGATCACCGCCGGCCCAATCCCCTTGCACCCAATCGAGGATCTTGTCCTCGCGGGTGGTGTTTGCGAGCAGCCATTCTTGGGTGTTGACAGCGGTATGGATTTTCTCGCTGATCGGATTCGTGTTGAAGGCGTAGCTATAGGGGCTGGGGTAATAAAGACCGATTTGCCCGCGCGAGTTTTGCAGGAGTTGGGCCCCCGACAGCACCAGCGCTAGGCCAAGGAGCGCGCCGATGGTGCGCTTATAGGAGGCGAATAGGAACACCGCGACGCTGACAGCGGCCAGCGCCCAACCCATGGCCAGGTTCAGGTTTGGTTGCAAATGCCCGGCGATGACGACGAGGGCGATCGCAATGAGGCCGACACCGCCCTGCCACCTGTTCCAACCTTGATCGGGCAGCGCGAAGGTCAGCACCAAGCCCAGGGCCACCATGGCCGGCGGCCAGAGCATCGCCTGATACATCGGCGCTTCAAGTGCGATGCCCCCCATCATGGGTGAGAACACCAGCATGAACGAGATGCTCACCGTGCTGATAACCAGCGCGCGCTGCGCGGCGACCTCGTCGCGGTGGGTGACCCACGCGGCGACGACAATCGCGAGCACCGCAACCGGAACTATCAGCGAGATATCACCAAGCCACACCGCGGTCTTGCTGGCGAAGTCGGAGTAGTTGAGCGCGGTTGTCGCAAGATAGGTGCCGAACCAATCAAGTTTCGGGAAGAGCAATCGGCCGATGCCGAGGAAGACCAAGAAGGTGACGATTGCGCTGGCGCCGGAAATTACGATGTCATGCAGCACGAAGTTGCGCAGTTTCGGTCGGGCTTGGATGCGCAGCACCAACCAGATGGTGCCGGCGAGCAGTGCGCCAGGTGGGTTCACCATCACCAGCCAACCGGCGGTGATCCCCGCAATAACAAATGCGGGCTTGGCGCAAGACATCGCGCAGGCGATCAGCACCACCGTGCCCGCCAGCACCGCGCTGGTCGGGTAGGGGTTACCGAGATAACTGAGCACTACGGTGCTAAGTGCGGTGATGGCAACAAGGAAGGTCGCCGATAACGCGCTCGTATAGCGGCGCAAGATGAGATACGTGCCGGCCACGATGAGCGCCAGCAACAACATTCGGTAGATCGCAAACCCCGGCCAGGTGCCGAACACCTCGGTCAGGGCGCGCACGGGTGCGATCACGCCCAGGCGCGTCCAGTAGTAGGAAGGAAATGGCGCGCGGTCGGTGACCTCGTCACCAAAAAGCCCAAGTGAGGCGTAAAAAGACGAATCGGGGGTGTCGAGCCCGGCCCAGCGCTCGGAGATCAGGCCGGTAAAGAGCGTGCCGGCGGTGATGGCGAGCCCACCTTGCAGGCGCGGGCGCTGGCTCAGCCCGGTGCTTAGGTTGGCGAGCATTGACACCCGCCGAACGTACACCGGTGCCTGGCCGGGCATGGACGGCCCTTAAACCTGCTCGTTCCGTCATCGTGCGGCCTAAAACCTGCTCGTTCCGTCATTTTCCGGGTGATTTTTGACGGAACGAGCAGGTTTAAGCCGATCGCCGGCCGGCCCCCGTAGCAGGGGCCGGCCGGCGCTAACTAATGCTCCCGGCTTAAGCCGGAACAACCTTTGCCACCTTGGCGGCGGTCTGGACCCAGGCCGAGCCGTTGTCGGTGTAACCGGCCGGCATGGCGTCCTTCTTGGTCCACGCGGATCCGTTGTCGGTGTAACCGGCGGGGGCCTGATCCTTGACCTGGTTGGTGCCCTGCTGGCGGGTTTCGTAAACCGCGGTCCACTCGTAGCAGGTGTTGCCGTAGAGCGTGCCCCATCCGCAGGCGTTGCCATCGAATGGATGCGAGCGCTCGGTGGTGCCAACTTGCACCTGCACGTAGTTTGGTTCTTCGTGGTAGGTGTAGCCGAGCGAGGTGTAGGTGTAGGCGCTGATCTTCTCGCAAACACCGCTACCTGTTTCGGTATAGGCATCCGGGCAGACGTAGATCGTCTTGGTGGCCGGCGCGGCCGGGCCCGGTGCTGGTGCGGGAGCTGGCGCGGCCGGGGTCACCGGCGCCGAAACGGCCGGTTTTTCAACGGGTTTTTCCACCGGCTTGGCTTCGGTGGCAACAGGCGCCGAAGCTGCTGGCACGCTGGCTTGGCTGCTCTTGATGCCGGTGATGTCGGCGAGGGAGCGCGCCATTTTGGCCACCGATGGTTTACCGGCGCCGACCGAGTTCTTCGGCGTGATGGTGAACACATACAAGGTGTCAGGGTCAAGGCCGGTCAAGGTGGCGGACTTTAAGGCACTGTTGCCGCGCGCGGCGAAGTCGCTGCGAGCCGCGAAGCCCGCGACCTCGGAGCTGACGGTGGCACCCTTGCCGGTTTCCGGCTTGGCGGTGATGACATAGGTGACACCGGCGCCGCCATTGGTCTTGGCCACTTGGTGCGCCCAGTCCAGGTTGACGGTGTCGTTCTTTGACGTTGCACGCACGACGAGATCAGATGCGGCGCCCACCGCGTTAACGGGGGTGACCGAGCCGATGATCTTGCCGTCATGCACCACGACGTAGGTCGCACCGGCAATGAGATTCGTGAATGTCACGTGCCCGGCTTTATCGGGAGTTTTGGTTATCGGGGTGGTGCTACCCGGGCCGGATCGGGTGACGATGGTGACACTTGAGCCGAACACTTCGGTGACGGTTATCCCACGCGGGATATTGGCCAAAAGTGCTGGCTTGGCAGCAGTTTTCGCTGCCGCGACGACGGTGCCGGGGGAGTCAGCGGCGTATGCGGTGGTGGCAGACCCAATGGCGATCGAGCCGATGGCCAGGGCCAAAATGGTGCCGCTCAGGGCGGCTAGTGCGTTGCGCTTCATGTTGGGATTGTTGCCCGACACGCCGAAGACTCAAACCTAAGATTTTACGAATTGTGGAAAAGTCAGCTCTTCTTGTTAACGGTGAGTTCTCCTGTTGCGAATGTGACGTATGGGCTGAAGATATTTACGTCCAAGGCCTCATTTAGGAAGTCCGCCATCAAGGTATTGGCCACCCGGAGCGTCATCCCCCGGTAAATAGTGGTGCGGGTAAAGGCGCCGAAGACATTGGTTTTGGCCGCGATCGACCTGATGGCGAAGACCCGCCGGTTGATGCCGCCTTGGGTGACGCAGTCCACCACCTTGGCCTTGGTATCGATGACCGGGGTCGCGCAGTTCACGAACTCACCGGTGTCGACATTGGTGATGCGAAACCCGCCGGCGGCAAAAGCCGCGCTGCCGTTAACGGCGACGATCGGTAGCGTCACCTCGGCGTAGGTATTGCCGAAGCTGCTGATAGCCGCGCCGGGGGAGACCCCGGTGATGCGGATATCCGAAGATTCCCAGGTCGGCAGGATGCCATTGGCCGTCCGAAAGACAAAGGAGCCGGTCGCGAGGGTTGTCGCCCGCTGAACACTTGCTGAGCCGGGCGCACCGGCGCCAACCACCAAGGTCGCGGTGGTCGCGGCGATCACCAAAGCCCAGATCGCAGGTCGCCTTCGTCGCAGATTCATCTTGGGGTAAGGATAAGCCCTGTGACACTAACTCCTGTGACGCCGACCCCAGCCACCGCCGCGGTGCTTTACGAATCCCGTGGCCCGGTGGCCACCTTGACTTTCAACCGCCATGACCAGCGCAACCGGCTGACCCCGGAGGCGATGGCCTTAACCCGCGCCCATCTGGAGACCGCGACCGGTGACGAGGCGGTGCGGGTGATCGTGCTCACCGGTGCCGGCAGCACCTTTTGCTCGGGCGCGGACCTTGCCACCGCGAACTTCACCGGCACCGGCCCCGCCGAGCTCGTCTTGCTGCTGAAGGCATTGCTGGATTGCCCGAAGCCAACCATCGCCCGCATCCAAGGCCATGTGGCCGCCGGCGGCACCGGCATCGTCGCGGCCTGCGATATCGCAATCGCCGCCGCCGACGCGAAGTTCGCATTTTCCGAAGTGCGCCTCGGGCTGGCACCGGCGGTGATTTCAGTTGTGTGCCTTGCGGTGATGCAGCGCCGCGATGCGCAGGAGTTGCTGCTCACCGGTGATCGGGTCGATGCAGCTCGGGTGCTGCGCGCGGGTCTCATCACCTCGGTCGTGGCCGCGGAGTCGGCTGCTCCCGGTGCACTAGATGCCGAAGTCGATCGCTACGCAGCGATGTTCGCCAAGTGCGGGCCCTTGGCGCTCGCGCATACCAAGGAACTGCTGCGCCGGGTGCCGACGATGCCGCGCGATGGCGCCTTTGATTGGACAAGTGAATTATCCGCCGGAATTTTCGCCTCGCCGGAGGGCATCGAAGGCATGACGGCGTACTTGGGCAAGCGCCAACCGGGTTGGGATCAAACGACTTCTTAGAGTTCGGCTAGTTAGTGCCGGTGTGCTACTAGCCGCGAATTATCGCGTTGCTCGCCAGTGCTAGCTCTGGCCCGGTGGCCGCGCGCACCTCATCGACGCTGACCCCCGGTGCGGTCTCGACGAGCACCAGGCCACCGGGGGTGACGTCAATAACCGCCATCTCGGTGATGATGCGGTTGACAACCTGCTTGCCGGTTAATGGCAGTGAGCACTCATCGACGATCTTGTGGCTGCCATCGCGCGCAACATGCTCCATCATGACGATCACCAAGCGCGCACCGTGCACGAGATCCATCGCACCGCCCATGCCCTTGACCATCTTGCCGGGGATCATCCAGTTGGCGAGATCACCGGTGGTTGATACCTGCATGGCGCCGAGCACGGCTGCATCAACATGACCGCCGCGGATCATCGCGAAACTGGTGGCCGAGTCGAAGAAGGAGGCACCCGGGAGGACGGTGACAGTTTCTTTACCGGCATTGATGAGATCGGGGTCGACGTGGCCGTCCTCGGGATATGGGCCGGTCCCGAGGATCCCGTTCTCGCTTTGCAAAATAACGTTGACGCCGGCCGGTAGGTGGTTGGGGATCAAGGTTGGCAGGCCAATGCCGAGGTTTACGTACTGGCCATCGGTTAGCTCTTCACCAACGCGTGCGGCCATTTCCTCGCGGGTCCAGGTCATGAGGGATTCCTAACGGTGCGGCGCTCGATGCGCTTGCCGGCGACTTGTTCGGGGGTCAAGGCGATAACGCGTTGCACGAAGACACCCGGCACGTGCACCTGCTCCGGATCAATCGCACCGGGCTCGACGAGTTGCTCGACCTCGGCGATCGTGATGCGCCCTGCGGTTGCGGCGAGGGAATTGAAGTTACGAGTCGCCTTGTGGAAAACCAGATTGCCGGTGGTGTCACCGATGCTCGCGCGAACAAACGCGAAGTCGGTGGTGATTCCGCGCTCGAGCACGTACTCGCGCAGCTTCCCGCGCACCTCGAACTCGCGAACCTCCTTGGCCCCCGACGCAATCGCTACGGTGCCGTCGGCGTTATGGCGCAGTGGCATCCCGCCTTCGGCAACGAAGGTGCCTACCCCGGCAGGGGTGAAAAAGGCAGGAATACCAGCGCCGCCGGCCCGTAGGCGCTCGGCGAGGGTGCCCTGCGGCACCAACTCGACTTCGAGCTCGCCGGTCAGGTATTGCCGTTCGAACTCCTTGTTTTCACCGACATATGACGAAGTCATGCGCGCGATGAGGCCGGCGCGCAGCAGTAGGCCAAGGCCCCAGTCATCGACACCGCAGTTGTTGCTCACGACATCAAGACCGGTCGGTTTGGTTTCGAGTAGTGCGCTAATGAGGGTGTCGGGGATACCGGAGAGGCCGAAGCCACCGACGGCGAGACTTGAGCCATTGGAAATATCGGCGACCGCTTCGCGGGCGGATGCCACCACCTTGCTCATGACTTGTCGACCTCCGTTAGGCCTTGCGCTTGGAGAATTTCAGGGCCTTACATAAGTTCGAGAACAGTGGCATTGGCCATGCCACCACCTTCGCACATTGTCTGCAGACCGTACTTGATGTTGTTTCGACGCATGTGATGGAGCATGGTAGTCATGAGGCGCGCACCGGATGCACCGAGTGGGTGGCCAAGGGCGATCGCGCCGCCATTTGGGTTGGTTAGCGCCGGGTCAGCACCGATCTCTTGGTACCAGGCCCCGAGCACCGCGGCAAATGCCTCATTGACTTCAAAAGTTCCGATATCGGAAAGGGCCAACCCGCTGCGCTGCAGTGCCTTCTTGGTCGCGGGGATCGGGCCGGTCAACATGATGATCGGGTCGACACCGGCGAGGGCGAAGGTATGGAAGCGGGCCAGTGGCTTGAGCCCGAATTCGCGGGCCTTGTCCGAAGTGGTGATGAGCAGCGCGGCCGAACCATCGGAAATCTGCGAGGCGTTGCCGGCGGTGACAACACCACCCTCCTTGAACGGGGTCTTCAAGCCCGCGAGGGATTCCAAGGTGGTGCCCGCGCGGATCCCCTGATCTGCGGTGACGATGCCGGTGGCGGTCGTGATCGGGATGATCTCGTCATCGAAAAGACCAGCGGCGGTGGCGGTGGCGGCCCGCTCATTGGAGGTGACCGCGATCGCGTCGAGATCACCGCGGCTTAGGTGCCATTGCTCGGCGATCATTTCGGCACTGATGCCCTGGCCAACCAGACCACCGTCATAACGATCAATCATGCGGGGCCCAAATGGGCCGTCGCCACCGGCAGCATTGGAAAACATCGGCACGCGCGACATCGATTCGACGCCACCGGCGATGACGAAGTCATACTGCCCTGCGATCACGCCGGCGGCACCAAAGTGCGCGGCCTGCTGGCTCGACCCGCACTGCCGATCGATTGTCACTCCGGTGACGTCTTCGGGGAAGCCAGCAGCGAGCGCCGCATTGCGCCCGACATTAAAAGCCTGCTCGCCAACTTGGGAGACGGCGCCCCAGATCACATCGTCAACGATCGCTGGATCGATGCCGGTGCGCTCGATGAGGCCTTGGAGCACCATGGCCGAGAGGTCAACGGGGTGAATACCGCTCAACGCACCCTTCTCGGGCTTACCGATCCCCACCGGGCTGCGCACTGCACCGACGATTACTGCGTCGCGATTCATCATGTCTCCCTCGTTTGTTGATTGTGATGCTAGTGATAGTGGGTAGCTGACTACATAGAGATGCCACCGTCAACGGGCAGCACCACCCCGGTGATGTAGCCGGCCTCCTCGGAGCCGAGGAAGCCAACGGCCGCGCAGATCTCATCGGGCTCGGCGAACCGGCCGGCCGGGATCCCAGCTGATAACTCGGCGAGCTTGTCGGCGGGGATTGAGGCGATCATGCGCGTTGCCGCACTCGGTGAGATCGCGTTGACGGTGACCCCAAAACGTGCGAGTTCCTTGGCGGCGGTCTTGGTGAACCCGATGATGCCGGCTTTCGCGGTGGCGTAATTCGCCTGGCCGGTATTGCCGCGCAACCCGGTATAGGAGGTTACGTTGATAACGCGGCCGTACTCCTGGGCTCGAAAGTGCGGAACGCAAGCGCGCGTGAATTTGAAAGTACCGCCGGCGTGCACCGCCATTACGGCTTCCCAATCTTCATCGGTGATTTTCCAGAGCACGTTGTCGCGCAAGATCCCGGCGTTGTTCACCATGACATCGATCCGCCCGAAACTCTCGATGGTGGTATCGACCACGCGCTGCACATCGGCGGTGTCGCTGACATCGGCTGAAATTGCGAGCACCCCGAGGCCGGCGACAGTTTCGTCGAGTACGTCACCATCGAAATCAACGGCCACGGTATTTGCCCCCGCGGCCTGGAAGAACTTGACCAGCTCTAGGCCGATCCCGCGGGCGGCACCGGTGACGATGACGGTGCGGCCGGTGTAGTTGAAATCAAGGTTCGACATGTTTTCTCCCGATGGTGAGCATGGATCTGGGTGCTGAACTAAACCGCCGGCGGTGGGCAACATGCCGGCCTAAGGGCTAGACTAACGCGCGTTAGTTAAGGTTACAAAGCCAACCGGCTAACCGGTGTTGGAACAGGAGTTGCCGTGGAATTCGCCTACAGCCCTAAAGTCCTAGACCTGCAAGCGCAGGTGACCGATTTCCTGAATACGAAGATCATGCCGGCCGAGGCCGTGCACCGCGAGCAGGCGGGCGAACACGGCCCGTGGGCGCAACCCCCGATCCTCGAAGAGCTAAAGATTCAAGCGCGGGCCCGCGGGCTTTGGAACCTGTTCTTGCCGGGTGAAGGTGGCGCGGGCCTGACGAACCTGGAGTACGCGCCGTTGGCTGAGATCTCCGGTCGCAGCCCGATGCTGTTACCGGAGGCCATGAATTGCTCCGCGCCGGACACCGGAAACATGGAAGTCCTCGTTCACTTTGCGACCCCGGCGATCAAAGAACGTTGGTTGACGCCACTGCTTGCCGGTGAGATCCGCTCGGCCTACTCGATGACCGAACCTGATGTCGCCAGCTCGGACGCAAATAACATCCGCACCGAAATCACCGAAGAGGGCGACGGCTTTCGCATCAAGGGGCGCAAGTGGTGGTCCAGTGGGGCGATGAGTCCGCGCTGTCAGATCCTCGTGGTCATGGGGCTATCGGCGCCGAACGGTGAACGTCATAAGCGTCACACCATGATCGCGGTGCCGATGCAAACACCGGGTGTAAATGTATTGCGCTCCACGAGCGTTTTTGGTTTCAGTGACGGCAGCCACGGCGGCCACGCCGAAATAGATTTCGACGTTTGGGTGCCGCGCGATCACCTTTTGGGTGAGCTCCACGGCGGCTTCGCGATCGCGCAGGCGCGCCTGGGCCCCGGGCGCATCCATCACGCGATGCGGTTAATCGGTATGGCCGAGCGGGCCTTCGACATCATGTGTGAGCGCGCCTACACGCGATTCCCGTTCGGCAAAGCCCTTGCCGAGCAGGGGGTGTTTCAGGATTGGGTAGCCGAGGCGCGCATCCGGATCGAGCAGGCGCGCCTGCTAGTCCTTAAGACCGCGTGGCTGATGGACACCGTCGGCAACCGCGGCGCCGCGGTCGAGATTTCCGCCATCAAGGTTTCGACCCCGCAGATGGCGGCCTGGGTTATCGATCGGGCTATTCAAACCTGTGGCGGCGCCGGCGTGAGCCAGGACTTCTCGCTGGCCGAAATGTACGCGCAGGCCCGCATGCTCAGCCTCGCCGATGGCCCGGACGAAGTCCACAAAATGGCGCTGGCCAGACGCGAGTTGCGCCGTTATGCCCCAAGCACCTAGCAAGGCGGGATCTGCAACAGCCGACGAGATCAGGCAAGCGGCGCTGGAGCAGTTCGCGCAATCAGGTTATGACGCATCATCGATGCGCGATATCGCGGCGAGTGTGGGTATCAAGGCAGCGAGTTTATACAACCACTTTGACTCCAAAGAGGAAATCCTTTGGGACGTAACGCGATCGGCTATGAGCGACCTAGCGGCCAACCGCGATGAGGCGCTAGCTCGATTAGGCCCAGGCGCTGGGCCGCGGGCGCAACTCGCCGCATTCGTGAGCGCCCACGTCGGCTTTCATGCCGAGCGCAGACATCAGGCGGTGCTCGTCAACAGCCAACTTGGTTCACTTTCGCAATCGCATCGCCGCAAGGCGGTTGCGCTACGTGACGAGTACGAGAACTCACTGCGCATGATCATCGACGCCGGTGTCGCCAGCGGCGAGTTCAACGTCTTCGATGCGCAGGTGGCCACTTTGGCGATCTTGCAGATGGGCACCGGGGTCTCGGTCTGGTTTCGACCCGACGGACGGCTGAGCATTGATCAGGTGGGGGCGCAGTACGTGAAACTGGCGTTAGCCGTAGTCAGCCAGCAGGTGCGCTAGCCGCCGAACTTCCGCATCGACCCCGGATCGGGCAAGATGGCGGCGTGAGCACCAGCCCAGCGCACCTCGAACTGGTCAAAGCCCTAGCCCGGATCGTCGGCGATGCGCACCTATATATAGGTGATGATCGGGTGGCTCCATTCGTCAGCGACTGGACCCGGCGTTTTGGCGGGCCCTGCGTTGCGGTGGTGCGACCGGCCAGTGCCGCCGAAGTGGCCGAAATCATGCGTGCCTGCGCGGCCGCGGGGGTGCCGGTACTACCCCAGGGCGGCAATACCGGGCTCGTTGGCGGGTCGGTGCCGGCCGCTAGCGGGCAGCAGCCGCCGGTGATCATCTCGCTCCTTCGACTAACCGAACTCGGTGCGGTCGATGGGCTGGCCGGCCAAGTCACCGTCGGCGCCGGCGCCACCTTGGGTGATGTTCAACGCCATGCGGTAGCGGCCGGCTGGAACTACGGCGTTGACCTCGCGGCACGCGACTCGGCAACAATCGGTGGCACGGTTGCCACCAACGCCGGTGGCATTCACGTCATCGCTCATGGCATGACCCGCGCGCAGGTAGTTGGCATTGAGGCCGTGCTTCCTGACGGGTCGGTGATCTCGCACCTAAGCGGCATGTTGAAAGACAACACCGGTTACGACTTAGCGGGGCTGCTCTGCGGATCCGAGGGCACCCTTGGCATCATCACCTCGGTTCGCCTTAAGTTGCACCGGCCGTTGGGACGCACGACGTTGAGCTTGGTCGGGGCTGCGTCGTACGCGGATGCGTTGGCCCTGATGTCGCGCGCCGGTGTTGCCTCTGAGTCAAATGCGCCCGGGTCACGACTCCTTGCCGCTGAAGTCATCGATGCACCGAGCATGGATTTAGTCTGCGCCCTTGCTGACTTACCTTGGCCGCTCGAGCAGCGCTGGCCCGTCGTGGTGCTACTCGAAGTAGTTGACGGTGGCGACGGCTCTGGTCTACCACTTGATGAGTCAGCTGACGCAGTAGTTGCTTTCGACGCTGCCGACCAAGCCAGACTCTGGGCTTACCGCGAACGTCAAGCCGATGCTTATGGAGCGGTGGGGATAGTCCACAAACTCGACGTGTCGGTTCCACTACCGAAACTTGCTGACTGCGCGGATGAACTTGTTGCACTCATCGGCACCTTGCCCGATGTGACCACCTTCGGGATCTTCGGCCACCTGGCCGACGGCAACATGCATGTGGAGATTGTGGGCCCGCTGGCCGATGACCTGCGCGCGGATCTGGCCGTGCTCGAATGTGTTGCGGGTTACGGTGGATCGATCTCCGCGGAGCATGGTGTTGGTAGAGCTAAGGCGGCGGATCTGCACCTGTGCCGATCGGCGGGGGAGATCGCCGCGATGCGGGCCATCAAGGGGGCCCTTGATCCGCAGGGGTTGAT